>Ga0272443_10000848_pt1 | contig 50805 bp, 38 predicted proteins | sample SSMAcet12_FD_193581 | JGI IMG/M metagenome (GOLD analysis project Ga0272443, IMG submission 193581) | Marine sediment archaeal communities from Little Sippewissett salt marsh, Falmouth, MA, United States - SSM-Acet-12 | ecosystem: Environmental > Aquatic > Marine > Wetlands > Sediment ...
CCATCCAACACGCTTTTGCCGCTCCCGGCACGTACCAGGTGACTGCCCGCGACCAGTGCGGCGATGCCCCGGCCGTCACCACCGCCGTTCAGGTACGGGAAACCCGTCGCCTGACCGCATCCCCCTCAGCGCCCGAATGCGGCGAAAAAGTCATGTTCAAGGCCCAGGGATTCCTCACCCCCTGCGTGGTCTGGACTTTCAACGACCAGACGGGGAACGTCACGGGCGGGCAATCAACGGCACACACCTTTTCCAGACCCGGCACCTACCAAGTGAGCGCCCGCGACCAATGCGGCGACGGGCCGCCCATCACCACATCCATCCAGGTTCAGGAATGCCGCAGCATCTCCATTGAGCCCGGCCCGGTAAGGAGCGGCCAGGCCGTAACCTTTACAGCCAAAGGTTTTACAAACCCCTGCGTGGAATGGCATTTCAACGACGGCGGTCAACCTGAGCGCGGACAAGCGTCTCAGGCCCATACCTTCACCAACCCCGGCACCTATCGCGTGACGGCCCGGGATGACTGCGGACGGCCCGGAGCCCCCCAGGCCGAGCTGACCGTAAACGTCATCCCCGGTCTTGCAACGGCCCCCGCACCCACATTCAAGGTCACCCGCGTGCGCCTGCGATTCTTGAAAGGCGGCACCCGGGCACGGGTCTCTCAGGGAGATCCCACCCTGCAAGCCGTGGCGGACTTGACCGTTTCCAGCAGCGGCGCCATGACGTATCAATGGCTGGTGAACGGACTGCCCCTGCCCCTGCGTTCAGTGTCCGTCCCGGTCGCCGGAAACGTACGCCTGATATCCGGACTGACTCCCCCTCTGCCCACCCGGAACCTTGGCCGCCACCGGGTATCCCTCAAGCTCATTTCCCCGGCCCAAGCCCTGACCGTTCCCGAGATCGCTTACACCGTGTTTCTCAAGGCGGCCAAGAAAAGCATCAAACCGAAACCGGAAAAAACGCAGCCAATCATCGAAATCATCCGCCAGGAGATCGTGTTGCCGTGCCCGGATACAAATGACGTCGACCTGTTGACCATCACGCAATTGCGTCCTGACGCCTACTTCAGCAGCACGGGTGAACAAAACCGCTCCAACCCCCATGTATTGACCCGGGAATCCCTGCTGAGCTGGGAGCTCCTGGGAGATCCTCATGCCATCACCTTTTTTGAAGTGGAATTCCACCGGAGCAAAGACGATAAACAAGACTCCCTCCTGGCCGCACGCCGGGTACCGGGCAGCCAAACTTACCTGGCCAGTGATTTTCAATTGATCCAGGAGTTGCGTGAGGCCTTGTCTTCAGGCAAGCGCCCGCTGCCGCGCGCCCGCCCTTCGCCCTGCGATCCCGCCTATATGGACACCATGAACGCGGATGTTTGGTGGACCGTCAAGGGATACCGCGTGGTGGACTGCCCCTGGGGGCCCCATGCTCCGGGATCCGCCGCATCATCACCGCCGGCGGACGGTTCCCTGCAAGTGCATGTCCGCAAGGATCTCCTGCGCACGAATGGGGCGGCTGAGGAAATGTGGCCCCGTGAGGTGTTGGTCACCCGGAACGAAACCAGCCAACAATTCGAAGCCCTCAACCTGCCCGACAATTGGACGGGCATCACCTGCCCCGCCGGGGGCAGCAATCCGGGGGGTGTCAGCATCACCAACCTGGACCGCGAAACCTCGGCCACCAGTTACAGCATCGTCACCGGACAAATCAACGAGGAAGTAGATCCCAACAACTATCCCATGCAGCGCTGGGAGCTGACCGGCCACATCGATACGGGCTACACCCCAATGGCCGTGGAGGGTGACATCCAGTGGAACGCCCCACAAAGCGGAATGGGGGCCGATACCGTGGGTTCCGTGGTGTTCCGCAATGTCTTCGTGGACTGGGGCGACGGCCGGGTGGAGCGCCTGAAGGGCACACCCGACTGCATCATGACCCCTTCATCAACGGTTTTCGGCATGGAAAACCGCAACCTCCTCAAGGGAGCCTTTACCCTGACCCCGGCCTTCCACCGCTACCTGAAACCCGGCGCCTATACCATTCGCATCTATCAACTGGCCAACGGTTGGCTGGCCAACGCACCGCCTACCACGGACGGCATGGATCCCGAGTACACCATCCTGGGGGCTCTCGGCGCGGCCACGGCCGTGCAAGGCGCTTTTTCCAGCACGGGAGCATCTTCGCCAAAGCCGATAAAGACCTCATTTTCAGCGGACTCATCGGCAGGGGCCGCGGCGCTGGCCACTGGCATTTCCGACTCCCTGGATCATGGCGTGCTGTTTTTCTGTCAGGATGTGGTTATCACCCAGCGTCAGGATTTGTGCGCCTCGGGGCCACTGAACCTGGTGGACATTCAGGTCACCGGTTTTCCCGCACGACCCGCTTCACCGCCAGCCGCTTCAGCCCAGGTCTCCCGGGTTTCCTCCAAGGTCATTGACAGCCCCAGGATTAAAGAGCTGCAGCCTGAACAGCCTCTTGGAAAAAAAGTGTCGGTCCGCACCGATGTATCACCTGCGGACTCAGGACCGCAAATACCCACGGCCAGCACCTGCGACCGCCTGTTTACAGCCACCGCCGCGGTGCGATATTTCGGCATCGGCAGTATTGAAGTACGCTGGCTGGTGGACGGTGTGGAGATCGGGCGCGAGACCTACAATGGTTTGAGCTCTCCCCAGCGCCAGAACCTGAAAGACAATGCGGATCAATCCGATTGCAGCCGGGCCATCCTGAACACCTTGACCGCCGAATCCCCGGCCCTGCCGGTATCTTCCACGGGCCGCCACAAACTCCAGGTGATTGCCCGGGCGGTGGTGCCCTTTTTCTCGCCCTTTCAAAACCGCATGGTCAGCCGGGACGTGTTGGATCACGGCCATCCCGAGGCGGTCATACCCTGGGTCAGGCAAACCCTTAACGGCCTGCCCGCGGGGATTACTCCGGACAACAGCCCGGATCTTGCCATCAGCGACGGCGTCACCCTTTCCGACCTGAACCAATACAGCCGCTTGCACCAAAAGCCCCCCACCTCCGCCATCATCCACGCACCCCCCGGCCAAGTGGCCGCATCTTCGCCCTACATGGTACGCCTCGCCCGCCCCGGCAGCATCTGCGGCCTGACCTTTCCCACTACCCAGGGTGATTTCGTCATCACCAACGTGGAGGGCCGCCTACAGAAAACCCCCTTGGGCTACAATGGGACGGGTATCCTTATACTGCCCATGACATCCGGCTCCGACAGCAACAAGGAGTACGGCATTCCCGTCTCCATCCTCAACTGGACCATCGATGAATCCAACGGAGTCGTGCAACGCGGAACCATCGACTTGTCTCCCGCAGTCGCTTTGTCACGGGCGCCGGCAGTGGCCGCGCGCCTGGCCAAACTGCAGGGACGGGTATGGGACGGCAAAAAAGATTACCTCATGGCCACATTGCAGATGGAGTTCAAGAACCGCGAGTTGCGGTTGCCCGGAGACAACCAAGGTGTGGAAAAACCTCCAAGCTGGACCAAAGCCGCGCCCCTGAGCAGTGCCGGTGATTGGCTGGCCACGGGTACCCTGCCGGAGATCCTCCTCAGCTGGTCGGCCTTCAGGGTCTCCTCTCCCCAGATCACTTTTGACCTGCACAAAAGCAGCCATGCCCCCATGCCCGGAAGCTGCGCCGTCACGGATCCATCCTGGGTAGGGGTGGACCTGGGCCAGGCCACCATCAAGCCCTACACCTTCGACATGATGGGCCCCACGGCATTGACCATGCCCGTTACCGGCTGGGTGGTCAACGACCAGGGGGTCTGCGGACACGCCGAGAGCGCCGCCTACGCCATGAACTACAAAAAGGGGCGCCTCGCCTTTGACTCAATCGTGTTTGACGCTTTTGCCGGCACATTCTCCGCCCGCTACAAGAACCTGGTCATCCACGTACCGTGGCTGGAGGTTGACCTCAAAGGCGACGCCACCCTGAACAACCTGTCCGGCCAATACGGGCTCAACTTCTCCGGTGTCACCGCCCCGGCGGTTCAGAAGAAATATCCCCAATTCACCCTGACTGCGACCGACCTCTCCTTTACTTCAGAGCAAAACATCGGCTGGGTGATTCGCAGCCGCACCCATTTTGACCTCAAATCGGAAAACAAGCGCATCATGCAATTCACAATACCGCGTTTCTTTTACGGATTCGACGGCTACCCCTATTTCAGCCAGGGGGGCAAACACTTCAGCAGGGACCTGGGCAGCTCGTCCAAGTTGGGAGACACCAACCTGATGCTGAAGCAGGTCATTCTGAACGCCAAATCCGGCGGCCCCAAGGCCCTGGGCATCAAAATCCCCTGTGAGGCCTACCTGTCGGAGAACCCCATTATCCCGGCGGCGGACACCCAATTGGACTACGCGGTCATGGTCGGCGATCCCGTCTACACAGGTACCGGCCCCAGGGTCATGCCTTTTACCCTGGACGTGGCCTTCCCCATCGGCGCCCCGGTCATTTCCGCCCGCATGGTTCCGGAATACTCACCCGGGACGGGAAGCCCGCCACCGCCGGGGAGCGGACCTTCAGCAGGTGATGCCGATCCGCTTGTGCCGGTTTCGGCGGGTCATTCAGGCACCCGTTACTACGGCAACGTGGACATGGCCATGTTCGGAGGCCCCCCGGTAGCGGCCCAGTTGCTGCTGGGCTACCAGGGTGGCCAGAGTTACTTCCTGATCCGCGGCGACATTCCCCTGGGGCCCAGCGGCATTCCCATGAGCCCCCTGCCCTTCACTCTCTTCCGCCTGAGCGGCGGCCTGGGCTACAACTTTCCCGCCGACTCCTTCTACCAGATGTCCATCGAATCGGCCCAACCCGACATGCAGGGCGAGACCCTCTTCATGGCGGGCATGCGCATTGGCAGCAGCGACCGCTTCACTTTCACCCTGGACGGCATCACCACCGTGACCAGCGACGGGCAAGCAGGCATGAAGTTCGACGCATGGCTGCTGACCCGTGACCACGTCGGTAATGGACAACTCCAGGGTTTCCTGCAATACGGCGGCGGCGCCTTCAGCGGCAAGATCTGGGGTGGTTTGAACCTGATGAACGACATGGTGGGCATCAGTCTGGGCGACAGCCAGGCCACGGCCGCCATGGACCTGCACCTGGGTCAGGGAGACTGGCACTTCTACGCCGGGCAACGCAACGGTCCGCGCATCCAGGCCACCATCCTGGGCAAATCCACGGCTGAAGGTTACCTGATGCTGGGCAACCAAGTGGGATTGGCCGCGGGCGGCCGCCAGGTCTGGAATCTTACGGGTACGGACGCGGCCTATGTCCGGGGCAACATGGACGTGGGCCTGCAGATTTCACCCCAACCCAAGATCACCGGCGACTTCTACTCCAGCCTCTCAGCCGGGATCTGCGTACCCGACGTGGGGTGCATCAGCGGCGGTGTCAGCGCCCATGTGCGGGTATCCGCATTGCCCCTTTCCATGCAGGCCACCGCCTCACTTGACCTGCCTTGGCCCCTGGGGTCGATCTCCTTTACCGTGAGCCTGTAGGAGGCAACCATGAAGCCCACAATCGTATTGATCTGCGTCATCGCCTTACTGGGGTTGACCTCTCACGCGCCGGCCGGGATTGAAATGCCCGGCGGCGCTCGTGCCGTTTCCGATGGATCGGGCAACGTCAAGCTTTTCTGGTTCCCTCCCGGGGGCACCTGGCCCCGGGGCGGATTTCAGGTCCAGGACCAGCAGGGAAAGATTCTGGTTCACAAAATCCAGCCGCGTGACGACGCGCAATGGCTCCGTCCCTTGTCCGGACCGGCCCAACAATGGATTAGGCGGGTCGTACAGGATCCGGCGCAATTGTGGCGCCGGGATGCCGCGGCCGGGTTGGCACGCAAGGCCCTGGCGCTGAAGGCGGCCATCTCCTTTGATTTTGCCGCCGCCTTGGGCGTGGCCCATACCTTGAACGAAGTGCCTTCGGGAAAGCGGCGTTTTCAAGTGGTGGGACTGGACGCAAACGGCCGGCCCACCCGTATGGTCATGCAAACCAACGTCGTTGATGCCGCCACGGCCTCGCCCCGGCCTCCCGCTCCGGTCAACCTGCGTGCCATTGCCACTCCAGCCGGGGTCGCCTTGTATTGGCGGGTCACGACAGGCAACACAAACACCACGGCTTGCTTCAAGGTGGAACGCCGCGGCCGGGACGACGAATTCACGGACATCCTGGAGGAACCCTTGCTTCCCGCCCGCCAGGGCACAGAAAACTCGACGAACCCGCAACCCGCTTTTATCGATACCGGCCCGCCGCAGCGGAAAAGCGTGACCTACCGCGTCCACGGTGTAGACCTGTTCGGGCGCGCGGGATCCGCCGCCCAGGTCGAGTTGTTTGTACCCGATCTGGCGTGTCTCTTGCCCCCCGCCACGGTAACGGCTGTGGCTCAAGACGGCGGAATCCGCGTTCAATGGTCCGCCGGCAAGGTTCCCGCGGACACGCGCTTCGTCATCGAGCGCTCTCCCTCTCCGGCAGGCCCCTTCCAGGTGTTGACCCCGAAGGGTGTACCAGCCGGACCCCAGGGCTATATGGACCGGCCTGGCCAGGCTGGATTTTCCTGGTTCTACCGAATCCGCACGGCCGCAGCCAACGGCGAACTCAGCCCGCCATCGGCAACGGCCCGGGTACGGACGCCCGCCGGCGGGCCGCCGCCGGCCGTCCGGTCACTCAAGGCCCGCCTGGGCATCGGCACGGTGGTTTTGGAGTGGTCCCCTGCCGAGAACGCCTCCATTGCCGGGTACCTGGTGGAAAACAACGTGGCGGGCACCTGGCAGCGGATAAACGACACATTGCGCCGGGAACCCCGTTTCACCTACTCCCACGCGGCCGGAGACACGGCGGAGATGGTTTTTCGCGTGCGCGCGGTGGATCGCGACAACCGCCTGGGAGAGCCCAGCCCCGCAGTACGGGTCAGGATCCGCCGCATGCCCCGGGGAACTCCGGAAATCATTGCCCTGCGTCCCGAAGACAGGGGTGTTGAGATCGTCTTCGACTTCCCCTCGCAGAGACAGGATCTTCAATTCGTGGTACGCCGCAGTGGCACGGAAACCGAAGAGGGCTTGATTGTATCCCCCCGGCTCTCCGCGCGGACACGCTCTTTCGTGGATACCCGGCTGGCCCCTGGCGAGACCTATTGGTACCGGATTCAGGCATTGGGGCCGCAGAATTGGCGCAGCGACTACTCCCGCGCCGTGGCCGTTCACGTAGCGGCCGCGGCCATTCCCGCGCCCCCGGCACCCATGGCCGCCTTCAAAGACAGCCCCTTTGACCATGTGCGCGTTGAATTCGCGGCACCGCCGCTGGGGTTGCAGGTGGTGGTGGAACGCCGCAACGGCGAAAAGGATTTGTGGCAGACCCTGGATGGCGAGGGCGGCGATTCCATTTACCTGGACGCCAATCCGCCCAAGGCTACGCAGCTGCAGTACCGCATCCGCTTCAAAGCCCTGGACAACACCCTGGGCCCCCCTTCGCCGGCGGTCGCGGTCACAAGCAAGAAATAATCAGAATGTGTGACTGGTATCGGATGTGAGTGAACAGCGTATGCGGTACAAGGCCATGAATGGAATTGCCGCATGAAATGGAAGAGACGCCAACTTGCGACTTTACCCGGCTGAATTTGTGTTTCCTGCCAAAGCCTCGACACCGGCGACTGGTTCCTCCTCGGTTATGATGCCGCCGGTGATGCGCACCAGTTCCGTGTGGCTCTCGATGAGATTGTAGATGGAGAAGAGCTTCTCGTAGGCGGAGTTGAGGTACACCAATTGGGAGTCCCGGTAGTTAAACGAATTGATGGCGCCGCTGCGGAATTTTTCGCCTGAAATCTGCAACGAGAGTTTGGCACTGGCCATTTTTTCTTCCGCCACCTGCAGCAATCGCCTGCGGATGTTGTAACGCTCCAACAGGTTGAGCAACTGGTTTTTCAGGCTGAGTTCCAACTCACCGACCTGCAGCTCGGCGATGCGGTGATTGATGCGCGCGTTGGCAATGGCCCGGCGTACCCGCCCGCCGTCGGACAAGGTCAGGTTCACGGAAAAACCCACGTAGTAGTTGTATGTGGAGGAATCGATCCGCGGGGCGCCCCCGGCGCGGACTCCAGAGAAATCACCGCCGGCCCCGGCGTTGAACACAACGGCGGGATAAAGAGCGCTTTGGCTCAGGCGGATCTGGTTTTTTTGCAATTCCCGGTTGAGGTATTGGTTTTTCAGGGTGCGGTTGGAGGACTTCATCTTGTCGACCAAATCCCGCAAGGCATATTGTTTGGGTTCATGAGTAAAGCTGCCGGTCAAGCGATAAGCCGTTTCTCCGGTTTCCCCCATCACCTGGTTAAGGCTGCGCCGGGCGGCATGCAGATTCAACATCTGGGAATCGCAACGGGCCGTGTCGTCCAGGAAAGCGATCTTGGCCTGCAGTTCGTCATAGGTGCCCGCACTGCCCAACTCTTTTTTCATTTTCACGTAATCGTAGCGATCCTTTGACAGGGCAAGCACTTCGCGGGAGGTCTCCAATTGCTGCTGTTGCAGCAGGGCGTTGTAATAGGCCAGGATAACCGCCTGAATGGTGTTTTCCACGGAAAGTGCCGTATTGCCCTCGGAGATGCGCTTCAACAATGCCAGTTTGTGCTTGGTCATGGACACGGCGAAGCCGTTGAACAAGGTCCAGCGCAGATTGACATAGGGAGAGGCGTTGCCGATGGTGGTGGTGATCCGGCCTTCACCGGCGGTGACGGGGGCATCGGAACGGTTGCGGGTCAGGTCAAGGCCCAAACTGAGGGTGGGATAGCGGCCCGCTGCGCCCCAGGTGTCGTTCAAACGGGCCGAGCGTTCCTGCTGGCGCAGGATCTTGACCTGGAAGTTGTTGGCCAATGCCCGCTGCAGGGCATTCTCCAATGACAATTCCTGTGGCGACGCGGCCCGGGAGATCCCGAGTGCCAGAACCAGCAGGCCGGCCATAAGGAGGATCGTTTTTCTATGCATAATGGGCCTCGCTCAATCGATTTGAATCCGTTGATGGATTACGGCGATCTCCACATCCCGGCTGTTCTCGGGCAGTTTGCCGAAACGCAACTTGTGCCAACGGAGTTTGACTTCGTTCAGGGCCAGGATAAACACCGGCAGGAACAGCAGGATGAACAGGGTGCCGAACAACACGCCGTAGGCCAGGGAGATGGCCATGGGTTTGAGGAATTGCGATTGAAAACTCTTTTCCAACACAATGGGGTACAAACCGGCCACCGTGGTAATTGTGGTCAACAGGATGGGACGCAGGCGGGAGATACCCGCATTGTACACCGCATCCTTGACTTCCATGCCGGCAAGCAGGTTGCGGTTGTACTTGGACACGAACACCACTGCGTCGTTGATCACCACTCCGGACAGGGCCACCATACCCCATGCGCTCAGCATGCTCACGGGAATGCCCTCGAGACCATGCCCCCAGGAGGCCCCCAGCCAGGACAGGGGGATCATCACCAGGATCAGCATGGGCTGTGAAAACGATCGGAAGTGCACCATCAGGATCAAGACGATCACGCCGAAGGCAATCAGAAACAGGCGCGTCATGTCCTGGGTCGCCTGGTCGCTTTCCTTGCGCTGCCCCTGATAGACCACGCGTACGCCGGGAAAAGCGGATTTCAGGGTCTCCAGGGGACCTTGCCGCAACTTGTTTAACACCAGGGGAACCGAGGCGTATGGATCGAGCATATCCGCTTCCAGCCGGATCTCCCGGGACAGATTGTAGCGGTGGATGTTGACCGGTCCGCGCTGGACAGTGTATTCGGCCAGTTCGGAAAGCGGAAAAATCCCGGCCGGGGTCTTGATCTTCATGGCCTCCAACTGCCCCAGGGCGTAACGATCGCGGGCGGGATAACGCACCCACACCCGCAATTCATCCTTGCCCGACTGCAGGCGCTGGGCCTGGCCGCCGTAGAAACCCTGACGCACCTGGTTGGCAATGGTGCTGTGATTCAAGCCCAGGAAATAGGCCTTTGGTTTCAGCTTCAGTCGCACTTCCTGGCGCCCCATCACGTCGTTGCTGGTGACGTTGATGAGCTCGTCCATCTTCTCCATCTCCCGCTGCACGTAGGCCTTGGCCTCACGCAATTCGCCCATGTCCTTGCCCAGCAGGCTGATGGAAACGGGTTTCCCCCAGCGGTTACGGCCGCCGATGGAGAATTTCTCCAATTCCGGTTGCTTGCCGATCTGTTTGCGGATGCGTTCGGCGATTTCGAAGCTGGAGACCGGGGCGCCTTCCATGTCACGCAGGAGCACCATGACGTTGCCCGCGTGGGAGCCGCTCTCTTCGCCGTCGAAAGCATAGCCCAGATTGCGGTAGGTGGTGGCGACGAAATCCTCGGGATCGGCGAACTCCTTTTTCAATTCTTTGTTCACCCGCCACACCGCTGCGTCGAATGCTTCCAGGGTGCGGTTGGTCATGGCCTCACCGGTGCCCGGCTTGTAGGCCATGTTGATTGTAAAGTTGTCAAAAGGAATGGTGGGAAAATAGGTGTAGCGCAGGAATCCGCCTGAAAACAGGCCGATGGTAACGATAAGAATGGCCAGGGGCATGGCCAGGACCACCCACTTCCAGTGGATGATGCGCTTGAGCAATCCCCCGTAGAGACGGTAGCGGATGAAATCAATGCCCTTCTCCAGCTTCTCCCGAACGTGGAGCCCGCGTTGCCGCCGTTTGCTGGAGCGCAGCACATGGGGGGTGCCCACATGGGCGGGCAGCACGAAAAAAGCCTCCAGTAAAGAGAAGAACAGGCTGAACACGACGACGAATCCCATCTCGTAGAAGAACTCGAACATGCCCTCCAGCAGGAGCAGGGGCGAAAAGGCCACGATGGTGGTGGTGACGGAGGTGACCACCGCGGGCAGCACCTCCATGGTGCCGTCAATGGCCGCCCGCTTGGGACTTTTGCCTTGTTCGAAATGGGTATAGATGTTTTCGGCGATGACGATACCGTCGTCCACCAGGATACCGATCACCAGGATCATGCCGAAAAGGGAGATCATGTTGATGGTTACGCCCATTGACGCGGCCAGGATGGACATGGCCAGAAACGATGCCGGAATGCCCCAGGCCACCCAGAAGGACAAGCGGGTGGAGAGGAAGAGCCCCAGGGTGAGGACCACCAGCAGCAAACCGATCCCGCCGTTGCGGTAAAGCAGGTGAAGCCGGCTCTTCAGAATCTCCATGAAGTCGAAAGGTATCGTGAGCTGCACGCCCTGGTGGGTGGCGTTGAACCGGTCCGCGTAGGCCCGGCAGTAATTGGAGATCTCTTCCAGGTCCTCTTCGGCCAATTTGCTTACCGAAATGCTGACCGCGCGCTTGCCGTTCAGGAAAGTGGCGGAGGGGACCTCGGCGAATTGCAGCTTCACCTTGGCCACATCGCCCACCAGCAGCGCCTTGCCGTCCTGATCCGCCCGCACCACGATGTCGGCGATATCCGCGGGTTGCACCGAGCGGGAACGGGAACGGATGAGCATTTCTTCTTTGGCGGAGCGGATCAAGCCCGCGGAGAAGTCGCGGTTGTTGGCGGATATGGCGCGGGCGATTTCGTCAAAGGTCAGGTCATAGCGCAACAGGGTTTCCTCGCTGGTCTCGACGGAGATTTCCGGCGCAGGGAACCCTGAGATGGAGACTTGGCTGACGATTTCGGAAGCCAGGAAATCGTCCTCGATCTCCTGGGCGTATTTTTTAAGGGTGAACAGGTCGACGTCCCCGGACAGGGCCATGTACATGGCCTGGGTAATGGCGCGTCGCTTGGACACCACGGGGCGCTCCATATCCACGGGAAAGGAGCTGATGGCATCCACGGCGTTTTTGACCTCCGTCAGCGTTTCATCAAGGTCGTATTCACCCGTGGTGGTGATGGTGACCACGGCGCTGTTTTCCGAGGACACGGAGTTGATCTCCTTGATGCCCACGATGCCGCGCACCGCCTGCTCCACCCGCGAGGTCATGCTTTCCTCCATCTCTTTGGGGGATGCACCGGGATAGAAAAGCTGTACGGTGATGTCCCGGGACGACCGCTCGGGGAAAAAGGATTTCTTCATGCTCAAGTAGCTGAGCCCCCCGGCCAGAATGAGAAACACGAGGATGAGATTGGCGTAGAACTTGTATTTGACAAACAGGGTGACCAGTTTCTTCATTTGGATGCGTCCCCGATGATCTTGACTTTCTCTTTCTGCTTCACGTTGACCAGGGGCTCCACCACGATCATCTCACCCGCGGGAACGCCCGAGATCAGCACCTTGGTATGGTTCTTTTTCTTGATGACGATTTCGTGGGGTTCCAGCAACCCTTCCCGTACCAGGTAGACCAGGTTTTCATTGAATACGGCATTGCGGGGGATCTCCATGCTGTCGCGGAACAGGATGTCCGGGAAGGTGACTTGGCGATAGGTTCCCTTCAGCAACGGCGATTTCTCCTGGTGCTCCAGCTTGACGAAAACGGCCACCGACTGGGTCTGGGGGTCGATAAAACGCGATTTGCGGATCACCCTGCCCTCGATGGGGCGGCCGTCTTCGGGATTGTCGATGATGGCGCGCGAATCCACGCCGATAAACCCCGCCTCCTCGAAGCGAACGGGCACTTCGATCTCCAGGCTGTCGATGCGGATGATCTCGGCGATCACCGATCCCGGGTTGGCGATGGAACCGGCCTGCAGGTTGACCCGGGTATAGGTACCGGTAAAGGGCGCCCGGATAAAGTACTTTTTCTGTCTTTCCTCGTTGCTCTGGATGGCGTAGTAATCAGTGAGAATGTTGCGCGAAGCCAGGAAGATCTTTTCCTTTTCCGACTGCAGCTTGGGCAGGGGCGGCAACTCTTTCTTGATGTCAATGGCGTCGAAAAAAGTCCTGAAAGCCGTGTAGCTGCCCGGGAAGTCGATCTTGATGTCGGGCATCAGGTTGGCCACTGAGGTAAGGAAACGGCTCTTCTGGCTCAGCAGAGAGAGGCGGAAATCCTCGTCGTAGATCCTGACCAACAGGTCGCCCTTGGCGAACAACTGCCCTTTCTTCAAGGGAACCGCGGTTTTCAGGATGCGGCCGGAGACTTCGCTCACCAGGTTGATCTGTTCCGTGGAAGTGATGCGGCCGGAACCCGTGATTTGCGTCTTGATGTCCCGGTAGCGCACGGGCTCCGCCTTGACAAAACGCACGGGGACCACGGGCGGTCTTTTGGGCGGCTCTTTTTTAAAACTCTTCAGGATCATCGCCAAAGTGATGGATACGACCACCACCAGGATCATCCCCAGCAGAACAGTGGTGCGGTTTTTTTTAATATTCATGTTTTCCTTGCTTGTCTTTTCCGATTTGCGGGTCCATAAGGGATTGAACGGGCGCATCCTCCCTTTTGTTTCCCATTTCCAGGTTTCGGATGATTTTTTTCAGGGTTTTACGGCATATCCGCAGCTCATCCGGGGGGATCTCCCGGGTGGAGACCGCCATGGTCTTGCTGCGGATGGCTGCCAGCGCGCGTTCCTGCTCCATGCCCTCGGGAGTCAGGAAAACACGCTTGATACGCCGGTCTTCCGAGTCCGTTTCCCGTCGGATCAGGCCCTGCTTCTCCAGGGAATTCAGGACCCGGGCGATGCGGGCCTTGTCACGATCCAGGCAATGGCGCACATGCTGCTGGGCCACTCCGGGATGGAAAGAGAGCCAGTGGATCAGGAGGGATTTTTCAAAAGACAGTGAAAATCCCGATTCTTTCAGGATGCGGTTGTGGGTACGGGCGATACTGCGGCCCGTCTGGCCGATGAGTTTGCCCAACGGTTCATCTTCATGCCCTGTGGTCATGCACAACCTCTTTTTTGTTGATATTTACAACCGTTGATTTATACAACTTTTCTGCCGGCTTGTCAAGGAAATGCCGTTGACGCTTGCCAAAAAAATATCGTGCCGGGATTGGGCGGTTTGATCAGGCCGCTTAAGCGGCGTCAAGGCATGGCTGGAGTCTATTCTCCGGTGTCGCCGCCGTGCCCCGTCCAAGCCTGCTTCACGTTGCGTTCATGCAGATCAAAGGGGGTCCCCTCCCAGCGGGTATTCAAGTGACAAAGGTGGGGGTAGCGCCTTTCCAAGGCATACCGGGCCTGGATCTCCGCCAGGGAGAGGCCTTGCCGGCGGGCCTTGCCCACGGATTCCCACAAGTCGGCCAAGTAATCCAGTTGGGCATGGATCTGGTCCAGCGTTATGGGGTTGCCGTGACACCCCAGTATGTGGCGGATTTCGATCTCCCCCTCCAGGAAGGGACGGAACACTTCGCGCCAGCGCTTCAGATCGGATTCCCGGTTCAGAAGGGGCACCCGGTGTGGCAGGAAGATGTCCCCCAGCAGCAACATTTTCTCTCGCGGCAGGTGAATCAAGACATCACTCTTGGAATACCCCGGGGTGCAATAAACCAGCTCCAGACGGCTCTTTCCCAGGCTCAACCCCATGCGATCGGCAAACGTGATATGCGGCTTGGTATAGCGGAATCCCGTGGCCAGGAGTTCACTCAGGTTGCTCCAATACAGGAAGGCCTCCCGGCGTTTCACCAGCCGGGCGGGCTCTTTTTCCGGATTTTCGATACCTTGCCAGATCCGTTGCAGCCGAGGGTGCATGGCCCGGCGGATGTCAATTGAGTCCAGGCTGCGGTGCAAATCGTTAATGGACTCCACGCAGGCTTCGTGACCCACGACAACCGCATGGGGAAACGCCGCGGCCCCGCCCATGTGGTCCACCCCCGCATGGGAGTACACCAGGTAGGCCACCTTTTCACCCGGGAAGGTGCTCCTGACCAGGCTTCGGATCTTTTCTCCCCACCCGGGCGAATAATGGGCATCGATCAGCACAACGCCCTTACCCGTGGATACGGCAACGGCATTGGACATGACCGGCGACGCACCGGTTTGAATAAACAGCACGTTTTCGCTCAGCAAGTTGGCATGCACCGGAACCCTCGGTCCGATCATGGCCCTGGCGAATTCCATGAGTTGATCATGTCCGGGGCCATATGCCGCGGTTCCGGGCACAACGGTATAATCCGGCATGACTCCGCGGTGGGGTCTGAACTTTTCGGATACGGCCAAGGTCAAATAGCCCAGGGGGATTTCGGCCCGCAACCGGGTTTCAGGCAAAGTGAGACGGATCGGCGCCACGCCGCCGCCTCGCGCCGCACCTCCGGTTTCCTCGCCCAGGACAACTGCGTTTCCGCGATCCCGTGCCAGGGCGGCGAACATGGCGGCCGCTGAAAAAGTCTCGCCGTCAACCAGCAGATACAGGCGGCCGGTGAAACGCAAACGTTTTTTGGGAGTTTGGGCTCTCAACGGGCCGTACCAGGGATAGACACGGTACCCGTTGCGGGGCAGGGTCACCATGGTTTTGAAGGCCTGCAACAGGTTACGGCGCACATACCGTTTCCAGGTCAATGTCAAACACGAGGACATACGGTAACAGCGCGACACGTTGAATTCCTCTCTATGGAGATAAGCCAATAGATCGGTGGCCAGGCGCATGCTGCCCCCCGCGTTGCCGCGCAGGTCAATCACCAGGTTGGCCACCTTAAGCTCCGCCAGGCGACGAAACACGCTGGCAAAGAACTTCCTGTACCGAATACCCGCCCTTTCCAGATCCACGGTGTAGAATGTGCGCAAGCGCAACACGGCCCCCCGCTCTCCGGGAAAAACCTGGAATGTCGCGGGAGGCGCGGTGTCTTGACGGGTTCTCAGCCGCTTGGTGCGTTCTGCTTCCGCCCCCTTCAGGGCTTGGACAACCACCCATTTTTTGCGGCCGTCCGGGGCGCGCACATGCAGGCGGTACGCCATGCAAACACCAAGGTAAAGGGTCAGATAACGCGGCAGATGTTTTTCCAACAGCCGCCGCTTGCGGGTCGCAATGGCGCCGTCGCCGCTCATCCCGCCAAGGATGCGGCGAATCAAGGCCGCCGTCTGCTGACCGTTGATGGACACTACCTCCCAGCCGCGAAGATCGTTTTCCTCACTTCGGGGCCCCGGCGTGAACCACAGGCGGCCGTCCCGCAGACATAAGGCATATGGCATGCTCGAACTCGTTCTATTGAGCCGATCTGTAAACCCGCGGCTCGGCGACAAAACGGTATGGCCGCAACCCACCGCGGCCACCAGGGGAGCGAGTTCGCAAAAGAATTCCGCCTCCGTCATGGCATGGTTCAACCTGTCATGGACGCGGCGGGCGAGGTTGCGAAAGGCAACGGGTTGCTGATGAGCGTAGAGATGGCCATGGGCTTCCCGCAGGGTGGTATAAAGGACCTGAAAATCCCGCTGCAAAGCGGCAACGGGATAGACACGGTGTGGCCGGTACTCCACGGCGGCCGGACGGCCCGCGCCGGAACGGAGGTAGTGGGTCACGGCGACTAACAGCATTGCCAGGATCACGACCAGGCCAAACAAAAGAATTCTGCCTACCAGTGAGAAAGCCTTTTTTTCCATAATCTGCACCCTGTTTTCCAGCCTGTCTCCAATACGAACCAACATGCCCCGGACGTTTCATATCTTTTGCCCCGAGTGTAAATAAAAAGTTGGAGAGTTGAAGAGTTGGAGAGTTGGAGAGTTGGGAAGGTGGCTGCGGTTACAGTTGTTTCGCTCCGAAGGTATCCCCGCGGCTGACGTCACCGGTCCTGAATCCCAGGGTGAACCAGCGCACCCGCTGAGCGGAAGTCCCGTGGGTGAAGGCATCGGGCACCACGAAACCCTGGGTGCGCTTCATGACGTTATCGTCCCCGACGGATGAGGCGGCGTTCAGGCCCTCTTCTATGTCCCCCTGTTCCAGGATGTTCTTCATGCGCTGGGCATGGTGCGCCCACACCCCGGCCAGGAAGTCGGCCTGCAATTCCAGGCGCACTTCCAGGCGGTTGGCCTCCAGACGGCCCAACCGCTGCTTCTGGTCATGGACCTTGGTCAGGATGCCCAATTGGTTCTGAACATGGTGGCCGACCTCGTGGGCGATCACATAGGCCCAGGCGAAGTCTCCGCGGGCGCCCAATTTCCGCTGCATGGCCTGCAGAAAGGCCAGATCAATGTATATGCTTTCATCTCCCGGGCAGTAGAACGGTCCCACCGCGGCCCGGGCGAAGCCGCAGGCCGATTCCGTGGCGCCGCTGAACAGCACCAGTCGCGCCTCGCGGTATTGTTGTCCCTGTTGCCTGAAGATTTCATGCCAGACATCCTCGGTATCGGCGAGGATGACAGCCGCGAACTCCGCCAGCTCCTTCTGCTCCGCGCTCATGGGGCGGGAGGACTCCTGCCGGGTCGCCTGTGGAATCTGAAGATTCCGGACCACTTCACTGGGATCCCCGCCCAGCAGCAGGATGATAACGGCGATGGCCAGTCCCAACATGCCGCCGCCCGCGGCCACGCGCTTCCCTGTGGAGCCCTGGCGGATCTCTACATTGTCACTTTGTCTTCTGCCTTTCCAGCGCATCTGCTCTCTCCATGACGGTATCAGGAACCCGATCCCCGCAATCCACTGATTGTACCCCCGCACCACCATAAAGACAACGCACCGCATTGGGGACGGGGCCGGCAGTATTTGAAAGATTCCGTGACTCCGTATTGACACCGTCTCCCGATTGAACTACGCTGAAGCGGCATGCGGGCCCGCCCGCCTGGAGGGCGCATGCCACCAATCCATCATTCACCCGACCTGAGAGGAAAAATGAAACACCCCCGATGTTTTGCGCTCGTCTACCTAGTGTTATTTGTCATGTCCATCAGCGGCGCGGATCTTCCACCCCTGAAAGAAGCGGACATCCCCTTGTTCCCCAATGCGCGGCGCGATCTGGCCGCCGAAGCGGAGTACCAAGCCCAGACTGAAGCGGACCATGATTCCCTACGTCATGAAACCGTCCGCATTTATTCAGTGAGTGCGACTCCGGAAGAGGTGGCGCGCTTTTACATCCAGAAGTTGAAAGCGACAGAGGAATTTCCGGAAAGCGGAAGTGAATCACTGCGGGCGGGACAGGCGCTGCCTCCCTGGTACGAGATCGATTTCTATACGGCCACGGATTTCGCGAACCAGTCCCATAAGGGCAACCGGATTTACGACGGCCAGTGGGTGAAATCCTCTCTTTCCGGGCGCAAGCCCTGGACCAACGGGCAATGGTTGCGGGAGGCCCGCGTCATGTGGGAGGCACGCACCGTTGAAAACCAGCGTGCGGAATTCCTGGTGAGCGTGGAAGACGTCAGCCTGGACATTCAGAAAAAGAAATTCCACTTAGAAACCCGGATCATGATTCAAATCGTGCGCCAGGATGAGGAGTAAGCGGCGCGACACCTCGCGACTCCGCCAGTGTGCGACTTCTTTACCCGGGCCAGGGCTCACAACCCGTCCGGGAAGAACGGCGTGCAGCGGCCGATCTCATTTGCGTTCCAGGGCCTCCAGGGCGGTCGCGGCGGCGTGCAGCAGCGGTTTTTCCGATATCCCGCTTCCCACCGCATGCTTCATCCACAATTGCGGGATGATGCGCCCGGCGCTGCACATGCGCTCCATCTCTGCCCCCAGGTTTTTACCTTGCAGGTAGGCTTCGATCTGGAACTCCATCAGGTGGCCCAGGGGATAGTCCGGCAGGTAGAGGGCGCTCTCGATCATATGCGAGTAAGCCGCCAGGATCACGCAGTCGCGGGTGCCGAACACATCGGCGTAATACTCGTTCCACACCGCCCGGGCGATCTCCAGTACCGCGGCCTTGAGTTGCGCCGGGGTGGCCTCGGGATTGCGATAGAGCCAGTTCCAGCTTTTCATGTCCACCAGTGACGGTCCCATGATCTCGTAGGCCGACCACAGGGTGTCCAGGGCGTTCAGGTGGGAATCCGCGGCCCCGGGGGCGCGGATTCCCAGCAGTTCCAGGTCGCGTGACTGGAACACGAAGGCGAACGCCTCGGTGCAGGCCGTATTGGGCACGCCGCTCAACATGTAGCGCGGCACCTTGTGCAGCGTCAGGGTCTGTTCCACGCAGTGGCCGAGTTCGTGAACGGCGATGTTGTACCCCTTGTAGTTCATGCCTCCGTCGGGTACGCGGGTGCGCAGCCGCGCCTTTTCTCCGCGCATGGAAGCACCGGCGGCGTGACCCGCTCCGCGCGAGGCGTCCACCGCGATCAGGGGGGTGATAAAGGCAACCTGTTGCGTCGAGAATCCGAGGTCTTTCAGGATGCGCGGGATATCCGCTTCGAAAGCCGCCGCGGTGGGGTACTTGGCGGCAACGATTTTATCCAGCTCGGCTTCGGCGATGGCGCCCTTGTGCTTGAACCCGTTGTACCAGATATCGAAGGGTTCCAACGGCCGCCCCAGGCGCCGCCGGATCACCCTGGCCGCGCGCCGCACTTCCGGCGACGAGCATAGGCGGGTGAACATGGCTTGCACCTCGGTTTCCGGTATCTCCCGGTCACGCTCGAACCTGCGCGCCACGTGGCTGGCCAGGGAAGGGAAATAGGCATCCAGTTCCCGATATGCGCGGAACACTTCCAGGAAATGCTGATAGCGGGTGTCGGGCTCACGCCCGGCCTGAATCTCAACGCCTTTTTCAAAGACACGATTGCGTACCGGATCCCAGGTCACGTCCCCGCGGTTGATCACCCGCGCGGGAATCTCCTGGGTGATGATGTGCTGCAGCACCGCGTAAATCATGCGCTGACGCTCCAGACCGCGGGCGGCGCCGTCGGGATCGGCGTAATGGCTCTTGAGTTCATCCCGCAATCCCCAGTGGGTGATCAGCTTCAGCCCGGTAGGGAATTGGGCGTTGCCGTCACGGTCGACCAGGCGGTCCATCAGGATGTTGTAGTCTGAGATATACGCTTCAGCCGCGGTCATAACGGCGGCGATCCGCTGATAGATCCGCGCCGGTACTCGCGAGAGGAAGAGGTCCCCCAGGCGTGCGTCGGCCCATTGGTCGGCACTCCAACCCGGTCCCAACTTGCTTTTTTCCGCCAGCGTAAGGGTGGGGAAATTGAGCAGCACGAAGAAAGCGATGCGGCCCTTGAAGAGATCTTCGGTCAGGTGAGCCCCCGGTGAATAGCGCGCCAGCGCCATGTCGATGGGCAGCAGGGGACCGATATCAAGCTGCATGGGACGTTTCAACTCCAGCCCCAGTTTGTCGAAATGGCCGGACAGCGACTCCATTGCCGACTCCACTCGATCCCGCAGAGTCGCCAGGTCCGCAGCGGTTCCGGCGAAGTGTTGCAGGCAGAATTGGGAGAAATCGCTGTCCGATCCGTCCGCTTCTCTCCAGAAGGCGGCGGTTTGAGTCACTCCGCGCCGGATCCTGAGTTCCTGATCATGGCCGTAGCGGGCCAGCAGCTTCCGCTGCACATCCGCCACCACGTTATTCTCAACGGCGCAAAGAGCGCCGGAAACGCCCAACAACGGCAACACAACAGCCACACCAAGCAAGATCAGCTTGATCATCGGTCTCCTCCTGCATGCCACCGGGAAAGCTGCCCGGCAAAACAGATTTTACAGCAAACCCGGGGCAATTGCACCGCGGATCAGTGCACCCGTGGGCCGGCCACCCGGCAGATCGCCCTCCGCCTTGGTTTGAAATCTGTTTGTCAGCGAATTACCGGAAAGGTCAGGTTCTCCTTCCATGCGGGCGGGGTGCGGGTATCGTTGAGCAGGCGGATCACCCGCAACGCCGCCTGAATGGTCTGGCGCATGCCGCCGAGATTCCAAGCGGGGTCGTATTCATCCCGCACCGTGTGGTAGTCCTTGCTCCAGAATTCAGTGTAGTTGCGCTTGCCGTCCACCTCCACCTCGCCGGCGGAGATCCAAACCGCCGGGATGCCGCGGCGGGCGAAAGAGAACTGGTCGGAGCGGTAAAAAAGCCCCTGGTTGGCCAGGGAGAACTCCGAGTAGTCGAGATTGTGCGCCACGGCCACCCGCCGGATCAGATCCGCGAACGTGGAGAATCGCGCGCCGATGCCCATGAGGCTGGTGGCGGGCTTCCACACCGGAGTGGACTCGAAATTGATGTTGGCGACAATGGAAGTGCGGTCCGTGGTGTCGACATAGTACTTGGAACCCAGCAATCCGGCTTCCTCGCTGTTGCAGGCCAGGATGGTGGTGGTGTAGTGGAGCGAGGGCTGGAACTCCTTGAGGATCTTGGCCGTCACCAGCATGGCGGCCACGGCGCTGCCGTTGTCAATGGCGCCGTTAAAGATATTATCCGCCGGGCCGTCGGATTTCCCCAGGTGGTCGATGTGGGCGCTGAGCACGATCCGCTGAGGAACTTTTCCCGGAATGGAGGCCACCACGTTGCGGTTGGACATGTCTTCGCATTTGTTGTCACCCGTGATTTCGGCGCGGAGGCCCAGATCCACGGGGCGGAAATCCCTTGACAGGGATTCGGCGTACAGGGCCGCCAGGTCGATGCCTTGGCGGGCCAGGATTTTCTTTAAACTCTTTTCCCGTATCCAGCCCCGGAACAGCAGGGGGTTGTCTATCTCCGCGGGAATAAAAAACTCGCCGTTGGTCCAGGAGTTCCTGACCACGTCCCAGCCGTAGCCGGCGGTTTCCTGGGTGTGGATCAGCAGGATGCCCCGGGCTCCGCGGCGCACGGCCTCCTCGATGTGGTAGGTCCAGCGCCCGAAGTAGGTCAGGGTCTTGCCCTCGAAGATGTCCGCATGATACCAGCCCGGATCGTTGACGCGGCTGACCAGGATCTTGCCCGCAACGTCGACGTCCTTGAAGTCATCCCAGTTCCACTCCCGGGCCCGGATGCCGAAGCCCACGAACACCAGCGGGGCGGTCACGCGGAAACGGCCCCGGCTCCCGGTACAGGTGCCCACCAAGTCGTGAATATACTCCAGGGTGACATCCCCGGAGTTGAGTTGAATGTCCGTGGAGGTAAACTTCTTCAGCGTAAAATCCTGCAGGTAGCCATCCGGCCCCGCGGGCTCCAGGTCCAGGAGTTTGCACAGGCTGCGCACGTAGATCTCCGCCAGGTCACCGCCGCGACTGCCCGGGGCCCTTCCCTCCAACAGGTCGTGGCCCAAAAACTCCACCACCGCCTGCATCTCCGTCCGGGAGATGTGGTTCAGACGCTTTTCAAAAGCGTCGTCGGCCGCCGCACCCCACGCCATGCCAACAGCCGGCAGCAGCAATACCATTATCCAACCGGTTTTTACTCTCATGATCGCCACCTCGGTTTCATTCTAATCCATGGAGACAAAAATGCGAAACCGGGGAGGGGTCACAAAGGATCAAACCGGCGGCCGTGGGGAGGGTCGGCTTGATGGGCAATTCGTGAATTGCCCCTACATCCGGGCGTATGCCATACGCCCCTACATCTGTTTCATGTGATCTTTTTCTACTTCTTTCCTCTTCAACTCTTCAACTTTTCAACTTTTCAACTCTTCAACTTTCTTTCTTTCCCGCCCCGGTGTTGACACCCAAAAAGGTATACAGGGGACAGAAACTCACCAGGCTGGTGAGCAGGAAAATCGCGGCCATCACGCCCAGCACGATGCCCAGCGTACCCTTGAGTACTCCGGTGAGCACCAACACGCCCACCACCACGGCCAGCAATGTGCGGATGAACCGGTCGGCAACACCCATGTTTTTTTTCATACTCTCCTCCTCTTCAGCCCGATTCTAGGCAGGCGCCAACGATTAGTCAAATGATTCTCACCCCTGCATGCGGATTCCAGGCTCACGAGGGGCACGGCACACCTTGCCCCTACATCCGCATTTGCATTCATGCGGAATGTCGGGCGGACACCCAGGTCCGCCCCTACATCTTCTCCCCCTCAACTTCATCAACTTCCCAACTGATCCGGGCGGGTTTTAAACCCGCCGCTACTTTTCACTTTTACCTTTTCACTTTTCACTTTCATCGCGCTATAATCCATTCATCGGGAGGTCATCACATGCCGGACAAAGGAACCAAAAAGAAAGTCGTTCGAGTCGAAAGCCCGGAACCATCCGGGAGCGAAGTCAGTCAGGAAAGGACATTCACGCCCACGGCTGAAGCAAAAAAGCGGGCCGGTACAAGACGCCTGATCGCCATCCTGGCGTGGATCGTGGCCATCGCCTGCGAAGCCGGCGCCATCTATCTGCTGCAGAAACCACCGGTCAACACCACATGGCTCATCGTACTCATCGCCGTGGACCTGATCTTTGTGGTGATCGGCTCGCTGCTGTGGAAAAAGGCCAATCGCCTGGATCCCGCCTCTGAAAAGCAAAAAATCAAGTTCTTCGTGCAAAACCAATTGGGAGTCATCATCGCGGTCATCGCTTTCCTGCCCCTGGTGATTCTCATCTTCACCAACAAGAACCTGAGCGGCAAGCAAAAGGGGTTGGTGGGCACCATCGCGATCATCGCCCTGGTGGTGGCCGGTATCCTGGGGGTGGATCTCAATCCACCCTCGGTGGAGCAGTACGCCGCGCAAACGGCCGAAGTCGAATCCCTTACCGGGGGACGCAACTTCGTGTACTGGACCAAATCCGGCACCAAGTATCATATCTACTCGGATTGCCACGCCATCAACCGCAAGGCAACGGACAAGATCTTTGAGGGCACCGTGGCCCAGGCGCGGGAACTGAAGAACATCACCGAACTCTGCAGTTTCTGCCGGAACCGGGCGGAAAAGGAAAAAGCCCCGCAGGTTGAGCAAACCCCGGAAACCACTGAGGTCCAACAGGAATAGCCCGAGGCCGGATCGTCGAAACAACGGTTTCAACACGCCGCCGGATCCAGCGGCTCAGGTGATTTGCGTCCCATGCGTACTTGCGCGCCCCTCTTTTTGTTGCATTCTGTAACTGATGATTGCATTATGCACTTACGGAGGTGAGTCATGAGAGATAGAATCCCGCTTCCCCTGGTACTGCTGATCGCAGCCGCCCTGACGGCGGGTTCACTGCTCGCGGGATCCACGCCCATCCCGCCCAAAACCGAGAAACGTCTGGTCAAGGTGATGGGCAACCAAGCCTGGAAGGACACGGGCCTGTTTGTTCAAAAGAGCGACCTGGTCATCATCAAGGCAACGGGAAAGGTTTATTTCAGCAACGGGGCCGAAGACTCCGGCGTAGGCCCCCTGGGGTGGTCCCGTTCAAATTACCAGTCCGCCTGGCCCGATGACTGGCTGCTATGCGACGATCCCCTGCCTTCGGCGGGTCATGCCGGGCTCCTGGCGCGCATCGGCAAGGAAGAGATCTTTGTCGGCGCATCCAAGACCTTCAAGGGCAAGCTGGGCAAGCTCTATCTGGGCATCAACGACTGCTCACTGACCGGCGATTTTTACAACACCGGCCATTTCAACGCCGTTGTCCAGGTGAAACACCCGCCCAAGCGTTAATCCGCCCGGTATTCCAACAGATCTCCGGGCTGGCAATCCAGCTCGCGGCACAATGCTTCCAGGGTGGAGAACCTCACTGCCCGGGCTTTTTCCTGTTTCAGGATCGACAGGTTGGCCAGGGTGATTCCCACCCGTTGCGACAGCTCGGTCAGCTTCATCTTGCGCTTGGCCAGCATCACGTCCAGATTTACCTGAATCGGCATCGGCTGCTCAGATGGTCAGGCTTTGTTCCCGTTCCAGGCGATGACCGATGCGGAACGCTTCGGAAACCACCAGCAGCAGCAGGCCGGCCAGCAACAGCCCGGGATTGAACTTGATCCATAGAAAAGCGATCCAGGGAATCGTGAGCCCCGGAACCGCCAGATCGGCACGGAACAGCCATACCGGCAACACCTCCCAGACCGGTGCCAGGATCGCCGCCGCGGCCGCCGCCATGCCCGCGAAGCGCAGATGCCGGGCGCTGGAGGGGGCAAAGGGCTCACCCCGGCTCAGATCCTCGAACAGGTGCGCCAGGTGCAGAATCGCCATGAAAAAGCAGAAAAACAACAGCAGGTCACCGGCCAGCATGAACGCGATGACCCGGCGCGGCAGGCTCAGGTGACGCAACTCTCCGTATAGTCGGTGCAGTTTCAGGCCGACCCGCCGGTTTTCGGACCGCCATTCGCTGTGCGCCATGTCTTTGAGGGGCAATTGATAGAAACTGGTGGAGTGGTATTTTTCCAGGTTGTTTGCGTGGGCGAAGGCCGTGCCGTAACTTCCCAGGCGCACGACCAGAAACAACAGTCCCAAACCGAAAGCAATGTAGAATACGTCCTTGAGCACCACCGCCAGGGATCGGGTTCCCATGATCTTCATATCCACCTCCCACCAGCATAATGGCATAAGGTAGATTGTTTTTCAATAAATTTTTATTGCCTAGCAATAAATTCGAAATATCTCCAAAAGGGAATCCACGGTCCCGGCCGGTTGGGCTGATGAAAGTACACGCCATTCCGCAGTTCCCCCAGAAAGCCCCTCTCAATGGCCATTGGGTGGTCTGCCGAGTACCCGCTGTCATTCATGGCCCGGTAAGCCTCGCGGGTACGATACAGGTCGATAACGAACACTTGCATCTCCGCCTGGATCCGCCGCAGGGTGCGCTCGCGCAGATCCGCTGAAGACCATGGGGACAGGGAGGCAACCAATACGCAGGTATATGTCTTGCCGTCTTTCAGGGTCGTTTTTTCAAGCACCTGGTATTCCAAGGAATTGATTTGTTCAGGGACCGGGTCGCCTCCGCAGGCGCCCAGCAACAAGACCAGGATCAGCATTGTCGACAAACAGGCTGTTTTCATGACAACTCCCGTCTCATCAGGGGGATCCGTAGCCGACCCGGGCGGATCAATCCAGAGCGGCAACGGCGTCGATCTCCACCAGAAAACCGAAGTGCAGGTCCCGGGTGGGCACCACGGCCCGGGCCGGGCGATGGTCGCCGAATACCCCCGCGTACACCGCGTTGAACTGATCCCACAACGAGATATCGGACACGTAAACCGTGACCTTGAGCACCCGGTCCAGGGCACTGCCCGCGCCCTTGAGCACGGCCGCCAGGTTGGCCAGGGCCTGCTGAGCCTGCGCCTCGATGCCTGCGGGGCGGGGACCGCCCCCGGGCACAACGGGCAATTGCCCGGACACATATACCAGTCCGTTGTGCACCACCGCCTGGCTGTAGTGGCCCGCCGGCGCCGGCGCTTTCTCGGTGAACACGAATTTCATGATGCCTCCTGGGTTGCCTTTGGGGCGTTCATTCCAAGGGCGTGCGTTGCAGTCGCCAATCGCCGCTTTCCTCATCCTCTACCGCAGTGTAGAGCACGTTTCCGGCGATGGCATAGGGATAGGGCGTGAGGAAATCGCGGTACGCCAGCGGCACGACAAGCCGGCGGCGCTGTTTCCCATCCGCGGACAAAACGTAAAACACCGTCCCCGCCTTCTCCTTCACATAGGTTTGCACGTAAATGCGATTGCCGGTAAGCCGGAAGGTGCGGAACCTCGGGGTCGCGCCGGGAACGGCAATCACCTTCCGGGCCCGGGGCCAGATGCTGCGCATCCTTTGCCTGTATAGGGCCAGGATCTTATTCCGTTCAGCGGCCCCGATTGTTGCGGACTGAAAATCGCACCGGATCACTTTCACCCGTTGTCCCGCGGGATTGAAGAGATCCAGGAACATCCCTTCCCGGCCCAGAACATAGAGGTGATCGCCGGATACTCGATATTCCGGCCCGCAGTACAGCAGGTCCCGGAACACCATTTTGGGACCACGCCGCAGGGCTTTCTCAGTATGGATCGCCTTGGCCACTGAAATCAGCTTGACTTTCCCGCCCTTGGCCGGGCTGTAGAGGTAGAAATCATGCCGCCATCGGGGAAAGCGGAATACCTCGAAGCCGGCAAAACCCTCACCAAAGGGCAGCACGCCGCAGGCTGCGGGGTTGCGCATGGAAACGTCCCGGTCAAAATCACCCGCCATGGTAAAACGGGACACCTTGTTGCGGCTGCCCACCCAGATGCCGTCCCGCCTCAAGGTGAGACGGATACTTCCCTGGTCCTGGATTTCCGGGTAGGGCGTAAATTCACCGGGTCCCTGCCCTGTCTTGCCGAGAACCCGGATCACAGATAAATCCCGCAGGGAAAAGATCAGAACCCTCAGGCCGTCCACCACGAACAGTCGTTCTCCATGAACCTGGAGGGATTCCGGACGGTTCACCCCCTTCAGGATCCCGGGCACTTTACGGTCCTGTTTATTCGCCGGCGGCCCGGCGGGCAGCGATGGCGCTTTAAAGTTTTCTTGACCGGCAGGCGGTGCCACCGGTGCGGTCGCTGCCGGCTCCCCGCTTTTGCGCGTGATAAGGACCTTGTCGCCCCGGAGCATGGCCCGGAGGTGGTGTGCCTCCAGGATTTTCCACAATACCCGGTCCCAGGGTTCACCATCGGAACGTATGCTCACCGCCATGTCCAGGTCTGCGTCCAGCACAAAGGTAAGACCTGATTGGGTAGGAAACACCGGGGGGATAGGGCCATGTCCGGCTTCGAAGAGGTTGCGGATGGGCGCGCCGTTCAGGCAGATGGACAGGGGGGAACCGCTGAATTCACGGTGTTCCAGATTGCGGATCAATTGGGTTGCCGTAAGGGATTTCTGTTCCCCGCCGGCGACCCCCATTCCCCATACCCACAACAGGGCCATGGGCAGCGCCGATAACCACGCCTTTTTCCGCATCTTACCCCCTGGGTTCATTGTATGCCGGGGGCATCGGGAATGGAAGGCCGCGCCTACCGCGATTTCTTCAGGAAGTCCCGGGCCGTTTTGCGCGTCTTGGGGCTGGAACTGTCCCGTTGCCGGGCCACGAACTCCGCTACCCCTTGGCGGTCGCTCACCAGATCAAAATACTCATCAAAAGCGGAAATGACATAAGCCATATACAATTCCCGGTGGCGGCAACGGCAGGTGTGCTCGCTGGCCAACAGCCGGGCGGTGACTTCTTTCTCCAGATGGGGCTTGGCTCTCACGATGATACCCGACAAACCCGCCGCGTTAGGGGCCACCACGGGGCTCTCATGCTCTAATAACGCGTAAAAGTGCGGCAGCAGGCGATCAAAGCGGTTCTCCCCATCCGCCCGCACCGCCTGGGCGATCAGGCAAAGACCGTAATACTTGTTGGACACTTCCGGTTTCTCCAGCATGGCGGTCAGTTCATCCCACCAGGGATAGATCTTATGCGGGGCTTCCCGGGCCATGGGCAACAGCACCTGAAAAGCGGCGAAGCGAATACGGTCGTTGTCGGATCGCAGGTCTTCCATCAACTTGCCGATTTCTCTCATCCCCGTCCTCCCGCTCCAGTATACAAAATCGGCGCATCTATGTCATGACCTGCAGACAACCATACGCGGGCTTCCCGATGGGAAAACACCCCGCTGTCCCTGCTCATGCTGGACGTAGATCGCTTCAAGCAATTCAACGACACCTGGGGTCATCCGGAAGGGGACCGGGTACTCACCGCTCTGGGCCGGTTGCTCATTCATGCCCTGCGGGGTGAAGACGTGGCCTGCCGTTACGGCGGTGAGGAATTCGTCATCATTCTCCACCAGGCGGACCGGAAAACCGCCATGGATGCGGCGGAACGCATCCGCGCCGGTTTCGCTGAGATCCCCTTCCAACCGGTACGGGGTAAGCCCGTGTTCATGACCGTGAGCATCGGTGTGGCCCAATGGCGTCCTGACGAGGAATTTGCTTCCTTGCTAATGCGGGCCGACCAGGCCCTGTACGAAGCCAAGCAGGCCGGACGCAACCGCGTTCGCGGCGCCGATCCGGTATCAGTCAGAAAGTAGAAAAAAAGCAGAGACAGATTGCCTTTGCATTTACTTTCACCCTCGACTTTTTAATCCATTTTGCCACTGGAATTGTATGCGGACCATTCACGAATGGCGCCTACTTTTCAGGCGATTCCATGCTGGTGGATTTTATCCGGTTGCGGCCGGCGGCCTTGGCCTGGTAGAGGCGGGCGTCCGCGGCGGCGACCAGCTCCTCAACGACCGGGGATTCCGCTGCGGCCACGCCGATGCTGCAGGTCACCCGCAAGCGTTCGCCCCCGGGAACCAGAAAGTCGTGCTCTCCGGTGGCTTCGCGGATCCGTTCGGCCATGGTGATCCCGCCGGCCAGATTCGTTTCCGGCAACACCACGCAGAATTCCTCGCCGCCGTAGCGGCCGGCGAAGTCGGTTTCCCGCAGGGTCTCCCGGATCAGTCCGGCGAATTCCCGCAACACCGCATCCCCCGCTTGGTGCCCCCTGGAGTCGTTGATGCGTTTGAAATGGTCCAGGTCGATCATCAACAGGGTGACGGGTTTGCCGTAGCGGGCAGCCCGCTTCAACTCCGCTTCCAGCCGGCTCATCAGGTGCTGGCGGTTGGCCAGGCCCGTCAGGCTGTCCGAAGTGGCCAGGCGTTCGAGTTCTTCCCGGGCCTTCACCTGTTCCGTGATGTCCTGGACAATGGTATCAAAATAGACCAGGTTGCCCCGGGAGTCGAAGTTTCCCCGGGCGTCAAAGGAAGCGATGAACTCGCTGCCGTTTTTGCGTTTCAGGTGGACGATATAGCCCAGCACCGCACCTTCCCGGCGCAACCGCTGGATCAGAACGTCCCGTTCCCTCACATCGGCCCATACATCCTCGAGTTCGGCCAGTTGCAGATCGGCAAAGGAACCATAACCCGTCATGCGCAGCAGGGCGTTGTTTACCGTCTCCAGGTCGCCGTCCTGGTTGGCCCGGTAAATGCCCACCGGCAGGTTCTGCTGCAGGGTGAAAAAACGTTGCTCGCTCTCCTGGAGAGCCGTTTCCAGGCGGGTCTCCTCGAAATGGCCGTGGTATTCCAACAGGTAAAGGCCCGCTTCCCGCGGGTTCCCGGGGAGCCGGGTCAGGGTGGCCGGCTGTTCCCGGCCCGTGGCGGCATCGGTGATCAGGAACCGCGCGTGGGCCTTCTCTTCGGCCACCTGGAACGCCCGCCGCCTTTTCAGGGTATCCAGAATGGCGTGGGGCAACCGGGAACCCTTTATCGTTTTCCGGAAACTGTTGTTGCTCAAATGGATACGGCCGTTCTCCTCCACCAGCGCCGCCGCCCGGGCGGAGTTGGTAAACACCCGTTCATATAAGCTTATTTCCCTGTTGCCGGACATGTTTCCGTTCCGCCAACATGATACTTTCCCGGCGTCCCGGCTGTCAACAATCCCTCCTCACGGGCATGGCCCCGCTGGAGGGCACGATTGATTGCGCCGCAATCCCCGGTGCAAGGCAGCCGGCAGTGGAGTCCAAATCTTCAACTCTACTCCACCAGCTTCACCTCGGAGCTGATGGAAAAGAAGCGGTAGTCCCGATAGCGGTGATCGTTACGAAACCGCAACACCCGCTTGCCCTTGGCGTTCACGTAAGCGTCTTCAAAAAAGTAGCGGCTGGGGAAACGGATGCCCCGGCGCATCTGCCCGTATTCGGCAATGACCACCATGTCCGGCATGCCCCCCTGCCGGGCCACCAGGGAACGGACCAACTCGAAGTTGGCCAGGGACTTGGGATTGAAAGCGATCTTCATCACGCTGCCGTCTTTCTCATGAATCCATACCTTGCCGAAAAAGCGGTTTTTCTCCGGTCTTCCCCGGGGAATCACGTCCAACACCACGGCCTTTTCACCCCACAACGGTTCCTCGCCCAGGATCCGGTAACGGAAACGCCATTGCCAGCGGCTTTCAAACATGGCCAGGGGACCGAAGATTATCTTTTCCACCCCCGGGTGGTCCACCGGCGGCTCCACCACTTGCTCGTCCACCCGGCGGCCGTTGCAACGAATGCGGGTGCGCACTTCGCGGATCTTGCGGTCCTTGCGTACCAGGCGGTAGTCGTATTCATAGGTGACCGTACCGGCTTCCCGGGGTTGTTTCAGCGCCAGGAGCATATAGTTGACGGGCGTGCCGGCTCCCCCCATTTCCTGCATCTCATCCTCGATACAAACGAAATCGAAAGAGGAATGGAAAAGCTTCCGGCAATAGGCGTCACAGCGCTCCAGGATCGTTTTCAAACGCTCGTCTGCGGCATTATCCGCCGCCGTTTTGGGGCGGGCCCGCCATTGGTGCAAGCGGGCCAGGCGATCACGTATGTCCAGGTCCTTCCAGGAAAACGTCGGAGTTTTGATCAGGGAATCGTACTCCACCACCGCCCGCTCCAACCATTTTCGAGCAGCGTCGGCATGGCCCTCATCCCGTTCCAAATCCGCGAGTACACCGCAGGTCAGGGCGCGGTTGCCCGACGGTCCGGCCCGGTCATACCATGCCATGGCTTCACGGTAACGACGATTGTGCAGGTGCACATCCCCCAGGGCCTGGAACCCGGCGGCGCGGCGCGGGGGAAGGCATCTTTTCCAATATCCGCCGGCCGCCGCGTCGTCGCCCCGGTGCAGCAGGATCCACGCCAGGGTGTCGAAACATTCCTTGCGCAGTTTTTTGCGTTGTTTGTTGCACCAAAAGGCGGCCCGGTCCACCCCTCCCCGCTCCGCATGAACCAGCAAGGGAACGAATCGGCGGATTTCCGGAGCCGGGAACAGGTGAAACCGGGCCTTGAGCCGCGCCAGGGGCCTATTCGATGCATTCCGGACCAACAGCCTGCATTTCCCGGGAAGTGCTCTTTCATGCGCCCCGCCGCCCCCCTCGGGGAATACCATTCCGACCGCATCGGGAAAATCCGGGCTATCCGGTGCCAGGGGTTTGGGGTTGACCCGTTGCCGCATACCCGCGGCAAGGATATCGATGGTCACTGGTATCGTGATCCCCGCCTGAATCAGCAAAGCGCGGATGCCCCGCGTGTCCACCCGGAATGCTGGCGGAGAATCCACCGCCGTGGCGCTTAGTTCCGTGAAGATGTTTATCACCAGCGGCGGATCCACCGTCAACTCCGCACCTACCTCCCCATCGCACTTTACTTGCGCACACCCCGGGAAGTAGAAAGCACAAAACCAAAACAAGCCAACCGCTACGATTGCAAATCCCCGCATTATCTTATCTCTCCATCAATGAAGCATATTTTTTGCCGCTAAAGTGCGCTCCCGGTGTCACCCCATAGGGACACATCGTCCGTTTCAGCCTCACCACAAGATAGTACGTTTAATTGGGGAAAGAAGTCACAGATACATGAGGCTGCACCCCAAGGCTGATATCGGGCCCTTTGGCCACGCCTCTATTGCCCGGCTGAACCACTCCGGCTGAGGAACGTATCAGGAAAGGGGAAACCGCCTGAATCGGGATTCCCCGGCTGCATGGCCTCGGGTGGCTCAAAATCCGCGGCTGACAGGAGGGACCGTTACATGAGAACACGATGCATCCTGATCATAATCCTGGCAATGGGCACGGCCGGATTCGGGCGGCAACCGATTTTGCTGACCGGATTGGGCCGGCCGGTGGCGATTGATGTCGACCAGACGCAGTTGTACGTTACGGAAAACGCCCGGGTGATTGTCTATTCACTGCACGACTTCAGCCGGGTTCATGCCTTCGGCACTCCAGGTCAGGGGCCGGGTGAATTTCACACCCTGCCCCACGTGCACATCACCCTGGATTGCAGCACCGATGAATTGATCATCGGCAGTATCCGAAAAATTTCTTATTTCTCAAAAAGCGGCCAATTTATCCGCGAGGTCAAGGCCGGCAACATTGCACTGCGCTTGATATTGCTGGATCAACGTCCCGAGGGCGACCGCTTTTTGGGCTGGTCGCAACGTGCGCAGGACGGCGTCAACTACAACACCATCGTGGCTTTTGACCACCGACTCAACCGCATCAAACAGCTTTACCGGGAGAAAGACCCCTTCCAGGGACCCGGCAACGGCTACGACATGCTGCCCAAGACCTTTGACTTCAGATCCATGGGCGGTAAAATCTTTATCCCCGGGCAAGCTGCCGCCTCCATTGACGTGCTGAACGGCGAATTGGCAAGAATCCGCACCATCCGGATCCAGCAGGAACCCATCAAGGTCACGGACGCATTCAAGCGCAGGATGACCGAGTTCATCAAGACCAGTCCCGAAACCAAGAACGCCTACCCCATGATCAAGCCGCTGCGCTACCCCAAGTATTTCCCTACGATCCAAGGCTTTACCGTGGACCGGGAACGGCTGTACGTGATGACGTGGAAGCGGGAAAAGGGCGCCAATGAATTCCACATTTTCGATCTTGCCGGCCGGTTCAAGTCCAAACGCATGATTCCGGTGGCATACGAATCCGACAACCAGGCCTATCCCTGGATCCTGAAGCGCGGAAAATTGTATCAACTCATCGAGAACCCGGCGCAACAGGAGTGGGAACTCCGCATCACGCCCCTGGATTAACCTTCCCGGCCTGGCAGGGCCACGAATGCAGGCATGGCATTGCGGGTTTTCGACAATCCCGCGCCCCCCGGCGCTGGTTCAGCACCGGGGACAGCCGCGGCTGCCCCGGCCTCACACCAGCGGCGCCAAAGTCTCCACGTAGGCGGCCACCTTTTGTTCCCAGCCTGCTTCCAGGGGCCCCTTCATGCCCGTCACCAGAACCTTGCCATCCGCCACGATGGTCAAGCCCCGGTTCCGCAGGAATTCGAGCAGGATGGGGGTGACCCGCTGCCATTTGTCATGCTCCGCCGGGTCGGGCATTTTCCCCGTCTTGGGATCGGGCCGGGGCGCGCCCTCGGTGGTCAATACGGCGCAACGCGTCCCCGCCGGCAGTTGAACTTTCTTAATGAAGCGGCGCATATTGCCCTTGGGCTTGCCCATGCGTCCGGGGCATGAAAACAGGTATAGATCGGCCGGCGGCATCTCTTTCGGCCGGGCCCGCTTGATGTGCCGCACCGCGACTTCCACTCCCCGCTCCGCCATGAGGCGCCGGAACTCCTCAGCCACCTTCGCGCCGTTGCCGTACCTGGACGCGTGAAAATAGGCGATCTTTTTGTGTTCTGCCGTGGATGACATGACATGGACCTCCCGGCTTTCCAGTGGTGATCCCCGGAATGCCTTCTGCATATTATGCCCGGATCGACCAGCAGATTTCAATCCTTGCCGGTGAGATATCCCGGCCCGGAACATATATAGTACTTGAAGGTAGGCGATGTTTTCAGAGAGGGGCGGTTCTTGAGTGATTCATCCAAATCCAGAGGGGCCTGGTTGCGGGGGTAGTCGAGCCATACATTCTCTTCCACATTCTGAGTCAAGGAATGGAATCCTGCGTCTCTGGGGAGGAAGAAATGAAAAAGAAGGTTTTCGGGGGATTGATTCTGCTTTTGTCTATATCCTTTTCCGCGACATCTCTTCTCCAGGCGGCGGACATGGATATACAACACCAACAGCGCGTATTTCGGGCAAGAACAGCACTGCAGGTCATTAAGACAAGCGTGAGTTCATGCACGCCCGGCAAAGCCGTGCTTACCCAGGGAGGGGCACCGGTTCTCGTGGCGCTGAAGGGTAGTTACTTGACGGCCGTCCATTCCGCCAGAGCCGTTCTGCCGGGGAATCCCGATCCGGGCATTGCGGCCACTTTAGACAAAACCCAACTTCCAGCGGTATTGAAAATCAGCTTGCAGGCTTCCAAGTCCGCCCCGGTGGCGAGCAACTATCAACTGGCCATATACGATTCGGGCAACCACAAGCTGCTCGACCTGCCGACGCATATGCTGGCCATCCAGGTCAAAGCACCTCAGCTCCTCCAGAAGTTCGCGGAATCCGCACTGCACCGGCCGCAGACAAGGCCACTCACTTCCATCCTCAAGGCGCGCCTGACGTCGGTTACCCCCCAAAAAGCGGTTCTTTACCGCGGCAAATCCGCGGTGAGCCTACGGGCTACAGGCATCAACCTGGCTGCCGTCGCCTCTGTCCAGGTGACCCGCGGCGGTTCCGTGGCGGCGGGCATCGGGGAAGACCTGGACAAGTCCGGCCTGCCTGCAAGACTGGGTATATCAATCAGAGCTTCTTCCCGGGCCCGTATCGCAGACAACTACCAATTGAGTCTGTTCGACTCCGCCGGGCGCAACGTTATGACTGTGCCCGCCTCCATTCTCGCCATCGAAGTGAAGGCGCTCCAGGCGCTGGCCGCCACACCCTCCCGCACAAGGCAACACCGTTTCGCTGGTTTGAAAAAACCTGCCCTCGCCGTCGGCATCATGGAACCGGACCTGGGGATCGGCAGCTTGAATGCGCCCGTTCCGTTAAAGGAAGGCAAAATCCAGGCCATTGAAATGACCTGGAAAAATTTCGGGCGCATCGCAACGGAAAACAAATCGTATTTGGTTGTCATCTGGTATCGCTCCGCCGGTGATGACTCATGGAAACTTTTCGACTCCAAATCCTTTTCAAACCCAGTCAATCCGGGTCAGAAAACCGCATTCACCTTTTCCCGCGATGCAGACCACTCTCTGCCGGGGGGAACACACAGCTTCCGCGGTGAAGTCGATGTCAACAAAGCCCTCACGGACCTCAACCGGGGCAACAACAAAGCCGACAAGACATTTTCAATCCAGCATCTACCCATCACCATAAATGCGCTGGATCCCCCCTATGCCCATCCCGGCCAGTGGACCCATCTGAAAGTCCATACCGACAAGAACATGACTTTGGCGCACAGCCGGCATGCACTGGGATTCATCATCAACGGCCAACCCGCGGCCATCAAATACGTCAATGACTTGAATTATCAGAACTGGGATATCTGCGCCGTGGTCCCCCAGAACGCCACCAGCGGTCCAGTTGCGCTGGTTTGCGACGGGGTGAAGCACAATGCGCCGCAAGACCTGCATGTCGTGGCTCCGGTGACCGTCTCCGGGTTTACCCCCAAAAAGGGCTCGGCCGGGGATATCATCACCATCCAGGGCACGAATTTCGTGCCTTACCGGCTGCCGGAGGATCAGATTTCCACGGGGGTGTCCATCACGAACGGAATGGGGCAAACCGGACATGCCATCAAAGCGGAGCATTTCGTGTCAAGCCGGGAGATCAGGTTCAAGATTCCGTGTGACGCCCGAACGGGTATCTTGACCATCAACACGCTGGTGGAAGGCAAAAAAACCGAGGCCAGGACAAGCATAGCGCTGCAGGTGCTGCCCAAGATCAACTATTTTGTTCCCTATGGGTTCAACGAGGGACGGGAGGTACGGATCGTGGGCTGCAACTTGGCAACGGCCACGTCCGTCGCTTTTAACGGCACGCCCGCGCCGGTCGGAGAGGTCCACTTGAACGCCAATTCGGTCACCCTCATCGTCCGGGTGCCGAGAGGTGCCACTACGGGCAAGGTCAGCGTGACCAACAAAGACGGCATGACGGGGTTCAGCGACAGGGATTTCCGCGTGATCCATTACGCTATCCATTCCCTCTCCCCGGCCAGCGGCCCTGAGGGTACCCTGGTGACCCTCACCGGGCAGGACTTCGATTGGCAAGGCACCAAGGCCTACATCGATTGGAGAGACGGCAACACCTCGTCCCGGATCAATTTGCCTTTTGTGGGCACCCCCACCCGAACATCGGCCCAGGTCCAAATTCCATCCGGTTTGAACCGCCCGGGTCCGGCGTATATCTACGTGAATTACGCCGGCGAATCCAATTGGGCGGAATTCACCATTACGGCGCCGTAGCGGGAAACCCGGACAGGCGGTTTATTTCTTTTTCGCCTGCCTTTGCCGGCGGGCTTTTTCCTGGGCCTTGCGGTACGCCCGGGCTTCCTTTTCCGTCAGGTAGAACCCCGTCCTGGGAAGTAGATGGTCCAGGTTGGCGACACCGTAGGCCAGCACCGCGCGCACAATGGCCGCATGTTCCTGGTATTCCGGTATGCTCTTCTGAAAGTAGTCGTTCTCGGTGTGCCAGATCTCGCGGTAACGGAAATCGTAGCCCTTGGGATCGGCCGTGGGCAGCCAGAAGGTGGGCACGCCGTGCATGGCGAATACGGAGCTGTCCGAACCCACGGGCCCTTCCGGGCGCGGGCGGGCCTTGCGCTCCATTAGTTCGAAGGGAAACTCCGGATTGATGGTATTGACCATGCGGCAGATGGGCGCCAGGTCCGGCCACATGGCCTTGCCGGCGTAGATGCCCGTGGGCACCGTGGGGCCGCCGTCGCGGTTGAACATGGCCGACACCCTTGGCAGGCGATCCTGGTGTTCCTTTACCCAATGCCCGGCACCCAGGATGCCGAACTCCTCGCCGGACCACAGGGTGACCAGGATGGTGCGCCGGGGTTTTCCGCCGGCGGCCATGATCAGCCGGGCCGCTTCCATGGAGGTGGTCACGCCGTTGCCGTTGTCCACCGCGCCGGTGGCCACGTCGTAGGCGTCCAGGTGGCCGCTGATAATGACGTATTCCTCGGGAAACTCCGTGCCCGGGATCACGCCGATGACGTTGTGGTAGGGCACAGGTCCCATTTTGAAGTGGTTGCGGATGTCGAACTCCAGCTCCACCCGGCGCCGCTCGTCGATCATGCGCCGGATCCGGGCGAATTGGTGCTCGTCCAGCAGGATCTCGCACAGGTTTGGCAGGTCTTCCCAGGACTTCCACTTGAGGATACCGCGGTTGTAGGTGGCGGTAATCGGCACCTTGGCGGATTCGATCACGCCCAGGGCACCGGCGTCTTCCAATTTCTGCAGCCGGGCCTCACGCTTTTCCTGTTGCTTTTTCCTTTGCTGCATGCGTTCCTGGTAGGTGGGCCGGGGCCGCGAGGGATCCCGTTTCTCTTCCGGTTCCGGATTCAGCAGCACCCAGGCGCCGGCGATGCGCTTTTTCATGCGGGCGAATTCCTCTGCATCCTTGGGTTCCCGCACGGCCGGGGCGGCCACCCTGCCCCGGGTACCCGCGGAATAAGAGGGCGTGGCGAAATGCAGGTGCATGCATTCCGGCGAGGTCATCTTGCCGAACCAGGGGCCGCGGTTGAAGCCCACGGCCAGGCGGCCGGCTTCCTCGTAGACCACCTGCATGCCCCACTCCCTGAACTTGCGGCCCGCCCAGTCGGCCGCGTTGTCGTAGGCGGCGGAGCCGATGGGCCGGCCGCCGAAGCGATGGCAGAGCACGTCCAGGTGCTTCATGGTGCGGTTGTCCCGGCGGCCGATCTCTATGATCTTTGCCATCACAGGATCCACCGGTTCGGTTGCGGACAAGGCCGGAGACAGCAGGGCCAGGGCCGGCAGCAGGCAAGCAATGCGCGCAAAGCGGAACATCGGAGACGACGGTGATCGTTTCATTGGAGACTCCATTTGTCTATTATCGGAATAAGATAACTACGCAAAAAAGCCAAGCCGGGTTAAGGCCCGGGCTGAACGATGGAATCAGGGGAACCGCATTCAGGGTACCGGAGCCAGGCTTTCCATGGGTTGCCTTTTCCCGTCGAAATCTCAGCTGGCTGTTTTCGGCTGTTTTCCGCCTGACAGGGCCGTTCTTCTCCCCTGCGCTATCGGTTTCCCGCCTCATTCCAGAGTTTTCCTGATGCTTTGGGCGAAAGTTTTCAGCGTGAAAGGTTTTTGAATAAAACCTTTGCAGCCGCGTTTCATTATCTTCTGGGCCTTGCCGTTCAGGCTGTACCCGCTGGCAAGCAGCACCTTGACGTCGGGATTGATCTCCCTGAGGCGATCAAAGGCTTCTTCCCCGGACATGCCGGGCATGATCATATCCAGGATGACCACATCAATCTCGGCCTTTTTTTCCTGATACAGGGTCAGCGCGTCCCGGGCATCCGCGAACGCATATACCTTGTAGCCCAGAAATTCCGCCATACTCCGGCTCACTTCCAGAACCACGCTTTCATCATCAACGATCAGGATCGACTCATCGCCCCGCTCAACCGTCTGGGGCTTTCCCTTTTCCGTCACCACGTCTTTTTCCGAAGCGGGTACAAGAATGGAAAAAACCGTGCCCAAGCCGGGTTCACTGGAGACATCGATCAGGCCTCCGTGCCCCCGGATGATCCCATACACCATGGCCAGCCCCAACCCGACACCCCTGCCCATTTCCTTTGTCGTAAAGAAGGGATCGAAGATCCGCTCCCTGGTCTGCGCATCCATTCCCAGGCCTGAATCTGAGACCGTTACATTGACGTAACGGCCCGGGGTGATGGCGAATTTTGCCGCCTCCTCAACCGTCAACCGCACGTTCCCGGTTTTCAGGGAGAGCTCGCCGCCACCGGGCATGGCATGCCAGGCATTCAAAAACAGGTTCATGAAGACCTGTTCCATCTGGCCCCGGTCCACCTCCACGGCCCACAATTCCGTTGCGAATCGCTTCTGGATGTCGATCTCTTTTCTGGTTCGGCCGAAAATGGCGGCGGTCTTGCTGAGGATTTCGTTCATGTCAGCTGGTTTGACTTCGTATTGCCCGCCCCGAGCGAAACCCAACAACTGCCGGGTCAACTCCGAACCGCTCCGGACCTGCTCCTCAATCTGCCGGACCATTCTATGGTTGCGGTCTGATGGATCAAGATTCGTCAGAATCAGCGAAACGTAGCCCTGGATCCCCATTAACAGGTTGTTGAAATCATGCGCGATGCCGCCCGCCAGGGTACCGATGGATTCCATCTTCTGGGCCTGGCGCAACTGGGCTTCCACCCGCTTGTACTCCGTTACGTCCTCGAAGGTGGTCATGGTTTCACCGGAAACCAGGCGGGAGGAAATCATGTTGATGATCTTTACCGTGCCATCCTTGCAGGTCACGGAGAATGCCCGCGGCTTCTTTTCCCCCGGCGAGGCGTCCTTGAAATCCGCCTTCCACTTGGCGATCACCGCATGCCGGGCTTCCCGGTCGGGGAAGGCCCTGCGGAACCATGCCCGTCCATTGGGGACATCCGTCAGGTCATAGCCGAATATCTCAGTGAACTTGGTGTTGATGTGGAGAAATTCTCCCTCCGGTGCAACCAGCACCATGCCGAAGGGCGCGTTGTCCGAGAGGGTGCGCAGCCGCTCCCTCTCGCTCAGAATCTCTTTCTCGTAGCGCTTGCGTTCCGTAACATCCCGCACGATGGCCTGCAGGTAATCCTCGCCCAGTACATCCAGAACGTTGAGACTGACTTCAGCGTCGAAGAGCGTGCCGTCGTAACGGCAGTGCCGCCATTCAAAGAACTGGGGTTCCCCCCGCAACGCGGCCTCGATCTTTTCCAGGGCCTTTTCTTTTGAATCCCGGCCGTCCGGCTGCACGGGCGGCGAGAAACGATAGGGCGGCTGCCCGATGATCTGTTCCCAAGCGCAATCGAACATCTCCAGGGTTTTGTCGTTGCAGTTCAGGAAGATGTCCTTGTTCATCAGGAATATGGCGTCGTTGGCGTTTTCGAAAATGGTGCGGAACTTGGCCTCGTTCTCCCGCAGGGCCTTCTCGGTCTCGCGGCGTTCCGAGATACCGTGAAGAAAATTCAGGGAAGCGGGTTCGCCGTTCCAGTCGATCAACACCGCGTGGATCTCCACCCAGACAATGCGGCCGTCCCGGTGGCGGACACGAAACGAATAAGCCGGCGGCGCTTCCCCGCCCTGCAACCGTTTCATGTAGCGGTCCATGACCATCTGCCGGTCATCCGGATGAATGAACTCGATAAAGGGCTGCGCCTCCAGTTCTTCCATCGAATAGCCGGTCAGGGAAACCGCCATGGGATTGGCGAATACCAGCCTGCCCCCCTGGGCCACGATGATGGCCGCCATGGCGTTGTTGACCAGCAGGCGGTACTTCTCTTCACTGGCCGCCAGGGCCTGCCTGGATGCTTTCTCCCTGCGCAACTCGGCTGTGAGTTTTTTGACTTTTTTTTCCAGTTCTTGATAAGCAAGTTTCTTGGTCATAAGAATTTATTTCCCTGATTCTACCGGGATTCCCCGGAATATGTCAAACCGGCCCGGGATCCCGCGTCATGCCCCCGGGCATGAGACGCGGGCTCAGCCCGATATTGCGCCGCTCTCGCCGATTTCCCGCTGCCAGCGCTCTTTCCTCCGGCTATTTTCCGACGGGTTCCCAGGCGTGCCAGGGCGGTCCCCACCTGTGCATGATCGCCCCCCAGCCGAAATCATATTTGAACTCATGGGAGTCATTCAGCTTGCACCAAACACTCGCCATTTTCACAAAACCGCCCAGGGATGTCGACTCAATGATTACGTCGACTCCAGCGCCGGGATTCTCCCTGGGGAAGGAGACGGCAAAAACCTCGGCGGGGTTGAGATATTTCTGATGCAGCAACACGGATTGATTGGTCTGGGCCCTGAATATCTTTACCCTGAGGCCCTGGAGGGCACCCGTATTTTTTACTTTTATGTACTTTTTGCAGTTGCAGTCTTGATCAACGATGAGGGAAGAAACATTGTTGTTGCCGACGGTGGTTGCGGCCAGGGAGGGGAAATCCCTGGTCAGGGTCTCACAATCTCCGACAAAATTCGCGTCTTTCCAGACGGCGACCCGGCTTACATTGCCGACCAGTTTCACCGCGGACGCCTTGTTGTTGAAATTGTACTTTCCATCTCGCAAATCCGCGACCTCGCCAACCACTTTGACGGACGCGCCCATGTAATCGGTGCGCTGATACAGGTATACCCCTCTTTCCGTCCTGGCCATGGTGTTCTGGCTCGAACCCGTTCCCGCGGTCTGGCAGCCGCCATTGACCTTGACCGAAGAAACCCGGTTCACGCCGATGGTGGTGCCGATCAGCGAAGGCACGTCATGCGTGAAGGTCTGACATTGGCCTTGAAAGTCTTTCAAGCGATAGAGCGCAACCGATCTGGCGCCGCCCACAAGCTTGAGGGAAGCGGCCTTGTTGTTGAAGCGGAAGTTCGGCGCATCCAGGGCGCGTACTTCTCCGGTGATGAGAATGGATCGTCCCATGTAGTTGGGATGCTGGAACAGAATCACTCCCGGCGAACCGGCGGCGGGGTTTTTCGCGAAAGACAAACAATCGGCCAGGAGAAACACAAACATAAATCCAATCAATAAATGCTTCATTGCGCGCATGTCGCCCCCTCTTTTTTGATTGACCGAGAAATCGGCTTGACCCACATCTTAATTTTGCACCCAAAGAGGCGCAATGTCAAAGCAAAAGCGGAGCGGGCCCTTATTATTGTCCGTCCCAGCCGGCCAGCCGCGCCATGAGCCACCAGAAAGCCCGCGCCTTGTTCTCACAACTTGCGTAAGTGGTATGATCCGCCTCATCGCCGTAGTAGCGGGGATGTTCCATGGGAATGCCGTTTTCCTGGTGTTGTTCACCCTGATACCAGCAGTCCAGGTCGGCGAAGTCAAAGAGGATTTTGTTGTTGTGGCTGCAGTAGTCGCGAATCTGCTGGTTGCGTTCATAGCGGTTTATTTCCGCGCTCTGGGCATTGCCGGTCATGTATATGAAGGTGACATGGGGGTACTCGGATTCCAACTGGGCCATGCGGTCCAGATAGAGCTGGGCTTCCGCCCGGCTGTAGTAATCCAGTTGGGAACACCAGGCCCAGAGCGAAACGTTGACGTTGAAGCCGTTTAGAACCGAGCGGGTGGTATTCATGCCGAAATCGCTCTCCCAATAGAGTTCCGGGGTCACGTAGGTCTCGCAATAATCCATCTGCTGGCCATCCATCATGCGCATCCCGTCCTGACCAGAAGGAACCCGGCAATAATCGTGGTAAAAACGGTAATTGCCCGCTCCGGACTGAAGGGCTGTTCCCACGACGCCCCCGGCACCAGAGGAAAGCCGCTGAAGTCCGGTGACGATCTGGCTGCCGTGGGAGGTATGGGCATAATGCAGGTTAAACTGAGCTTTTGCCTGTTGAATCCAGTAAGCCGGTATCCGGGAAAGGTCGGTGCAATTGTGATCAACGGTCAAACCACTGGATGGTGTGACCGGCGTGCCGGGATCGTCGTTCCCGATTCCGCCGTTGTCCTGCGACGCAGTGCAACCGGCCAAGAAGAGTGATAAGCAGAACAGGCAAAGAACCGCCAGCCGGCGTATCCGCTGCCGCGAAGCAATCATGTCCCCCTCCTGGAAGCGCCCGCACCCGGCGGCCGCCCAACTGAAGCTATGCCAAAACAAAGAAATTGTCAAAACCGCCCCGGTTCTCGCGGATTCATTCAAAAACGCCCGCGTAAAGTGGGACGTATCACTCCAGGGGTGATAATGCGCTGGAAACGATTGAGCATCCTTTTGCTGGTTTTCGCAAGTGTGTGGACTTGCGCCGGGACCGATGAGGGCCGGCAACGCCGGGTTGACCTGGGGGGCCATGCCCTTTTCGCGTCCATTTACGGTTCGGGCACTCCGCTGGTGGTCGTTGATGTGGGGTTCGGGGATTCATGGACCCATTGGGAACCCGTCCTGCAACGCTTATCCCGCCACACCCGCTGCCTGGCCTACGACCGGGCCGGTTATGGCAGAAGCGACCCGGGGCCCATGCCGCGACACAGCCGGCAGGTGGCAAGGGAGTTGCGGGAACTTTTAACGGCCCTCTCCGTAGATGATCCCGTCGTTTTGGTGGGGCACTCCCTGGGCGGGCTGAATGCCGAGGTATTCGCCGCGGAATACCCCGACCGGGTGGCCGGCCTGGTATTGCTTGATCCGCCGCCCCGGGATTGGTTGCAGGGAAAAACCTTTCCCCGGTTGCGCCGCACCGCCCTGGACGAAACGGCCAACATGCTACGGGCGGCGCAAAACGCGACCGCCGCCGGGGAGGACCGCCGCGCGAACTTTTTAAAGACCCTGGCCTCCGAGCACAAACAAATGCTGACCGTCGGCGCCGTCCAGACCGCGGCGCTCAAGGACTTCAAGAACATCCCCCTGTTGGTCATGGGCGCTGGCAGACCGGATCCGCGGTTCGGAACAGACGCCGCCGCGTTCCGGGAATACTGGAACGCCCAGTCCCGGCGCCTGGCCGCTCGCTCCAGCCGGGGAGTTTTCCTGCCGGCGCCAAATTGCAGCCACAACCTGTACCGGGACGATCCCGATCTGGTGCTCAACGCCATCCTGCGCGTCCTGCGCTTGGTGCGCCGAGGAAATGCCGCCCGGCACGACGGTGGTTGATGGCGGATTGGCGCCGGTCCATCTAAACAAATAGTTGGGGTCAGGCCCCGGCTTATCCGGTGCGGCTAAGGCCTTTTCCAGGCTCCCCGCAAAAAGGGGCGGGGCGGATCACATCGACCGGCATTGTCCCTGGGCAAGGGCCGGCCCGGGTCTTTTAAAAAAATAAAAAACACCCGGGAATATGTTGAAAATGTTCCGTTTGGGTACGCAATATATAAGTAACTCCGAGCTTTCGTTCCTAAAGGCAAGGGCGTCCATGGAAGAAAGCCGCCGGGCCTGACGGGAAACCGTCATACCTCCCGTGTTTGGAAAGGAGACATTCAATGAGGGGAGGTAATTCAGTATGAACCTTACAAAATCCACGATTCTGCGGATCAACCTAACCGACAAGACGCATACGGAGGAGTCCATTGATCCGGCAGCGTTCAAGAAGTACCTGGGCGGCCGGGGCATGGCCTCAAAAATCCTTTACGATGAAGTGGATCCAACCATTGACCCGCTTTCCCCAGGCAACAAGTTGATCTTCGCCAACGGGTTGCTGAGCGGAACCAGCGCACCCACGGGCGGGCGCTATATGGTGGTGACCAAGAGCCCGCTGACGGGCACCATCGCGTGCAGCAATTCCGGGGGATTCTTCGGCGCCGTCCTGCGCCGCGCCGGGTACCTCATGGCCATCGTTGAAGGCAAAAGTGAGAAACCCGTTTACCTGAGCATTTACGACAACAACATTGAATTTCACGACGCGTCCCATTTGTGGGGCCTGACAACAGACAAAGCCACGGATATGATTCAGGATGAATTCGGGGAGAAGCGGGCCCGGGTGGCATGTATCGGGCCCGCCGGCGAGAACCTGTCCCCCCTTGCCTGCGTCATCAACGACAAGAGCCGGGCGGCCGGGCGGTCAGGCGTCGGGGCGGTCATGGGCGCCAAGAACCTCAAGGCCATTGTGGTCAAGGGCAGCAACGTGGTCAAGTTGGATGACCAGGACATCTTCAACGAAACCATCAAGGCCAAGACGGCGCTCATCAACAAGCACCCGGTCACGGGAGAGGCCCTGCCGGCCCTGGGCACGAAGGTCCTGGACAACATCATCAACCAGGGCGGCCTCTATCCAACCCGCAACTTCCAGTTCTGCACCTTTGATGCCACGGACGAAGTGAGTGGAGAAGCTTTGATCAGCAAGGGGTATTTCCGCTCCAACAAGGCATGCTTCGCCTGCCCCATCGGCTGTGGCAGGTACACGGAACTCCCCAACGGCAGGTCCGGGGAAGGTCCGGAATACGAATCCAGCTGGGCCTTCGGCGCCGACTGCGGCGTCAGCGACCTCATCGCCATCTCCGAGGCCAATTTCCTCTGCAACGAGTACGGCCTGGACACCATCAGCGCGGGCACCACCATCGCCGCGGCCATGGAGCTGTACGAAAAGGGGTACATCCAGAAAGAGGAACTCGGCAACGGTCCGGAACTCCGGTTCGGCAGCTCCGAAGCCATTGTCTTCTACACCAAGCAGATGGCCCTGCGCGAGGGTATCGGCGACAAGCTGGCCGATGGATCCTACCGGCTCGCCGCGCGGTACGGGCATCCGGAACTCTCCATGAGCGTCAAGAAACAGGAGCTCCCGGCATACGATCCCCGCGTCGTGCAGGGGCATGGCCTGAATTACGCCACTTCCAACCGCGGCGGCTGCCACGTACGGGGCTACATGATATCACCGGAGGTACTCGGGGTGCCGGAAAAACTGGATCCCCAGGAACTGGCGGGCAAACCCGACTGGGTGATCATCTTCCAGAACCTGACGGCGGCCATCGACTCCATCGGCATGTGCCTGTTTACATCCTTTGCCCTCGGGCTCGAGGACTACACGGACCTGGTCAACGCGGCCACCGGATTCGGCCTGCAGCCGGAAGAAGTCCTGAAGGTCGGAGACAGGATTTGGAACCTGGAAAGGCTGTTCAACCTGAAGGCGGGCATTACCCCGGACATGGACACCCTGCCGGACAGGTTCTTCAAGGAACCCATACCCGACGGGCCGCACAAGGGTGCTGTATCGCAAATGCGCAAGCTGCTTCCCGAATACTATGCCAAGCGCGGCTGGCAAAATGACGGCACCATCCCGGACAGCAAGCTGAACGACCTGGGCATGCGGCATGATAGTGCCGTTACCCAGAAGCACTGAGGATACGCCGGCCTCATAGGAAGAAAGAAGCGGGCGTATGCCATACGCCCCTATCCTACGGCTGATACACGCCCAGGACGATCTTTTGAATGCGGGAAAACAGTCCTTTGGTTCTGGATATGATATTCAGCAGGCTTTTGAGCCACCAGTTGACATGGCTCAACTGGGTCTTGTATTTGTCCAGCAGCTCCCTGTGCTCCCGGGGGGACAACTGCTTTACGTCGGGAGGCAGGGGCTCCACCCGGGGCGCCCGGGGATAGCCCAGCTTCCACATGGAAGTATTCGCCGTGACCATGGCGGCATCGGCCCCCGGAGGCGCGTGGTCCGGGGCCCGCGGCACCGGGCCCGGAGTATACCCCGGGCCGTAAACCAGCTCGGACATCATTTGCACACGCACCCGCAGTTCCGCTTGGGCCCGCTCCATTTTTCTCAGTTCCCCGGTGACGGCCAACAGGTCATGGCTCAGGTAATTCAAGGCCGGCACCAGGATGGCTGCCGTCACCTGCATGGCACTCATGTGCAGTTTTTTTCCTTCGGCGATCAGGCCGTCCAGTATTCCCTGGATGGCGTCAACTTGGGCCTTGACCCGCAGGGTTCGCATAAACCGCCGCGTCGCCTGGGAAACCCAATCGCGCTGCTCCGGAGAAAGGCTTTGTCTGATCCTCTCAGCGAAATTTTGGATCAGGTTCGACACGATCGGGATTTCGGGGATTTGGCACCAGGCCAGGGTAGCGGCGAACAAAAACACCAGTACGACGGCGACAGTTCTTTTGGGCATGCCCACCTCCGGGGATTGTCTTTACCTCATATATAGAGCCAGGCCAGGCGATATCTCAGGCCAAATCGCCTTTAAATTCCCATCTTCTCCAGTAACAAAATCGGGATCCTGAAAATTCTGCCAGGTCAAGGGTCGCCGCCATGTAACCTACCGTTGCCCGGGGTCGGTCCTTTGAATCTGGACAATGCAATTACCACGAAGCATCCGGGGTGACACAACCCGGCACTTCCATTCGCCAAAAGAGGAGACGCCCCTGCACGGGGAAAAGAACGTACCCAACAAAAAAAAAACAAGCGGCCGCTAAAGAGGGGCGCCAACATGGGCGATTCGCGAATTGTCCCTACCCTGCCACCTGCCTTACTGTCACCTGCCAGCTTCCTTCACCACTTCGATACTGCGTAGGGAACGTTAAAGGTCCCTTTGATTTCCGATTTCAGCGCCGACCCCGCCTTGCTGCGTAAATCAAAGGTCCCGCAGATTCTGTCTTCGGTCATCTTGACAATCCGGGCGGTTCCTTCCCGGATGCCCAGGGATACAACGGCGCCCTTCTCCCCCACGGCCACCTTCACATCGGCAAAGACCCAGAAGGGTTTTCCATACCCCGCCTGGGGTGAGTATTCCCCCGCGATGATCTGTTTTCCCCTGCCCATGGAAAAAACGATCTGGGCGATAAACTCCTTTTTATTTTTCAGGGGAATCACGAAATTGTTGGCCAATTGCTGAATGGTAAAGCCCGCGCCGTTGGACAGGCAGACCGATATTTTTGAGCCGTCCTTTTTCAACAGGGCTCCGCTTGAATGGATTGTCGAGAAATCAAGGGGCGCCACCTCATGAAAGGACTTCATGGTGGTGTTCATTTTTTCAATGAAGTTCTCCCGGGGACACTCCTCGCCCGTGGCCAATAAGCCGACACCCAGTACAAACATTGCCGCGATTACCAGTACTCTTTTCATCTCTTCCTCCCCACCCGTCTCCAGGCGCTGAACCGATAAGTGTTAACCAAGGATAAATGCATACATTCTAGAAGAAAGGAATCGGAATTTCCAATTGCCAATTGGGGACGTTGCTGTACAGTATGACAGTAGAGCCGGTTGTTGTGTCTATTTCCTGCTGAACCTGTGATACCAGCGTCCCGGGCTGCTGATGCTGAACCCGCGCCTGCTGTCACCCTTTTTTGTTATGTGTCTATCCACTGTCATACTGTATGGCGCCATCCCCCATTTAGTGCATGACGCCATTGGGCCATGGACAGCGGGCTTTTTCAGCGGGCAGGCTTTTTTTTTGAGATTTTTCTCGTTAATGGTCTATACATATAACAAAGAGATTTTTCACCCCAGGGGGAGGCCCATGAAACATGCCGGCGAATCGTTGCGAATCATTGCATTGCTGGTGGTTGTCACGCTGTCCGCAGCGGGATTCACAAACCTGCACGCCCAGGTCAAGGCGGCGAACAAGACGGCTGTTATGCCGCAATTTCTTCCCGACCTGGTGGTGTCCGACCTGACCCTGAGCCCCGATTGTTTTATCGTGTTCACGTTGAAAAACACCGGTACCGCCGGCGTGCCGGATGACGCATACAGCCGTTCCCGCAGCGGAACGTTCACGCCCTGTACGGTCCGACTTCGCTTCAAGGGCACCTCTCGTACATTCCCGCTGGCCCAAGTGGACCCCTCCAAGCGACTGCACCGCGGCCGGAGCTCCGTGGTATTCCGCACTCCCCTGCGGCTTACCGCCAACAGCAGTGTACTGGTGATTGCCGACCCCGGAGGCACGGTCAGGGAATTAAACGAAAAAAACAACCGCTGCCTCGCCGCCCTGACCCCCCGATGTTCAAAGGTGACAGCACAACACATCCAGCAAGGTGTTCCCGGAGCCGCGGCCACCCAGGTCCATGCTCCGCAGATTGAATACACGGACTTCACGGTGATCCACGCCGCGCACAAAATCGAGGCCAACGGGAAGGGGTGTTGGGAAACCCTGCTCATGAATCCCACCTCCGAGGGGTATTCCATACACTCTGAAATTCATGAGCTCATCAACAACACCTGGCAGTTGGCCGGTCCCGATACGGCAACTCAACTGCGCCGTAACGGCAGCACCAGAGCCAAACACCTCTGGAACCGGGATCCCCGCTCGACCCGGGTCAAATTGACATACAAACGCCACAATGGTCCCGTCAAGGCCGTTGTTGAGAAACCCCTGCCCGCCATGGCCGTGGCAGTCAGCGCCCTGACCGTCAGCGAGAGGGCGGATTACCTCTACACTTGGCGGATCGAATTGGCCAACAACAACCCATTCACCCAGCACAACATTATCCTGGTGCCGACCATTCTGGTCAACAACACATGGGATAGTGCCGGTACCGAGCTGCTGATCACCACCCTGCCCCCCGGACCGGGCTCATTCACCAATCCGTGGAGCATCAAGAACGCCACCCGCTGCCGCATCGATGTCTACACAGAGAAAAACCCGGGCTCGCCGCGCCTCCACCTCGCCCATCGCGAGTCGACCGTTGCCGAGGCCCTTTCCTCCGGCACGGGACTGCCTCCGAACTGCTTCCACGTTTCCCGTCCGATAATCGAACCGCATGGATGCGGTTTGCGCTGGAAAGTCACCATTGCCAACTACTCGAGCCAATACGTATCGGACCTGAGAGTCTACGGCAAGCAACGGGTTGCCGGAGAGTGGAAGCCCCTGGGGAGCAATGTCCTCGATCCCATGCCTCCCAGCAACGTCGTCCCCATGAGTATGGCTTTCTATCCCAAGCCCGGGGCCGATGTGATCAAGGTGTATGTGACTTCCCAGAGCGAGCCGTTGGGGGCATCGGAATTGGCTCCCCTCTCACCCATCCACTACAGCGGCACCATTTCCGTCGTACAATTCGTCCCCTCCGCGACTACGATTACCTGGTCCGCCCGTATTCACAACACCTCGGACACGGGGATATGCAACGTGCGGATTCGGACCTATTGGTTGGGGACAAACGATCTTTATAACCTGGCCGACACCAGTCCGGTTATCGACAGCATCGCCAAAGACGCCTACAAAGACGTAAGCGGCCAGATTTCCCCCAGCGATGCGCTCGGCTATCTCATTACGGTCAACTACATGCTGCCGGACGGCATCAGTCCTGAACAAGAACTGACCCGCTGGACCCGGAAAATCTCTTATGGCCACTAATTCCACGTAAAAATCCCGTAATTGCCCTTACCATCCCCAAGCTTCATTTCGGAATTGACAAAACAAGCCGTTCTTTTAATATAGTATTTAGACGGAAAGCCAGGGGGGAGCATGAACAAACCAAGCAGAATTCTCATCGGTATCTTTCTATTCGCTTTTTCTTTGATCACTCTGCAGGGTGAGCCCGGCGGGGCGCCGCAAGATCGAAAAACCAAAATCGCCTTTCATTCCAACCGGGATGGAAATCAGGAAATTTATGTCATGAACCCGGACGGATCCCGGCAAATCAATCTGACGAACAATCCTGCAAAAGACACCAATCCCTCGTGGTCACCCGATGGCAAGATGATCGCGTTTCAATCCGACCGGGACGGCAACCAGGAAATCTACATTATGAACGCCGATGGCGGCGAGTCAAAACGCTTGACCGATAATCCGGCGCAAGACGATTGCCCCGCCTGGTCGCCTTTCTTACGATAAACCACGGTTTAAAGTACAGTCATTCAAAACTTCCATCTGGGTCCAAAACGGACGAGGTGCGGGGCTTACGCCATCACTTATTGCGGTTCCGCCCGCGCCGGCCCGCACAAGGGCGCTGTATCGCAAATGCGAAAGCTGCTTCCCGAATACTATGCCAAGCGCGGCTGGCAAAATGACGGCACAATTCCGGACAGCAAGCTGTACGACCTGGGCATGCGGCATGATAGTGCCGTTACCATGAAGCATTCGGGGTGAAATCGCCCGGCGATAAAGTTGAAGAGGCCGGCCGCCTATTTTCAGGAACCGGCCCATTCGCTGCATTCAGATTTAAATCGGGATTTATTTATAATTTG
>Ga0272443_10000850_pt1 | contig 50647 bp, 62 predicted proteins | sample SSMAcet12_FD_193581 | JGI IMG/M metagenome (GOLD analysis project Ga0272443, IMG submission 193581) | Marine sediment archaeal communities from Little Sippewissett salt marsh, Falmouth, MA, United States - SSM-Acet-12 | ecosystem: Environmental > Aquatic > Marine > Wetlands > Sediment ...
AAATGACAAAGGATGAAATAGATGAAGCAATCAATAAATTAAATGCTCAAGGAGAAATCTTCAAACCGCGAAGAGGTTATGTTGGAAAGACATAAATCTTTAAAAACATGTTTAATTTTTTTTCATAATCAAAGATGAGCCCAGAACAAGAACAATTCAAAAGACATATTGCATTCAAAATAAGAATAAGTGAAATTTTGATGGGAAAACCTGTGATGAATGGTGAAAAATTTTCATTTCTAGAAATAGGCAACAAAAAAATAGTTAGAGTGAATATCGCTGGGAATATTGTAGATAAATATGAAAGTCAAGGAGAAACAAAATATCTGGTTTTAACCTTGGATGATGGTTCTGGACAAATAAAACTTAAGGCTTTTGGAGATGATGTAGATAAATTCAAAGAAATTATGCAAGGACAAACAGTAGTTATGATTGGTGTTTTAAGACATTGGAATAATGAAGTTTATGTTCAACCAGAAATAATCAAAGAACATGATGCAAAATATCTTCTTTTAAGAAAATTAGAGCTTGGCAAAGAAGCTCCAACAGCAGAAAACCCGGTTGACAAAAAAGAAATAATCGCAGTTAAAGACAGAATACTTGGCAAAATAAAAAACTCAGAAGAACAAGGAGGAATAGAAAAAGATAAAATAATTCTAGAATTAAACGATATTCCTTCTGAAATCATAAACCAAGAAGTTCAAAAATTCATTGAAGAAGGAATTGTATTTGAACCAAGACCTGGAAAAGTAAGATATTTGGGTTAAATTCTTTAATTAGCTTCTGCATAAAATTCTCTAGAACTTGCACCCGGACCAGAGCCACCAGTTTCTCTATCAGGAAAATATAAATTTACCCCTCCGCAAGGCCATTGCCCAATATCTTTAATAAGATAAGGACCTTTTCCTCCCAAAAATTCTTCCATCCACTTAATACTTCCAACACCTGTTTTTGGCCTAGAAAATTTTACAAGAGCCTCTTCATCACCTACAGAAGGAAGTAAATGAACCTCATCTCCAACTTTAACCTCTATTGTTCCTCCTTTACCATCACTTATTTTAACAGAATCTATCCATTTAATAGACATAATAAATTCATAAAAATCAAACTTATAAACATTTATATAGTCAAACATAAATCAATAAACATGACAGACTATGAAACCCTTTTAAACTCAGCATATGAAAAAGTAAAACAAGTAGAAAATTCTAGTGGCAGATTTGAAATTCCAAAAATAGAGGGGCATTTTGAAGGTAAAAAAACTATTTTAACAAACTTTTTTCACATCGCATCACACATAAGAAGAAGTTCTGAGCATTTTCAAAAATTTATTCTAAGAGAACTAGCAACCTCAGGACAAAAAGAGGGAGATAGATTGGTTCTAAATAACAAAGTTCCAAGTGCAAAGATCAACCAAAAAATAGAAGCTTATGTTAAAGAATTTGTAATCTGTAAAGAATGCGGAAAACCAGATACAGAACTAAAAAAAGAAGATAGATTAACATTTCTGCACTGCCTTGCGTGCGGAGCAAAACATAGTGTAAGGAGCAAAATTTAACATATGTTTTGTGAAGCTGCGGAGCCGAGCAATTACGTGGTAGCAGTATCGCACCAAAAAAAACTGCGTGCGTGATTACGAGTAAAAACACTCAGTTAGAAGTAAAATTTAACTTCAGATATCTTTATAAAACAAAAAACCCTTAGGATTTTAATAAATAATTAAATAAAGGAGACAAAAAAATGGTAGATGCATATTGCGTTAAATGTAAGAAAAAGGGTCAAAAGATGAAAGATCCTGTAATTAACCAAACTGCTAGAGGGGGATTCATGGCCAAAGGAAAATGCCCAGATTGTGGAACCACAATGTGTGCTATGATGTCAAAGGAAAAAGCAGAAAAAGCAATCCAATCTGGAGAAGCTAAGAAAAACTTTTAATTTTTTATTTTTCTTTTATATTTAGTTTCTTTTAAAATAAAATCAGATTTATGTAATTTCCCAAGATTTTTCCCTAATTCTTTCTTTATAAAATCAGCTCCCTGTTTAACTCCATGCCAATATAATTTAGTGAGCTTTTTATTTGTGTGGGTAAAACCAGACATATAATAATCTGGATCTATAACAAAAACATTCTTTCCATTAACCATTCTCTTTAATCTAAAATAATTATTAAAAACTCTTAATCTCTTAAAAAAAGGAAATTTAGGAATTGACAATTCAAAAAACAAGGCTGCACCAAAATTCATCAACAAAGACTTAAAAGAAAAAATAGACTCTAAAGGATGATTAATAACAAAAATCACTTTTTTATGAGGATTCTTCTTCACAATATCTTCTAAATGCTTATCAATATCTAATAAAGTATTTCCATCAATATAATTTTTCCTTCTTATATGAACAAAACTAGGGTAAAAAGGAAATATTGCGGAACTTGCTTTGATTTTCTTGAAAATATTTGTCTTAGCATTTAAATATTCCATTTTTGATTCTTTAACATTAAAAGCTCTAACATAAAATTTAATTGGGGAATTCAAAATTTTTTTAGTATCTAAACGTTTTTTATATTTCTCAATATCTAACAAATAATCCATATCCACATATTTCATTACTGTCCGTCCCCTTCCAAGAAAGATTTTAAGTAAAAGACTTTTCCAAAAACCAAATTTACTCTTTTCTTTAATAAAATGATCCCCAGTTAAATCTAGATAGTAAATACTTGCTGCCCTAATCGTGTCTTTTGATAAAAAATAGGCGGCATTATGGGCCCCAGCAGAAATTGCATAAATACTATAAATCCTAGGATAAAGATCTGCCTTTTCAAAAGCAGTAGCAACTCCCCCCCCAAACAAACCACTCATTGCTCCGCCAAAAAACACAAAAATCAAATCCCTCTTCATGTAAAATAAACAAGAAAAAATTATATAAAGCTATCTGATTAGCCTTTTCTATGTATGTAAATATTATCAAATCCTATAGAGACGTGGTTGCAATTTGTGATAAAGAGCTTCTTGGAAAAACCTTTGAAGAAGGAAAGGCTCAATTAGAAGTCAAGGAGTCTTTTTATAAGGGGGGAGAAAAAACTCCAGAAGAAACTATTAAAATTATGAAACAAATGTCGACAGAAGATGCTACATTTAATATTGTGGGAAAAGAATCAACTCAAACAGCCCTAAAAGCAGGAATAATTGACCAAGAATCAATTGGGAAAATTCAAGGAATTCCATTTGCACTAGTTCTCATGTAAATTTATAAATCCCATATTTTTCACAAAATTATGGAATCATTTCTAAATGAATCAGATTATAGAAAAAAATCAGAAATCAGAGTTAAAGTAAGCAGAACTTTATTGGGATTAGCTTTCGGTATGTTTACTTTTATTGCGGCATTAAATCCAGATATGCTAACAGAAAATGTGTTTTTAGCACTTCAGATTACAATGGCTATTCCTTTTTTAATTTCATCTATTTTTGTAAGATCAAGACTTTCTTATGAAAAAAGAACAAAAAGAATGGCTGATTATGGATTGTACACTTTTTTAATTGCATATACATTTCTAATCAATTCAATAGGAATTATGCTTGCATCAACAATTTCTTTTTACGCAGCCCTAGGATTTTTTCTAGTAAATATTTTTGGAGCCCTTTTATATTCCTATATAGATATAATTGAACATAGAGACAAACTAGAAACAAGAATCAAAAAAGATTGGATCTTTATCTTAGGAGTAATTGTCTTAGGTATTCTGCCTTCTGCATTTGCAGTGTAAAAAATATTAAAATTAATTAAAAATTACTTTATTTTAAAAGTCCTACGCTCTGAAGTTTTTGTACTTCCATTTCCAATATAAAATTGTTCACTTTTCCATCTGGTCCAGTAGCTTTTTCTAAACAAGCTGCTACCAAATTAATTGCAGGAACATTTTCACATTTTGCAAGAGATTCTGCATCAGTAACTCCTTCAGCAATAACTTCAACTCTCCCTTTTCTACAAAATTCCTCTCGTTTAGAATCAAAATCTGCTTTACTTGAGAAAGTAGTTCGATATCTACATCCAGCATATCCTTTTACTTCAGGCAAATATTGCAAAACAACATGATATCCTGTGTCTGTGTTTTTTTGTTCTTCTGTCATGCTTTATTTTGAGCACAAATGGTTTATAAAGCTTTCTATTTTGTTACTACTTACAGATTAAGAGCATATTATGAGGAATAATCCTTATTTTAATATTCAAAATTTCAATATCTTTATAAAACACCTTTTTCTTTACTTAACAATGGGATTTAATAAAAAACCTCAAAATCCAGATGAAGAAAACAAACCAATCAGAGTAAAACTTCCAAGAGGAGAAGAAGTTCTAGGAATCATTGAACAGAGACATGGGGGCAATAAAATGATGGTTAATTGTTTAGATGGAAAAACAAGGAATTGTAGGGTTCCAGGAAGATTAAGAAGAAAATTATGGTTAAGACCAAATGATGTTGTAATTATTCAACCCTGGGAGTTAGACAAAGACAAGGGAGATGTTATATTCAAATATCGGCCAAATCAAGTAGCATGGCTAAAAGCTAAAGGATATTTAAAAACAGAAAAAGAAGAATTTTAAATGATAAAAATATATAAAATAATCTTCACAATAATCATTCTCTTGCTTTTCCTAGGAACAGTAGTTTTAATCGCTCTTGGCAATCCCTGGGCAGCAGACATCTTAAACAAAACACCATAAAATGATAAAAATACTTTCTGAAAAACTTCCAAGAATTCTAAAAAACAAGAAGAAGCTAGAACAAACCCTAAATGTAAAAATTTCAAATAGGGGAAAAGAAGTTTATATTGAGGGGGAAGCAGAAAATGAATTTATCACGGAAAAGGTTGTTGAAGCGCTAAACTTTGGATTTCCATTCTCAACAGCACTTATTCTTAAAGATGGAGAAACCATGTTTGAAACAATAAACATAAAAGATCACACAAACAGAAAAGATTTAGAAAGAATCAGAGCGAGAATTATAGGAACAAAAGGCAAAACCCTCAAAACCTTAACCAGTCTAACTAAATGTGCTTTTGAATTAAAAGATAATGAAGTAGGAATTATTGGGGATCCAGAATATATTGAAAGTGCTCAAGAAGCAATTATCTCCATAATAAAAGGTTCAAAACAAAGCAATGTATATTCTCATCTTGAAAAACACCAATATAAAAATCCGATTGATCTGGGTTTGAAAAAACAATAAGCTTTAAATAAGAAATTCTACTAAAAAATTTATGTCCCGGTAGCTCAGTCGGTAGAGCGCATGGCTGTTAAAAGTTATGAGTCTCTATTGGGAGGCCCAATGGAAACCATGGTGTCGGAGGTTCGAGTCCTCCCCGGGACGTTTTCAAAAACATTTTTATATTAAAAATGTTATAAAGAAATATGGAAATGAGCAAAAGTGATAAAGTAGTTTTATTTATTGTTGGGATAGGCCTTTTAATAGTAATATGGGTAGTTCTCCCAATTGTGGGTGAAGACATTGCCATTTGGAAAAAAGCTCTACTCAGTCTTGCTATCCTAATTTATCTTTACACTGTAGCCACAAAAAAAACACTTGCCCCCCCAAAAACCAAATCAAAAATAGTAAGGGCATATAATGTCTATGCAGGATGGGATAGAAAACTCATTTCAATAGGACTTAAAATAGTAGCTATAGTTTGTATAATAGTTGGGGTTTATGTAATAATACAACAAGGTTCATATTGGGGGCTAGGATTTGTGACAGTTGCACTTGGCCCAATGATTTGGTACCTATCAACTCAAGCAAAAGCAAGATCAAAAGAATTTTTTGAAGCTAATAAGTAATCTCAAAACATTTTTATAACCCTCTTTCTTTTATAAAATATGCAATTAGATGGGGCAATTCAATCAAGATCAAGTATAAAAAAATTCAAAGATAAAAAGCCAGATTGGAGAGACATCATTGAATGTATAGATTCTACAAGATTTGCTCCAATGGCAGGAAACAATTTCACTCCAAAATTTATTCTAGTTTCTGATTCAGAAAAAATACAAAAAATAGGGGAGGCTTCTCAACAACCATTTGTATCCAAAGCCCATTATATAGTAGTTGTTTGCTCAAATCCAAAAAACACTCTAAATGCCTATGGAAAACAAGGAGAGATATGGGTAAGACAACAAGCAGGAGCAGCAATTCAAAATTTCTTATTAAAAATAGTTGAAAAAAAACTAGCAACAACATGGGTAGGTTATTTTGTGGAAAGAACAATAAAACAAATCCTTAAAATTCCAGATGAAATACAAGTGGAGGCAATCTTTCCAATTGGTTATGCATACACAAAAACAAAAATAAAAAAACAAAAGATAGATTTAGATGAAGCACTTTATTTCGAAGAATATAAAAACAAAAAGATGAAACCAATCAGAAAAATAGAATAAAATGGAAGAACACAAAAAAGAGGAAGAAGAACCAACAATTTTTAATCAACCAAAAATAAAAAAATTGCCTCAAGTTGGAAAACCAATGCCTCAAGAAACTCCCCCACTAGTTCAAAATGATAATTTAGTGCCAAAAAAGAAAAGCGTATTTATTCTATGGTTACTCTCCACCATAACTTTTGGGATTTATCAAGCAATCTGGTATTTGAAAAGAGTTCCTGAATTTTACAACCTAGAAACTAGAAAACAATTAAAAAAGAAAATACCTCTAACCCTTTTAATAGTAGATATTTCTATTATTGCCGTTCTAATTATAACTCCTTTAACAATCTCTTTAACAGACATGGGAAATTTTGGACAAAGAATTAGCACTCTTCAACTAATCTTATTCACTCTTTTAATAATATGCGCCTTACTTAGGTTATTCTTTACAATTTACATAGCTTTTGTATCAAGAACAATCATTAATCAAGCTCTAGAACAAAAAGAAATTTCAATAAAAATTTCAGGACTCTTCACATTAATATTTAATTTTTTATATCTACAATATGAAATCAATAGAATAATTCAAGACAGAGAACAAGAACCAAGAAAAGGACCTTGGATTTTCCTCAGCATATATATTCTTCTTATAGTTCTTGGAATAATTAGCAATTTTATATAAAAAAGAAAAAAAGGAGGAATAACCTCCAATAAAAATTATCTTAGAACTTCAATACCTAAATCAGACATTTCTCTTGATATGGGTAAAGCTTGTTCTTCTACAGATCTTCCTAAAACATAAGGAGACTTAACACCAGTCATAATAGTGATAACTCTAACCTTGCCAGCAAACTCCTTACTAATCCTAGCGCCAATAATAACTTGAGCTTCAGGACTTAGGTTTTCAGATACAGCCCTTCCAATTATATCAAACTCTTCTAATTTCAAATCAGGCCCACAAGTAACATGTATTAAAGCTCCACTAGCACCTTGATAATCCACATCAAGTAGAGGATGAGTAAGTGCTTGTTTAACAGCTTCATTCACACGATCTTGAGTATCTGCTTCTCCAATACCAATAACAGCTACTCCACCATCCTTCATAATAGAAGACACATCTGCATAATCCAGATTAATTAAACTTGGAAGAGTAATTGTTTCCACAATTCCTTTTACCATTGTACTAACTAACTCATTAGCAACAGCAAAAGCTTGTTCAATAGGTAATTGTCCAGCAATATCTACAAGTCTATTATTATCAAGAACAACACAAGTGTTTGTTACTTCTCTTAATTCTTGTAATCCAAATTCAGCCTTGTCAATTCTAGCTTTTTCAGATTCGAAAGGCATAGTAACCACCCCAATAACAACAGCTCCTGTTTCTTTAGCAAGTTGGGCAATAACCGGTGTAGCTCCAGTTCCAGTCCCCCCCCCTTCACCAGTTATAACAAATACCATATCTGCACCTGAAACAGCCTTTTTTATCTCAACCAAAGCTTCTTTTGCAGCTTCTCTACCTCTTTGAGGAAGACCACCACATCCAAGACCTCTAGTCAACTCTTTTCCAATAAGTAACTTTTCATCTGCTTTTGTCACACTTAAATGCAGAGCATCAGTATTTGCAGCATAAATAGTAGCACCATTAATTCCTTTGTTAAAAAGCCATGTAACTGCATTACAACCCATTCCTCCAACACCAATAACTTTAATGTTGGCTTTTCCAGCTCTCAACTCATCAAAATTAATACTATGGCTATCAGCTCTGTCTATTGCTTCTTTTGCAAAATCTAATACCATCTTTTTTCATTTATACCTCCATTATACCTTTATGTTACCTTTTTTACAAAAAGGTTTATATAGTTGACACACTTCCAACTAATATTAAAAAGAATGAGGTAAAAGTCACCTCTACATGCATGTAAAGCATATATTAACTGACCGCCATCAATTAATATAATAAAAAAAAGAGTTTCTATTTCTATATAAATATTTTGATAGTTGAAAACATATCATAAAATAAACAGAATAATAGCAATAATTAAAAAAACATCTAATAAAACTTCAAATTTGCTAATTTTTTCCACAAGTCCAAATTCTTTAAATTTGATTTTTCCCTTAATATGTAGAAAATTCAAATGAGCATAATCCAAAAACAAATGGCTATAATACCCAAGGCCAAAAATCCAAAACAAAGTTATATTTAAAAAATATAACCCCGCAAAAATCAAAGTCAATACAACAAATCCAATCCAGTGATGAATAAAACTTCTCCCATGATAAACCCCCTTAACTGCTTTATTCCAAGAATGCTTTAAATTAAAATCTTTTTTCTTAAAGATAAATTTAACATAATGATCAAAATCTACAAATAATCCGACAAGTGCAACAAAAAAAACAATTTTCAAATCAAAAACTCCTAATTTTGCAAAAACTAATGCTATAAAAAATGAAAACAAAAAATGTGTTTGCGGATACATAAAACAAAAAACAGAAAGTAGTTTATTAAATTAACTTCTTCAACTTATCAATCTTCAACCAGCTCTTCTTCAAATTCTCATTACTCTTTTTAACAACTAACTTAAGAAAAGAATCATTAACTACTAATTTTCCATTTTGCATCAAAGGAAACTCCAATTTATCAGTTCCCCCAATTTCAACAATAAATCTCTTTCCACTAGCAATTATTCCAGACCTTTTCCAACCAGCTAACTGAGCTTTCTTTAATAGACCTTCAGCATCTTTAAAATCTTTACAAGCAACATGAAGAATACATGGCTCCTGTTTAAATTTTACATTTTGTCCTCTTCGAGGGATTTTTCCTAATTTATTAACAGTTACTCCAAACTTAGAAGGTCCTTTATTATTAACTACTTTTTTTACTATCTCTGAGCAAGGCGAAGCAATTTCACTTAACTTTTTCCAAAAACTCTTAAAATTAATTATATCATGAAAAACAGCTTCAAAAACTCCAGGTTGTTTTTTTTCTTGATCTTTAACTAAAACAATTCTCCCAGCACAACTCGAAGTTGTATAATAATTTTTTTTCTTATTTATTTTATCACATAAAGGTTTTATTTTTTCATCCCATTCTCCAATAAAACTTTTATCTTTTTTAGAGAGAATATCTTTTTTTCGTTTATCAAAATTTAACATTTTTCAGTTCTTCTATAGAAACATATTTTAAATCTAATTTTAATTCTTTAGGTAACTCACAACTAATTAATTCTTTTATTAAATAAACCGGTTTGGGCTTAAACCATTTTGTATAGGCAATTTCTGCTAAAACTCCTACAGCATAGCCAATACAAATTAGAATATCTGCTTCTTCATTTAATTTTTCTGGTTGATTTCTCCAAGTTCCACAATTAATTTGTTCTCCCACCCCAGTATTAACCCATTTAATTCCAAATTCCTCATCATCTAACGGAATCACAGAATAAATCTTTTTCCCTCCAAATTCTAAATATTTTTGAGCAAAAAATTCACTGGTAGATTCTTTATCGGGGGTCATAACAATTCCATGTCCTGATTTAGCAATAATATTGGCTACTTTTTCAATAATATTAGCATCCCTTAATTTACTTGGACCAATAATTCCTATTTTCATTTCAAAATATTCTCCTTAAATTTATTCAAATCTTCTTTTCTAAAAAGAGCTGAGGCAGCACATGCATGACCCCCCCCTGTTGAATCCTTTAATCCTTTCAAAGCTCTTCTCGCTAAGAGATTTACATTCTGTGTTCCTCCCTGGTTTCTCATACTTGCTCTTAACATTCCCGGGGCACTACTTTTTCCAACCAAAATAAAAGTTTTTTCTGGTTCTTTTCTTGAGAGAATTGTAGCTATTATAGAAGTTAAATAAAATTTGGGATTAACTTCTCCAAAAAATAAATTCTTATCAGGATAAAATTTAGCTTCTTTTTTATACTTCTTGATTGCTTTTGCTAATTCTTTCTCCACAACTTCATAAGTTTTTTTTAATTCCTTAAAATTTTTCTCTTTAACTAAGTAATAAACTTTCTTAAAATCAGGATTATAATAATTTAAAGCATTTCCAATAATCTTTTCTATTTCTTTAGGTTTGGAATCATCTATGTTTTCTAAATTAAATCCAGAATATTTTTTTCTAAGAAAAGCCAAGTTTTCTTTTTTGTTAAAAGAAAATTCAGAAACCATTGTAGAACAAACAAGCCAATCTAATTTTTCTACTTCAAAATAATCTTTTCCTAAATCATAAAGAACAAGGCCGGCACAATCAGCTGATTCTGATTTAATCACATTTTTTATTTTTTTTATATCTTTTCCAAAAGGATGATGATCAATTAAAAAATAATCAAACTTCTCCATCACTTTTTCAAATCCAAAATCAGAACTATCTGCATTAAGATCTGTAACAAATACTTTTGTAATTCCTAACTTCTTCATGTCTTTTATTGGTTTATTAAACATCCCCCTTGAGAGACTTAAAAAATCTAGATAATCAACTTTCAATCCCTTGCTTCTCAATATCTCTTCTAAAAAAATTGCACTTGAAATTCCATCAAGATCATTATGACTAAGAATTGCTATTTTATCTTCCTTGCCAATTCCTTCAAGAAATTTCTTAAAATCTTTTTTAGAACCCAATAGATATTTCATTTAAACCTCCAACACATAATAATCCCCACAACATCCTGCATTTATAACTGTTGTCTTTCCTACTTTTCTCTTGCCTTTGCCTTCGTGAATATGCCCACACAAAACATATTTTGGTTGGTGTTTTTTCACATAATTTAAAACAACTTTACTACCTGCATTCAATCCAATCCATTTTTTCGGAGGATCATATTTAGAACTTACTTTATCAAGAACTTTATGGGGGGGTTGGTGGCAAACCAAAATATCAATTTTTCCAAACCTCTTAAGAATTTTTTTAGCCTTATTTGTTTCTTTTTTTGCTTTGCTTAATTTATTTTTATAATCTTCTGGCTTAAAATCAATAACCCAATTAGTATCTATAAAGTATTCTAAAAAACCAACCCTTAAATCCCCAATAATTCTTAATCTATTTTTAACTAAATTAACATTTTTCATCCCATCTACCATTTTTCTTGTACAAGGAATTTTAACTCCATATTTTTTTCTATCTTCTTTAACTTGAGACATAGTTGAAATGCCCATATTCCCTTGAATAGTATATACTGGAGCATACCTAGAAAGATTTTTTAAAATTTCAATAGTAGATTTATGTATTTCCATATGAACTTCCTTGAAGTAATTTTTATTTTTTTCTACTTCTAGCAAACCTTTTTCCTTTCTCTTAAGATTGTCAAAATAGAATTTTCTGGCCTTATCAGCCTTACCAAGATCCCCAGTTACAAGAATTAAATCTACACCTTTAAAAATTGATTTCTTATATTTATTATATCCATGCGGATCTCCAATAACTAAAATTTTCATTTTAACTTAAAAAATAAAAGAAAAAGACATTTAAAAATTTAACAAAAATCAATCTTCGTCTTCTTCATCATCAGAATCTTCTTCATTTTCACTTTCATCATCTTTACCAGAATCTTCTTCTACTTCTTGATCTTCAGATTCTTCCTCATCCATCTCTTCATCTTCATCATATTCGTCTTCAGGCATTTTAGACCTCCTGTAAATTTAAAATAAAATTATCTAATTCTTTTGTTTTTAAAATTATCTTAACCCTAATTAGGGACAAATAATCTTAGAAAAAGTTTTTAAAAGAAAATTCTACTCCTTTTCCAAAATTTCTGCATTTATCCCTTCATCCTTACAAAGATCAACAAATTCCTTAGCATCATCTTCAGTTCCAACAATACTCCCCCAATGCATAGGAATTGCTAAAGTTGGTTTGATTATTTTGGCGGCCTCTACAGCTTCTTCTGCAGTCATTGTATATCTTCCTCCAACAGGCAATAAAGCAACAAACTTTTTTTCTGGCTGATGATATCCAGTTAATTTCTGCATTTCAGGAATAACATCACTATCCCCAGAATGATAAACAATAATCCTATTTACTTTTATCAAATATCCCACCCAAGATTCTTCTTTTGGATGAAAATGTTTATCGAGATTATAAGACCTAAAAGTAGAAATTTTAATGCCTCCAATTTCATAATCTTGATCAGGCTCCACAATTGTAACATCAAGAGGAATATCAAACCTAGCTAATTTGCTTTGAGCATCTGCAGTAATAAAAACTTTTGTTCCGGCCTTCACAACTTTCTTCATATCTTCCAAACTACAATGATCATAATGCCCATGGGTAATCAAAAGAATATCTGCTTTTTCTGTTTGCTCCTTAACCATATAAGGATCAATATAAATTATCTTGGAATTTTTAATTTTAAATCCTGCATGGCCTAACCAGTTTATTTCTATGTTGTCTAGCTTCATTTTATCTCTTCCCGCTCAAATAAAGATTTAACGTTAGGAGAAACATCTTCTTTCATTATATTATCTACTTTCACCCATTTAAAATCTTTTACAGGTTCAACAACTTTAATATCATTTTTATTTTTTAATTTGGCAAGATAATTAATCAACATAATTGTCATTGGTTCTTTTGTTTGAGGGTTTTCATAAAGAACTTTTGGAAATAAAGGTTTAATAATCTCAATTTCAGCATTAATTTCTTCCCTAGCTTTTCTTATACAAGCTTCTTCTAATTCTTCTCCTTTTTTCACAGTTCCACCAGGCAACTTATAAAATTCATCCTTATCATCTTTAATCACAAGTAATTTTCCATCTTCAATAATCACAGGCCCAGAAACCACAATAAATTTTTCCATGTATTAGAGAAAAAGCTCTTTATTTTTAAGCATTTCTAATTCAACTTCTCAAAACTTCTAGCAATTTGGAGCATTTTTTCATCTTCAAAATTATTACACATTATCTGCATTCCAATTGGAATAAAACCAATTTTCCCACAAGGAATAGACATAGCACAATTCCCTGCCAAATTTGCAGGAACAGTTAAAACATCATAACTATACATATCTTCAATAGAAATTTTATCCCCGATTTTATGCGGAAGTCTGGGGACAGTAGGAGAAACAATACAATCAACTTTCTTAAAAATCTTAGCAAACTCCTCTTGAATTAATTTTCTAGCTTTTAATGCTAAATGATAATATCTTCCATGATATTCTGCTTTAGAAATTTCGCTTCCCCCCAAAATTCTTCTTAAAACTTCAGGTCCTGCAACTTCTTCTATTTTTTTGCCATATCTTCGTCCATCAAATCTCCGCGTCGCTGAAAAAAACTCTACATATACTAAAGGATAATAAGTCTCAATTGCTAAATCCAAACAGTCTATTTTAATTTTCTTAATTTCCCAGCCATATTCCTTGCCGGCCAATTTAACCTTTTCATCAATCAATCTCTGAATATTTTTATCTTTAATTTCAAAATCCAAAACTCCAACAACGAGTTTTTTTGGAATTTTTTCAATATTTTTCAAATTAATTTTTTTGGAGTCTTGACTAATAGAATCTCTTTCATCATATCCTTGAATAACACGCAATAACAAAGCTGCATCAGAAACATTTTTTGCAATAGGACCAATTTGATCTAAACTCATCCCCAGATCAATTAATCCATATCTTGAAACACTTGAATAGGTTGGTTTAACCCCCACAACCCCACAATGACTTGCAGGATTTCTTATACTTCCTCCAGTATCAGAACCTAAAGCCATATCGCAAAAACCCGCAGCAACAGAAGCAGCACTTCCAGAACTACTGCCCCCTGGAATCAAATTTAAATCCCGAGGATTTTTTACTGGCCCAAAAGCAGAAGTTTCTCCAGAACCTCCACTAGCAAATTCATCCATATTGGCCATCCCCAAAATAATTCCTCCCTCTTGCTTTACTTTTTCTATAACAGTTGCATCAAATCCAGAAGTATAATCTTCTAAAACTCTAGAAGCGCAAGACGCATTTAATCCTTTAACATTAATATTCGCCTTCACAACAATTGACTTTCCTTTAAGTTTACCAGATTTTCTAACTTGTTTTGCTTCAGGATTAATTTGCAAAATAGAATTAATCTTTTTTCCTTTCTTATTATTTTTCTCGATTTCATTTAAATATTGTTTTAATTCTACCATTGTTTTTTCTCTGCAATTATAAAATCTTTATTTTTATTTGGAGCATTTTCAAATATGGTTTTTCTAAAATCAGAATCCCCTTCCCCCGCCTCTCTTTCCTCCCTCTCACTTTTTTCCCTCTCAACTAAAGATTCCTGCATTTTTTTAGAAACTTTAGAAAGCTTCCTAGAAAAATTATCCATAATAGATTTGGCTTGCTCTTTAATCTCTTGCTTCTCTTTTTCAGAGACTTCATGCCATAAAAAATCCATAGATATCCAAGGAATAAAGGATTTATAAGATTAATTAAGGATTCGGGTATCTCCCATAAAGTCTTGGAAAAGATATAGTGTCCCTAACATGAGGAATTTTCAATAAATACCTTATAACTCGCTCGACCCCCATCCCAATCCCTCCATGAGGAATAATTCCATAATCTCTAAGATCAAGATACCACTTATATCTCTCAAGCTGATCAGGAGTATTTTTTCCTTTCTCGCCCATTCTCTCTAGTAATTCTTTTTTATCCATAATTTTCTCCGCAGTTCCTAAAAGTTCCCCAAACCCTTCTGGAGCAATTAAGTCACAAGTTTTAGTAATCTTAAGATTAGAAGGATCTTTAGAAAAAGGGAAACCTTCTGCATTACAAGGAATTCCTCTAATAAATAAAAAAACTTCTCCAAATTTTTTAGTTAAAATTTTTTCTTCTTCAACTCCAAAACTCTTTCCCCACTCCATTTTATGGTCTGTTGCATTAATAATTTTTAATGCTTCATCATAAGTTATCTGTTTGTATGGGGGTTTTAATTTACCCAAATCTATCTTTACTCCAAGAATTTTTAAATCTTCTTTACACTCTTCTGCAGTCGCTTTAGAGACTTCATATAACATATTGCCTGCTGTTTCAATCAAATCATCTAAGGTTGCCCAAGCAATCTCTACCTTTAAATGCCAATATTCCCTTAAATGTCGACTAGACTTACTATGCTCCGCCCTAAAAGAAGGAGTTATATTATATACTTTCTCAAAAGCATGTATTGCAGCCTCCAATTGAAAAGTATTACATTGAGATAAAAAAACTTCTTGTTTCCCCTTCACTTTATCGCTATAGTCCAACTTAAATGCACTCTCATCCTCATATAATAAAAGCTCTGTTAACACAGGAGCATCTAAAAATAAAAAACCTCTCCCAGTAAACCACTTATGTAAATTAAAAAGAAATTTATGTTTAAATCTAAAAACGGCCTGCAATTTCTTATTTCTTAAAAACAGATGCCTATTTTTCAAAACATAATCTGCATATTTAGAATCAAAAATATCAAAATCTTGTCTTGGACGAGGAGACAATTCCAAACTAGCATCCCCAATCAATTTAATTTTCTTAGCCCCCACCTCCAAATTTTTTTTACTTGAATTTAAAATACCTTCAATCCTAACAGAAGATTCGACATTAATATTTTTAGCAATCTTAAAAGAAGCTTTCTCTTTTTCAGAAACAACCACTTGTATTTCTCCAGAAGAATCAACCACATCTAAAAAAATAACCCCCTTAGAGATTCTCTTAGATTTAATCCAGCCAAAAATAACCACCTCGCGGGGTTGTTTGCTTAAAATATCAGAAATAAATATTTTTTTCATTTTAAGGTGTTAATCTATCTCTATCTCTTGGAAACAAAACTGCTTCTCGAATATTCTTCTGATTAGTAATCAATTGTGTTAATCTTTCTAGACCAATACTCCACCCTGCATGAGCCGGGGCGCCAAATCTAAAACTATCAATATAACTTTTAAAATTTTTAACGTCTAATCCTTTAGCTTTCAAAGTCTTTTTTAATAATTCAGGGAGGTGAATTCTTTGACCTCCAGAACTTATTTCCAATCCCTTATAAATTGCATCAAACCCCTCACTTAGTTCAGAAGAAAAATTCTCATCCTTAGGCATAATATAAAAAGGTTTAATTTTAACAGGCCAAGAATGCACAAAAACAATTGTGTCTGAAAATAATTCATTTAATTTCCTTTCATTTTCTGGAGTTAAATCTTCACCATATTTGATTTTTAAAAGCTCCACAGTTTCATCATAACTCAAATATTTAACTTTAGGAACTTTAAGATTAACTCCAAGCAGTTTTAACTCTTCCTTGCAATTTTTCAAAATTTGCTTAACAATAAAAACAACGACATTTTCTAATTCTTTCATAACCTCCATTTGCCCTACAAAAGCCATTTCAATATCCATTTGCCTGGATTCATTTAAATGTCTCACAGTATTATGCTTTTCAGCTCTCCAAACTGGAGTAATAGTAAAAACATTTCCAACAGAACAAGAAAGCATTTGTTTATATAATTGGGGAGATTGAGCTAAATAAGCTTTTTTTTCAAAATAAGTAACAGGAAATAATTCTGTCCCGCCCTCGCTTGAACTAGATATAATGCTGGGCAACTGTACTTCTAAAAATCCTTTTTTATAAAAATATTCTCTAAAAGAATGTGCAATTTCTGATTGAATTTTAAAAATAGCTTGAACTCTAGTCCTATGCAAATCCAAGAACCTATAATCTAATCTTTTTGGGAGTTCGGTTTTTGAATAATCAGAAACATCAATAGGCAATTCCTCTGCTTTATTTAAAACTACAACTTTGATAGGAATAACTTCTTTACCCCCTGGAGCTTGTTTTGAACTAACTACTTTTCCCACAATCTCAATAACAGACTCTCTTGTAACAGTATCTAAAATAGAAAAAACATCTTTATCGGCCTTTGATTTTACAGCAGTAATTTGTATTGATCCTGAAATATCTTTTAATAACAAAAATCTAATTTGCCCCAAGGCTCGAGTCTTAGCAACCCACCCTTTTAATAAAACTTCCTTTCCAACTTTTACTTCGGATATATTTATTTTTTTCATAATACCACTAAAAATTATTAATATTTAAATCTTCGTTCATAAGTTTTATGGTCCATCCATTCTAAAATAACTGAAAGGACAGTTACTTTACTATTCTTAACAGTATAAACAAGTCTCCAAGCATCTGGGAGATTATACTTCCACAAGTTAGTAATATTTCCAAATCTTTTTATGTATTCTTTAGGAATTAATTTTTTAGGAATATGTATTCCGGAAAAAGCATCTTCTTCTCAATTTTCAAAAGCTCTAATTAGCTATTTCTTTAACTTTTTATCAGAAATAATCCTAAATGCTTTTTCTATTTTTCCGTCTCCAAAAATAACCTCACTTTTCATTTTTTCTCCAGAATAAATGTTTTTTCTTCATTAATTTCTCAACGCCTTCTGGATCCCAAATCCAACCTATTTTGCCTTCTCTATCTATAGAAATCTTTCTAGAATACAAAAGATAATCAAGAATAACAGAAAAAGTCTGATACATAACTTTTTTAGGCAACCTATCCCAAAGTTGTTTTTTACTAAACTCACCACTAGTATCATAAATTAACTTCTCCACCATAAGCACTGTATCAAGTCTTGGATAATGCAATATTTTTTTCATGTCCATTTTAGTTATATATACTTATATATTATATGAATTTATATACTTATAAATTTTTCTAAGAAACATACTTTTTAATAATTTCCATCGCCTCTGCTCCAGAAACCTTACTTCCAAATTCCTTCATCACTAATCCCATATATGCGTTAGGATTTAGTCCAGGTTTAGATTTGATTATCTTATGTATTTGTTCTTCAATATCTCCAAAATCAATTTTTTCGAATTTGCTTGCCTCTTCTAAGGTTGCACCATCCACAAGTTTTGAAAGCACGGTTTTTATCTGATCCTCTTTAATTTTCTTCTTAATAAAAAGACTAAGAACACTAGAATAATTATCTTCTAAAACTTTTTCTACTTTACCAGAAGAAATCTTTTTCTTAGACGCAAGTTCTTTAGGAAACAATAAAAGAAGCTTAGCAACTAAATTGGGTTTAGGAAGCAAATAAAAAAGTTCTCTATAAATATCAATTTTATTTTGTTTAAACAACATTCCAATATATTCATCATTCAAACCTTCTTTCCTTAATTCTTTTTCAACTTCGCTTTTTAATTTAGGCAAATTCTTCTTAGCAGAATTTACCATTGTTTTAGAAATTTTTAACAAAGGCAAATCTGTTTCAGGATACATTCTTGCACTTCCAGGCATTGGTCTTTGAAACTCACTTGTTGCATCAGCAAGAACATTTCTCACTTCTGAAGGATTTTCTTTTTTTTCTTCAATAAATTTCAATTGCCTATTAATTTCATTATCAATAGTTTTAATCATTATTTTAGGATCTTGAAATCCTTTTAATTCAACTCGATTAGATCTTTTTTGCTCTGGTTTAATAGAAATATTAATATCTTGTCTAATAGTTCCAATGCCCCTTCTAACCTTGCAACTCCTTAAAATATCTCCAATCTTTAGTGCTGCTTCTTTAGCTTGTTCAGCTGTTTTAATATCCGGGGCAGTTGCAATCTCAATTAATGGGATTCCCAATCTATCAAGTCGATATACAACCTTATCTTTTTCTCTAGAAACAGGTCTAGCAGAATCTTCTTCTAAAAAAATTCCGTCAATTCCCACTCGACCTTCAGAAGTTTCAATATACCCCTCCCTAGCAATCATTACTGTTCTTTGAAATCCTGAAGTATTAGACCCATCAATTACAGTTTTTCTCATAATTTGGGCAATAGGCAAAATCTTAGCATTTAACAAAAGAGAAATATGCAAGGCAGTTTCCAAAGCCCCTTGGTTAATCTCGTGGGGGGGCTCTTCATCTAACTCAACCAAACAAGTAGTATCATATCCTTGATAAACAAATTTTCTATCTAATCCTGCTTCATGACTTGCAGCTATATCGATTTTTCCATCTTCTCCTGCAACTGCATGCAATTTCCTATTAATCTCAAAATCAGGTTCATCTTGTCTCAGAATGCTGGGGCAATTACAAAACAATTTAGTAGTGTCCAACTGCTGATGAATTTCTAACCCAGATTTCATGCCTAATTTCTTATAATTTATCATAGAAATAAAACAGAATCAATTTTTAAAAAGCTTTATAAAAACCCTTCAATACTAAATATTATAAAAAAGGGGCAAAAAAGAGAATCCTCATACTTTCCCTTTAAAAAAGCAAAAAAATAAAATGAAAAAAAGAGCAAAAAAAGATAAAGAAGTGAAAAAACTCCTTCACCATCATTCATTCCCCCATCCAATCTTTAGACTCCCAAAAACATTAGGACAAAGAGCAGCAGATAAACTAACTACTTGGGCAGGAAGTTGGACTTTTATTATAAGTTTTTTACTCTTTATTGGGCTATGGATGGTAGCAAATGTTTATGCATGGATAAATAATTGGGACCCATATCCATTTATTTTACTAAATTTAGTTTTATCTTGCCTCGCAGCCATACAAGCCCCAGTAATTCTAATGAGCCAAAACAGACAGTATCAAAGAGATAGAATAAAAGCAGAATATGATTATAGAATTAATAAAAAAGCAGAAAAAGAGATTAGGGAAATTAAAAATCTTTTACTAAAACACTACAAAAAAAGAAGATAAATTTTAATCGACAATTCTCACAACATTTCCATCTTTATCTAATTCAATAAAATTAGTAACTTTTCCACTCAAATAATCTGTACACTGATTTTCTTCTAAATTATCTTCTTCAGTTCTAGGAACATTTACAATATCAATAACATAAGATTCCCCCAACCCATGAAAATCTTGAAGCGTTCCTAAACACATGCTGGGATTCCCTGCAATCTCTGATTCGCGTATATTATACATCATTTCAACTTTATCTAATAAATTATGTTGAATTGCCACTTCTTCAGGAGTTTCAGAAGGATTTCCATGTTTAATCCAAACTCCTCGTTCATCTTTAATCCAAGAATCTTCCTCCTCTCTTAAAAAAATTACCAAAACCACCAACACAAAAACGACTCCAATTATTATCCAAAATTTCTTTTTCATCTTTCAATCCTCTTATTAAATTCTTTAGCAAAATTTTCTAGCATTTTTTCCTTAACTTTTTCTTTATTCTTAGCCCACTCTGCATGTCCTAAAACCCATCCCAATTTCACAAAAGCAGTCTCTCCCAACATATCGTCTAGGTAGATTATTCCAGTATTTAAAAGCTCCCTACCATTACTATAAACCAAAGCATCTGTTCTTCCAAAAACACACTGAGTAGTAGCGCAAACAATTATTCCTTTATCTTGAATCTGCTTTAATTTTTGTGTCCAACCCAACCTAGCTCTTTTAGTTGGGGCATGCCCTAAACCAGACATTTCAAGCACAATTCCTTTGTATTTGTTCTTAACATAATAATCTAAAATATTGGGATCCTGACCAGGATAAATTTTAACTAAGGCTAATTTTTCTTCAAATTTTGCATCAAGTTTAATTTTTCTATTTTGTCTCCGGGTATGTTCTGAAACAATTTCTAACTTATCAGCAAAAATTTTGGCAAAAGGTTTTGAATTTACAGGCTTAAATGCATCCCTTTTAGAACTATGCAATTTTCTTGCTTTTGTTCCAGGAATAGCAATACAATAATCATCATTAGAACTTGCATGACCAACAAGCATTACTTCTGCAATATCAGAAACTGCTGCAAGTGCAGAACACTGCAAATTCAAATTTGCATCACTACTAGCTCTATCAATACTTCTCTGAGAATAAGTTAAAACAACAGGTTTGTTTAAATTCCTAAGAAAAAAACTCAAAGCAGCAGAAGTATAATGCAAAAAATCAGTTCCATGAGTAATAATAATTCCTTTAATATGTTTATCATTTAACAACTTCTCAGCAACTCTAGCAAGTTTTTGCCAATCTTTAAAATCCATATCTTCAGAAGCCTTCATAAAAGGAACTTCAACTTTAATCACATTTACTTTTTTAAAAAGTTCTGGATAAAATTTAAACAAACTTTCAGGAGTATCTAGCCAATCAACCCCCCCTTTTTTGGGATTAAGTCTAGCAGCAATGGTTCCTCCAGTAATAATCATAGCGATATTTGGTTTTCCATCCTTTCTCTTCAACTCAATTTTCTCTTTTACAACCTGAGCCTTTCTTATCCTTTTAATTTCCAAAACATCTCTTTTATTAAATCCAAGATTATATCCAGAATCAAGTTTTAACAAAATAATTCCCTTGTCATCTTCCGGAACTTCTAATAAGATTCCTTCATAAATAACTTTACTAAGATGAACCTCTACATAATCCCCAGGTAATGCTTGTATTTTTACCATAATTAAATCAAAAGAACCAAATATAAAAAACTATCTTTCTATTTTCTCAATTCTGTTACAGTGATATCTTTTCCAATTGGATGACTAATAATTTTTTTAACAAATTCTATTCTTTTTGAAAAATCTATACTTCCTTCTGCTAATCCCAAAGCATACATTAATTTTTGCCCTAAAGCTTCAGGAGTCATATCTCCAGCAGGAATGGCCCCCGCATCCAATGCTGCAGAACCCACAGCATAAACTGCCATATCTGCCGCACCTTTAAGACATTTAGTATAAACTGCAACAGGCTTTCCTTGAGAAGTTGCTCTTCTAATAAGAGGTAATAAATTAGTTGGAATATTCCCCGCACCAAAACCTCCCATTAAAATCCCCTTAATTTCAGGATTATCTACTACAGATTCCAAAGCTCCCACTACACTTGATCCAGAAGTATGATCATAATTAAAGATTCCAGTTTCAAATCCTGTAAACAAAGAAGCATCTCTAGAATTGTCTCCCCTCTTTATTCTATGGTCCTCAAGAGCAATCCCTGCCTCTAAAGAAGTTCTTTTTCCTAATGGCGCAAGTCCAGGAGTATTAAAAGCATTCCATCCTTCTTCATCAACTTTTTTAGCTCTTGTTCCCCTTAAAACAAAATCTCCAAAACAAATTACAGTTTCTCCTATATCTCTTGTAGCAGTTTGCACAGCATAATAAACATTATTTTGGGCATCACTTCCTCCAACCCATGCAGGCTTTTGTGATCCAGTTAAAACAATTGGTTTTCTAAATCCTTTAAGCATATAAGTTAAAGCAGCTGCAGTTTCAACCATAGTATCTGTTCCATGGGCAACTACAAACCCATCATATTCCTTTCGAACATCAAATATAGTTTCGGCCATCTTTGCTCTCTCTGAAGTGCCCATATCAGTACTATCCAATAGACCTACGTCCACGACATCCACTTGAGCAAGATTTTCCAAACCATTCACAGTCTGCAGATAATCCTCTGGAGAAGGTTCTAAAACTCCTTGGTCATTTGGTTTTTGACAGATAGTTCCTCCAGTCTTAATAAATAATATTTTTGGTTTTGCCATGTAAAATCCTTCAAAACATTCTTTATAAAAGTTTTGATTTCAATAATTCAATAAATTAATAAATCATTTTCTTCTCATATAATTATGGTAAAAATAGGTTTAGAGATTCATGGATATTTAAACACAAAAGAAAAACTCTTTTGCACATGCAAAGCAGAACATGGAGCAAAACATTCAAAACCCAACACAAATATTTGCCCCGTCTGCACAGCTCAACCAGGAGCAAAACCTCTACTTCCCAACAAAAAAGCAGTTGATTCTTCAATACAAATTGCACTAATTCTTGGGTGTAAAATCAATCAACAACTAGTCTGGCAAAGAAAACACTATAATTGGGCAGATCTACCAAAAGGATATCAAAACACAATTTCAGGCCCATATGCTACTCCTATTGGGATTAAGGGAAAATTTTTAGAAATCGGAATTACAGAATGTCATCTTGAAGAGGATCCTGCAGCATGGAATCCAAAAACAGGAGAAATAGATTATAACAGGAGCGGATCTCCTTTAATAGAAATTGTCACAGAACCAGAATTCGCAGATTCAAAACAAGTTATTAATTGGCTCAAAAGTTTAATTGCCACACTTTCTTATATCAAAGCAATTGACAAAAAATCAGGAATAAAAGCAGATGTAAATGTTTCAATTTCTGGAGGTAAAAGAATAGAAATGAAAAACATCAATAGTCTGCAAAACATCAAAAAAGCTATTGAAGTTGAAATTCAAAGACAAAAAACAGATCTCCCCAAGGAACAAGAAACCAGAAGATATGATCCAATAAAAAATAAAACAAACAAAATGAGGTCAAAAGAACAAGCAGAAGATTACAGATTTATTTCAGATCCAGATTTACCAATAATCAAAATAGAAAAAAACAGAATTTCCAAGATACAAAAAAATCTTCCAGAAACTCCACATGAAAAATTAAAAAAATTAATTAAAAAATATTCAATAGATAAAAAATCAGCAGAAATTCTAACTAAAAAACTAGATATTGTGGAATTTTTTGAAAAAATAATTACTAAAACAGATTCCAAACTTGCAACCAATTGGGTTACAATAGAACTTTTAGGAACACTTAACCATACTAAAAAAGAACTTGAAGAAGTAGAAATAAACCCAAAACATTTTGTAGAATTATTAAACCTACTTAAAAACAAAACAATAACTGAATTAAAAGCTAAAGAAATTTTAAGGCAATTTATCCCAAAATCTTTTGCTCCAAAATCCCATGCTAAAAAACATTCAAAAATTTCAGATAAAACTGAAATAGAAAAAATTGCAAAAAAAGTTATTAAAGAAAACGAAAAAGCTGTTGAAGATTATAAATCTGGAAAACAAGAAGCTCTAAACTTTTTAATTGGCAAAGTAATGATGCATAGCAATAAAAGAGCAGACTATAAAACAGCAAAACAACTGCTAGAAAAACTTCTAAGTTAATATTGCGACTTGCATCGAAAATAGCACGATACCTACCCTAAAGAGTAGGCTTGGGGGGATTCGAACCCCCATCCATCGGGCCGAAACCGAAGATTCTATCCATTGAACTACAAGCCTATCTTTACAAGAAAGCTAAGTTTTTTATATCTTCTTATTTTAATATCTCTATAAAAAGATGGCTTTAAAAAAACACCATAAAATTGCAATTGGAAGTTTTACTACAATAGTAATAGTTTATATGATTGTTAATGGAATTTTGCTAAATGGGGCAATAGTAAAACAAACATTAAATCATAATTCGTTAAATGACAAAATCAATCAATTACAAGCAGATACTTCGAGTAAACTAAATGAACTTACAAGCATTTTATCCTCCACCCAAAAAACCCTATTAAACTTAAATGATTCTTTTAAATCTGAGATAAATTTGCTAAAAGCATCAACTACAGAAGATTTTTCAGGGGTAATAGAAAATTCAGTTAAATCTGTTGTAACAATAAGAACCAATGTGGGCCAAGGAACAGGGTTTATCATTGATGGAGAAGGATACATTGTAACAAATGCCCATGTTTTAGTGGGAGGAAATCAAATACAAGCTCTAACTTATGATCAAGAGGTTCTTCCTGCAACATTTATTGGATATAATCCAACACTAGATGTCGCTTTATTAAAAATAGAAGGAAGATATGAAAGATTAAAATTAGAAGATTCAAATGAAGTTCAAATAGGAGAAAAAGTAATTGCAATTGGTAATCCTTTAGGATTGCAATTTTCTGTTTCAGAAGGGATTGTTTCTGGAATCCATCGTCCAGGAATGAATGGAATAGAAGCATATATTCAAACAGATGCAGCATTAAATCCAGGAAATTCAGGAGGACCTTTAATAAATAAAGAAGGAAAAGTAGTTGGAATTAATAATTTCAAAATAGGCGGGGGAGAAAGTTTAGGATTTGCACTTGAATCAAATTATTTAGAAACAACTATCAATGAAATTTCTCAAGAAAAATTAGGAGAATTATTGGTTTAATGGCAAAAAAAACAAATCAAGGATTAACCGTGAAAAAAGCAGATTTTTCAGAATGGTATACCCAGATTCTTGAAAAAGCAGAAATAACAGATATAAGAAATAATGTAAAAGGATTCATAGTCATAAGATCTTGGGGAGCAATAATTCTTGAAAACATGTACAAACTTTATGAACAGGAAATGCAAAATACAGGGCATAAACCAACTTTTTTTCCAACAGTAATTCCTGAAAAAAATTTTAAAAAAGAATCTTCTCATGTTAAAGGTTTTACCCCCGAAGTTTTTTGGCTTGAAAAAGTTAAAGGAGAAGATAAACTAGCACTAAGGCCAACAAGTGAAACATCAATGTACGAGATGTATGCTCTTTGGATAAGATCCCACAGAGATCTTCCATTAAAAATTTATCAAAGGGCAAATGTTTTTAGATATGAAACAAAAGCCACAAGACCTTTAATAAGAGCAAGAGAATTTATGTGGATTGAAGGTCATGATTGTTTTGCAACAGAAAAAGAAGCACACAACCAAGTTCAAGAAGATATTCAAATCACAGAAAGAATAATGCATCAAAAATTTGGAATTCCTTTTTTACCAATGAAAAGACCAAATTGGGATCATTTTCCAGGATCTGTTTATACAATTGGATCAGACGTTTTAATGCCTGATTCAAGAATAATTCAACAACCTTCAACTCACTTCTTAGGGCAAAATTTTTCCAAAGCTTTTAATGTTAAATACAAAGATCAAAAAGGCAAAGAAAATTATGTATGGCAAACTTGTTATGGCCCAGCTCCTTCAAGAATTTTAGCTTCTATAATTGCATTGCATGGAGATGATCAAGGATTAATTCTTCCGTTTTGTATTTCTCCTATTCAAGCAATAATAGTTCCAATTTATACAAAAAACACCAAGAACAAAATAATAAAACAAGCAGAAAAAATTAAAACAAAATTAATCTCTTCTAAGATCAAAACAGAAATTGATGATTCGGATAAAAGTCCTGGAGAAAAATTTCATATCTGGGAATTAAAGGGGGTTCCATTCAGAATTGAATTTGGGGAAAAAGAACTAAAAGAAAAAAAAGTTACACTTTATACAAGAGATACCGGTAAAAAACAAAAAACAACAATAACCTCTCTTACAAAAATTAAAAAATTGGGACAAGATTATGACAAAAGAATTCTTAAAAAAGCAGACAATTTTATGAAAGGAAAAATAGTAAATTGCAAAACCAAAGAAGATATTAAAAAAGCGATAAAAAACAAAAAAATTGCAAGAACAAACTTTTGCTCAATTGGACCAGAAGGAGAATTCTGTGCAGAATGGATTGAAAAAGAAGTGGGGGCAGAAGTTCGGGGAATTCGAGCAGACAAGCAAGAAAAACCAACAGGAAATTGTCCTATCTGCAATAAAAAAGCAGAAGTTATAGTATATATTGGGAGAAGTTATTGAATAATCATAAAAATTAATAATCAATAAGAACTATTCAATGATTAAAATAATCTTATTAAACTATAGCATAGCTTCTTAAAAAAACATTCTCTACAAAATTAAGCTATTGCCTTTCTTGCACAATAGAATCTAATTCTTTTTCTAATTCCATGGTAAATTCTATCAACAAACTTAATTCTTTTTCTACAAGTTGTTTTTCTGAGTTTTTTTCCATATTCAAAAACTTGTTCAAAACAAAATCTTTTCCAGATCTAAATCATTAAGAATTCATCCCTCATTTAATTCAGACCCAAAAAGAAAGTTGAATTAAAACAAGGGGTAATTTATAATTGAAGTTTTAACTAAGAAACACATGCATTTATTGAATTTTCTCAGCCCCACTTCCATACAATAATTAAAAAAACATCCTTTTTATAATTTATGATAATCAAATATTCTTTTCTAGTTTCTTTCTAAACTCTTCTAAATGATCAGGAGAAATGACCCCGCCAACGGCATTCCTATGCCCCCCTCCAACAGCCCCCTCAATAGTTTCAATAACTTTTAAAAATCTCTCTCGAATATTTTTTCCTCTTAAAGAAAGATTTACTTTGGTTCCTCTAACATAAACCACAACAACAATTTTTTCGGGAAAAATATAAGAAAGTTCATTAGATAATTCCGCACTAATACTCAAATTACCAGCATATTGAAAAAACAAAATTTTATCTGACTTTTTACCAATTTTTTTCCCTTTTTCTAATAAAATTTTATACTTCTCATCTAATTCTTTAGCTCTTTTATGAAGTGTGTAAGTTTTATTGTTTTCTTCTAAAAGCTCGTAAGGAGAATTTGCCCCCATCAACAATCTTAACATATTTACCACATTAGTGGTTTTGTCTTTTAATCCATTATTCAATAATTTGGAAATCTCTCCAATCTTGGATTTATAAAGTACATCAAAAGGAGTGGTTGCTTTAATTGCTAAATCTGGAAAATCTTTTGCAAATTCATCATAAAAAGAAGGAAGAAAACTATCAGTAATACATCCAATTACTGCCAACCATAAATCTTTTTTTTGTTTAACAATTTCATAACAAATAGCAGTAACTGGCTCATTTGTACTTGGAAAATTTAAAACAACATTATAATAATCAACAAAATCAGGAACTTTGAGCTCAACATCATGATGGTCAATCCATACCACAGGAAGATTTATTTGTTGAACTCTTTTAAAAAATTCTTCAGACACATGAGGTTTATCCAAAATAAAAACATAATCTGCATTAAGCTCCTCAACTTTTCTAAAATAAGTTTCATCTAAAGCGGGAAAAGATTTTATTGCAACTCCCTTACCTCTTCCGATAAATCTTTGCAATAAAAGAAAACTGCATAATCCATCACAATCATTATCAAAAAAGAAAACAGGATTTTGGGCTTTTTCAAGATGCTCTTTAATTTCACTTATTTGTATTTTATTTAACATTCTAATAAATAACCCTAAAGTCTTTAAAAATCTTCCATAATCTCGGTTTTTAATTTTTTATGACCAAAAAAATCAGTTGTATAATTATATGCTCCAGCATTTAAAAAAACAATTTTATCTCCCACCCTTGGATTTTTTAATTTAACCCTATATCTAAAAATATCATCTCTTGTAGGAGAATTCCCCTTAATCAAATACTCTTTTTCTCCCTCTTCCAATTCCTTTTCTACCAACATTTTAGTATGGGTTAAAACAGTATCTAAAGCGCAATTATAAATTGTAGTATTAATCACGATGTTTTTTTCCTGAATTTGTATTATTTCGGTAACAAGCCTAATTGCTGGAGCGCAAATAAATCTGCCGGGTTCTATATAAGTTTCAATTCCAAATTCAGCCAAAAAATCTCTTGCCCCCCTAATTTTTTCAAATATATAAGGTAAAACCTTTAAAGTATAACCCCGATATTCTGAAGGCAACCCCCCTCCAAGATTAATAAAATTAATTTTTTCTAAAATTTCTTTACTTAAAGAATCCTGTAATTCTTGTTCAATTTCCCATTCACTAGTATTTTGGCTTTTTCTATGAATATGTACTCCTAATTTATCAATAAATTCATTAGAATAAATTTTTAATATTATTTCATTAATTTTTCTTGCAGGCATTCCATAAACAAAATATTTTCCAGTTCCAATTCTATGTTCTTGAAATTTCATTCTTAAAGATAAATTAATTTTAATTTCTTTTTTTGCAATAACATTTAACAATCTTTGTAAATCAATTTCATTATCAACTACAAAATTTCTAACCCCAGAATCCATAATCTCTGATAATTCGCCTTCTAATTCTGCTTGAGTAAAAAACCATATTTTTGATTTATTTTTAATCATTTCTATTTCTTCTTTAGCATGAATAGAAAAATCCACATCAGAAATCTCTTGTAGAACATTTCCAACTTCTTTATTTGTTTTATAAGAATAAGAAATTCTAACCCGCAAGTCTTCTAATATTTTAACTTGATTTGCAACGACTCTCTTAGAAAGAATAAATTTTGCTTCACTCATTTTCTAATAATCCCTGTTTTTGCATTTTATCTAAAACAGCAGACATCACAAGTGGAAAAGTAATACAAACATCTCCATTAACTGTGGCAGATTCAGCATCATCTTTTAACTTCCCCCAAGATTTAGCTTCTTGGGTTGTTGCCCCAGAAAGACTTCCAGAACTTGCATGAGAAGTAGTCATATAAACCGCATAATCAAAACCTCCAGATAAAAGTGCTGCAAAAATAGCATAATGTTTGGAAATACTCCCCCCCAAACTAATTAAACCTTTTTTTTCATCAAAACTCAAATCAGTCACAATTCTTTCCATATCTTGAATAGTATCTACCATAAAATCTGGATGTTTTTGCTGAAACATAAATAAATGAAAACCAAAAGAAGAATCTGCAATCCCGGGACAATAAATAACAACATCATTTTTAGCTGCCTGATATAATATTGAATTTTCCTCTCCAAGCATCAACCCTATTTCTTTAAGAAGTTCCGAAACAGAAATTCTTTTGTTTTTTTCATAAATTTTCTCTAAATATTCATTCATTTTGTCTTCAAATTTCATATAACTTTCATTTCTGATAAGCAAGTTTCCAATTCGATTTTCTCCCCTTTCATGAAGTTGAATATCGTCTGCATAAAAATTAGAAATTTCAAAATTTTCTCCTACAGCCTTCATTAAATCTTCTTCAATCGAACCAGAAGTTGTAACTAAAATATTAGGAATTTTCATTTTACAAAGTTGAGCAAAAAAACCTCTTAATCCAGAAGTTACCATATTTGAAGTAAAAGTAAGAAAAATCTTGGCTCCTGCACGCTTCATTTTTAAAATTACTTTTGAAGCTTCATTTAATTCAGTAGCCTGATACCCCAAAGAGCCAAAACTATCAACACATTCTTCAACACTCATACCCGGTTTCCATAAAAAATCTTTAACTATTTTCATTTTAAATCAAATCTTTAACAAAAGTTACAACTAGAATTATAAAATAGGAATTGCCAAAACACCACTAAATATCTGCAAATTCATAATATTTTATAAAAAAAATAGTTTTTAAGTGTTTTGTAAGATATACTACATCACAAAAATCTTTTTAAATCAAAATCCACATCCAATATCACAATGAATAAATGGGCTGAACTATTTATCGGATTGATACTTCTAATAGGAGCAATTCTAGTTGCATGGTTCTCATCAATTTATGATTGGACCCTTTTCGGAAAAAGCTTTAACTTTCTAAGCTCGGCATGGATTGTTCTTAAGGGGGGAATCTTTTGGTTTGTTTTCCTAATAGGATTATTTTTAGTAATTTTAGGAATAAGCGATATGAAGGATTAAATCATTCAGATAAAAAAATCAAACTCCCTTCTATAAGAGCTGCAATTATCAAAAGGGGCAGGATAATTAACAAGAAAACTCTCAACGAATTTATAATGTAATCTTTAAAAGAAGTTGCATGTTTTTTTCTAAATAAAAGGGTCCCCAATTTTAATCCCAAACCAAGGGAAAGAAATATTGCGGGCAATTCAAAAAGTCCATGAGGAAAAAGTTTCCACAAAACAAGAGGACCTTCTATCTGCACAGTTATCCAAGCAACCACCCCCAATAAATATCCATTACTCACAAGAGCAACAATTGGAAGAATGGCAAATAAAATCCCAAAGATCATGCTAAAAAAACTACTTTGAAGATTATTAAAAAAGATGAATCCGATTAATTCTTTCTGAGACATTCCTTCTGTTTGCGCCAGCATTTGTTCAATAAATTCTAAAATTTGGACGTTCAAATCTATTCCCAGAAACCAATTTACAAAAAGATTTACAAGATCTTGGAAAAAAAACCCAATTATGGCAAAAATAAAAAACAATAAAATCGCAATATAAACAAAGTCTCTTGATTCCTTAAGATATCCCCAAGATTTTTTATATTCATTTTTAAAACTAAAATCTTCTTTTTTAGAACTCTTTCTAGTTTTTCTCCTCTTTTCCATAGATGAATTAATCAAAATCAATACTTAAATGTTGCTAAGAAAAATGTTTACTAATATATCTTGTTTTTCTCTTAAATTTATTCTTTAAATATAATCCATAAGCTAATCCGAAAACCAACCCGCCCAGATGAGCAGTATTTCCAATTGGAACATTGCCTGCAATAGAAATAAGCCATAACACAATTAAAATTCCTGGAGCAGCATATTTCATCTTAATCGGAATCGGGATAAACATTAAGTAAACAGGAAGATTTGGTGTTAATAACATCAATAACCCAATCAATCCAAAAATCGCCCCTGAAGCCCCCACTGCAAAGGTATTTAATGCATCTGGAAAAATCAATGCAGAAACCACAAAAAACAATCCAGCAAATAAACCAGCTCCTAAATAAAAATATAAATATCTTTTAGAACCAAGAATTTTTTCTACCAGTGATCCTACAAAAAATAAAGAAAGCATATTTGCAAAAATATGAAAAAATCCTCCATGCATAAACATGCTAGTTAAAAAAGTCCAAATATATTTCCCGGCAAGAATGCTTCCAGGCTTTATAGCAATAAAATTTAATAAATCCTGATTAATAGCAATTAAAATTGTAAAAACAACAAAAAGTACAACATTTATCAAAATTAAAATAAGGTTTACACTCAAACTTGAAAAAAAACTTTTTCTTCTTCTAGGATAAGTAGCATAAACAGGAGCCATTTTTACTTTTTCTTTTTAATCTTTTTTTGAGGTTTAGACTTTTTCGCTGGTTTTTTCTTAACAACTTTTTTCTTGACTATTTTCTTCTTAACTAATTTCTTTTTTCTAACCTTCTTTTTTACAACTTTCTTTTTCTTAACAGATTTTTTCTTCTTAATAGGTTTTCGCTTCACAGCTTTCTTTTTAAATTTGGATTTCTTAGGAGCTAACTTTGCCTTTGCCTTTTTTCTTTCTGCAACTTTCTTCTTCCTAGCCAAAGTTTTTTCTTCTTTCTTTTTCCTTATTTCTTTTTGTCTAATTTTTTCTAATTTATTTTGTTCTATTTCAATTTCTTGTTCTACTGCTTCTAATTCTTTGGTTAATTTGGTTGAAGTTTTTTTAAGTTCCTTCAATACATGAGTATTATCTTTTAAAGCAAAAATATTCCCACATTCACTACAAGTAAAATCATTTAACAAAGCATTTTCCTCATTAAACTCTACATTACATTTTTCGCAAACATAAAATTGTTTAACCTCCCTACTTTTAATTTGCTTTTGAATTTGATCGATTTTCTTCAATAAAACTGATCTTAAAAATTCTAAAGATTTTAAAATTTCTATTTTCCAAAAATAAGTATACCATCCTTTTCTTTTATCCTTCTTCCTAATAGAAGAAACAAGACCATAATCAGAAATTTTGTAGAGGATATTCCTTGTTTGATTAATAGTTATATTCAATTTTTTAGAGATAATAAATTCATTAACATGTTTTTTATTGTGCAAAAGATCTGCTATCACCTCTGCTTGTTTTCCAACAACAAGCGTAACAACCTCCCTCAAAAACTTGGTTAACATGAAAAGATTAAAAACAATTCAAATAAATACCTTTCGGTTGAAGTTCTGCAGCAAACGATAACAAAATTAGAAAGATTTCAGTTTAAAGGAGAGGGATAAAAACTATCTCAAAAGATAAAAGTTTTTAAACCTATATTCTCTTTTATATATATTAAAAAGAGTATATCTCAAAACAATAAAAAATGGGATGGTTCAGTAAAAAACCAAAAGAGGAAAAGAAAAAAGTGGGGGACCAAAAAAACACTTTTCCCGAATTACCCAAACTTCCTGAACTTCCAAGAATAGAAGAAAGAGAAGAACTTCCAGAACCAATTCACCAATTACCTCGTTTTCCAAATAGTTCTATTGGAGAAAAAATGTCTCAAGACACAATAAAAGAAGCCATTAAAGGCAATCCTGACATGCCTGAAGATCATAATCAATTTCCTGTGGGAAAAAGAGGTGGAAAGGTTTTTGAAGCAGATGATTTTGTGCCCCCAAGAAAGAAAGTGCAAATGATGCCAAAACCTCCAAAAAAGAAAACCCCAATAAAATTTGGAGCTCCTCCGAAAATACAAAAAAAACCTTTTGTCGAAGAAGAGTTTGATGAAGAACCAGAATTTGAAGAAATGCCTGAAGAATTTGCAGCTCCAAGAATAAGAAAAAACGAGCCAGTATTCATACGAATTGATAAATTTGAAACAAGTTTAAAGACATTTGAAAAAACCAAAAAAGAGATATTAGAAATAGAACAAAACCTTAAAGAAATTGCAAAGATAAAAGATGAAGAAGAAAAAGAATTAGATTCCTGGCAAAAAGAGATAGTTAAAATTAAAGACCAGATAGCAAAGATTGATGAGGATATTTTTTCTAAAATAGATTAAAATGAAAGCCAAAGCAAAAAGCGAAAACTTAATTCATGTGAGACTTGAAGCTAACGAAGCATTAGAATCTAAAAGAGATATCCTAGCACTAGAAATGGCTTTAATAAAAGTGGCTCAAGCAATAAAAAGATATAAACTTCTGAGATCAAAAGAACTTGAGCTTAAAACTCAACTTCATGTAAAAATTAAAAACACTAAAGCAGATATGAGAAAACTAAAAACCTTATTACCAACAGTTAAAATCCCAAAAATATTAGAAGAAAAAGAAAAAAAGAAACACCCCAAAACTTCTTCTTTTCCAAAAAACACCAACGTTAAAACAAAAAAAACAATTTCGACTAAAACTAAAAAAGAAAAAAAACCTACAGATAATTTAGAAGCTCAATTAAAAGATATTCAAAACAAATTGAATAAATTGTAAGAATCAAATAGTTTTTAAAATCCTTCTTCTTTAAAATAAGGCATGAACCGAGAACAACTAATCAAAACATATATTGATTTTTTTAAATCAAAAAAGCATAAGCAAATAGAAAATTCTAGTTTGATCCCAAAAGACGATCCAACAGTTCTTTTTACAACTGCTGGAATGCATCCCCTAGTACCTTACCTTCTCGGGCAAAAACATCCTAGAGGAAAAAGATTAGTAAACGTGCAAAAATGCATTAGAACTAACGATATTGATGAAGTGGGAGACAAGACTCATCACACATTTTTTGAAATGCTTGGCAACTGGAGTTTGGGGGATTATTGGAAAAAACAAGCAATAGAAATGACTTTTGAATTTTTAACAAAAAAATTAAAAATTCCAAAACAAGAAATAACAGTTACTTGCTTTGAAGGAGATAAAAATTCTCCAAAAGATATCGAATCTGCAAAAGTTTGGAAATCTTTAGGAATAACTAGAATCAAATTTTTAGGAAAAAAAGACAACTGGTGGGGACCAGCAGGAAAAACAGGGCCTTGTGGCCCAGACACAGAAGTTTTTGTAAAAAACTCTGAAATTGGAAACAATGTTTTAATGCAATATAGCAAAGATACTAAAGGAAAATACAAGGAAGCCAAACAAAAAAACATTGACTTTGGGGGGGGAGTTGAAAGAACTTTAGCAATTCTCCAAGGACATTCAGATAATTATCTTACAGAAATCTGGCAACCAATAATAAAAGAAATAGAACATCGTTACAGAACAAAATATATTTCGGAAAAAAATAAAAAAACAATAAGGATAATTGCAGACCATGTAAAGGCTGCTGTATTCATAGCTGCAGAAGGTATAAATCCCTCAAATAAAGAACAAGGATATGTTTTAAGAAAACTAATTAGAAGAGCCCACATTCAGATTAAAAATCTAGGACAAGAAGGAGACTTAATAACTCCATTAATAAATAAAGTTCTAGAAATATATCCAGATTATAAACATCTTCATAAAAACAAAAAACAAATTTATCAAATCATTAGCCAAGAAGAAGAAAAATTTGAAAAAACACTTGACAAGGGGCTTAAAATCTTTAAAAAAATTACAAAAAACAAAAAAAAAATATCTTGCAAAGATGCTTTTCTTTTATTTCAATCCTATGGATTCCCTCCAGAAATAATAAAAGATTTGTGTAAGGAAAATAAAATAAAATTTTCAATTAAAGATTTTGAATCTGAACAAAAAAAACATCAAAGACTTTCTAAAACAACAAGTGCGGGAAGATTCAAATCAGGATTAGCAGATAGTTCGGAAATTACAACAAAACTTCACACAACAACTCATCTGCTCTTAGCAGCTCTAAGAAAAATTCTCAAAGATAAAAATATAATACAAAAAGGATCAAATATAACCCCAGAAAGATTAAGATTAGATTTTTCCTTTCCAAGAAAACTAACCCCGGAAGAAATTCAAAAAGTGGAGAACTTAGTCAACGAGCAAATTCAAAAACCTCAACAGATAGTGAGGATGGAAATGTCCTCAGATGAAGCAAAAAAACAAGGAGCAATTGGAACTTTTGGAGAAAAATATGGGAAAAAAATCTCAGTCTACAGCATAGGAAACTTTTCAAAAGAAATTTGCGCAGGACCCCACGTAAAAAACACAAAAGAACTCTCACAATTTAAAATCACAAAAGAAACTTCTTCTTCGGCGGGAATTAGAAGAATTAAGGCCGTATTAACTTAAGCGCTATAAATCTCAACCAAACCATATTTCTTTTTAAGATTATCTAATTTTTCAGATTCAAGGAATTCCAAAACTCCTCTTTCTTTCAAAGTTTTTCTTATTTTTTTAAAATCTTTAGCATCATCATATTCATCCAAATTTTTATTTAAAGAAATACCTTCAGAGATAAACATCATCTCTGGAGAAGAAAATAAAAAAGTTTCATCTTCGTATAAAATTTCATTATCTGTTATAATTGAAGGTGCAGAAGTTTCTATAAAACAATAACCAGATTCTTCTAAACTATTTCTTACAGGACATTTAATCCCCAGAGCTTCATGATTTTCTTCTTCAAAATAAAACAAGATCACCCCATAACCTATTTCCCTTAATAAAAATGCTAATAATTCGGATTTCTCTCCACAAACCCCCCCTCCATCATATAAAACTTCATAAGGGTATCTTGAATAAGCAACACTATATCCATTTCCAAGATTAACCACTTCTTCAGATTCTCCAAAGTCAATATGTTGAACTAAACTAACCGCAATTCTCATTTGGTCTTCTTTTGTTTCAGCTAAATTTTGTATTTGCACAACTAATGGTAAAAGATAATTCTTTTGTATTTCATTATTAATATGTTTAAGTTTAAAATCAACTCTAAATGGCTTTTCCTCAGCACTATAAGAGATAAAACCCGGCAAGTTATGAAGATAATTTGCCACCCCATCATAAACCGCAAAATCCACATAATTTTCCTCTCCCCTCAATACATATTTCAAACTTATATTTTCAAGACCATCATTATAATTTGACACACATCTCTCTCCTTGTTTTTTCATTCCTTGTTCACATCCACAAGTAGAAGCTTTCTCCAATAATATTCCTTGTTTGCAAAAATAAGGTTTATTCAAAGAACAAGTATTATAAAAACTTCCATCCCCACAAGCATTAGTTTTGCCAGTCAAATTATCAAAAACATATCCTAAAAAATCATTAAACACAATAATCAAAAGAAAAAAAAACACAATCAAAAATAAAATAACAACAGATCTTCTAACAACAATGACATCTCTTAACCTCTTTTTCTTCATAGGATCATCAAATAATTCTTCATTCACCACCACTCTCTTTTTTTTCTTTGGCATAACATAAATTAAGAAAAGAAGTATAAAAACTATTCTAAAATATCATCCTTTTCTCTTTTTAAAATACCAAATCAAACAACTCAACCAATACCCAATAATAATTGCAATAATTCCACTAAATATAAGATTAAAAATAATTGACTCACACTCTCCAGGAACACAAATAAAAAAATTATCGGGAAAAAACATTAAATATCCCGGATAAAAAATAATAATTGCTAACAAAATTGCGATTAAAACATTTGCCCAACTTGGTTTTATGAATTCCTTAACGCCCATTTTATTCCAAATAAATTCCTGGCCTACCAGGCTTCGCTTTCTTTGATTTATTTTCTGGATCATATTTTGCTTTATCGTTTACAGCAAAAATCTGGACTTTCAATCCAATTCTTTTTTCAATTTCATCAACAACATAAACATCTTTCTCATTGGGGAGAACATAAACAAAAGCTTTCTTAGCTTTAGGAACAAAATTTTTAACATTAACAATGTCACTAACAACCTTATCTATTGTTTCGGCTTCTTTTTCAAATTTCTTATCAATCTTTTTTTCATTTACTTTAGGCCAGTCACTTAAACAAATCAAAGTTTTATTTCCTAATTTATTCCATAATTCTTCACAAATATGTGGGCAAAAAGGACTTAATAATTTCAAAAAGTCTTCTAAAACTTTTTTGCTTGTAGAAACAGGAAGAGCTTCAAATAAACTTCTTAATTCAATTATTGCTAGATTATATTTAAAACCCTCAATATATTTTGTGATTTGCTTAATTGTTTTATTTAACTTAGACTCTGTTCTTGCATCTGCTCTACCAATCTTGTGCTTTTCAAAATATTGCATTACTTTCTTAACAAATTTAAAACTTCCCTCTATTCCTTTATCGCTCCAAGAAGTATCTCTGTCTGGAGTCGCAATTCCCATTAAAAATAATCTAGCAGTATCGATTCCATATCTTTTGGAAATTTCTTCAGGCAACACAACATTTCCTCTTGACTTGCTCATCACATGCCCATCTTTTCCATGTAACATTCCTTGATTAAACAAATTCAAGGTAGGCTCATCAAATTTCAACAACCCTAAATCCCTTAAAAATTTAGTGTAAAATCTAAAATAAATCAAATGCATACAAGCATGTTCTGCTCCCCCAATGTATTTATCAATAGGCATCCAATAATTAGCTTTCTTAGGATCAAATGCTTTTTTATTGTTTTTAGAATCACAATATCTTAAAAAATACCAAGAAGAATTAACAAAAGTATCCATTGTATCTGTTTCTCTTCTAGCTTTTGCTTTACACTTTGGGCATTTTGTTTCAACCCAAGTCTTCGCACTTTCTAAAGGGTTTCCTTTTCCAAATTTAACTTTCTCCGGCAATTGAACAGGCAAATCTTTTTCTGGAACAGGAACAACTCCGCATTTATCGCAATAAACAATTGGAATTGGAGTCCCCCAATATCTTTGTCTGGAAATAAGCCAATCCCTTAGTTTAAATTGGATTACTTTTTTCCCAAATTTTTTAGTAATTGTTTCTTTTGCTTCTTGATTATTTAATCCATTAAATTTTTCAGAATTAATTAAATTTCCATCTCCTTCATATGCACTAGAATTAATATTCCCCCCAAAAATTACTTCTTTGATTTTTAATTTATATTTTTTAGCAAAATCAAAATCTCTTTGGTCATGTGCAGGAACCGCCATAACCATTCCACTACCATAATCAGCCACAACAAAATTTCCAGCATAAACAGGAACTTCTTCACCATTTGCAGGATTTTTAGCATAAACGCCAGTAAATACTCCTTCTTTTTCCATCTTTTCTAATTCTTTTTCAGATGCATTTTTTAATTTCTTTAAAAATCTTTCAACATTCTTTTTTTCTTTTTCTGTAACTAAATCCATTAATCTCCTATGTTGTGCACTAATAACCATAAAAGTTACTCCAAAAATAGTATCTGGCCTAGTTGTAAAAATTGGCCATTTTTCATTATTAATTTCAAAATTTAACTCAGTTCCAGAACTTTTACCAATCCAATTTCTCTGCATTATTTTAACTCTTTCTGGCCAATTTTCTAATGTTTTAATGCTTTCATAAAGTTCATCGGCATATTCTGTTGTTTTAAAAAACCATTGTTCGAGATCTTTAACCTCAACATCAGTATCTTCATGCCTCCAACATTTTCCATTATGAACTTGTTCATTTGCCAAAACACTATTACATTTGTTGCACCAGTTTACAGCCGATTTCTTCTTATAGGCAAGACCCTTTTCAAACATTTTAAGGAAAATCCATTGATCCCATTTATAATAATTCGGATCATGACTCATAGATAATCTAGTCCAATCATAACTTAATCCAAGTTCTTTCTGCTGTTTCATAAAATTCTTAATAGATTTTTCAGTAAAAGCTTTTGGATGAACTTTGTTTTTAATTGCTGCATTTTCAGCAGGCAATCCTAAACTATCATATCCCACAGGATATAAAACATTAAACCCATTCATTCTCTTAAATCTAGCAAGAATATCTGAAATAGTATAATTAAAGGCATGGCCCATATGTAGCCCACTTCCACTAGGATAAGGGAACATTTCTAAAACATAAAACTTTTTCTTTCCTTTCTTTTCCTTAGCGACAAACGCCTTACTAGCTTCCCATTTTTTCTGCCATTTTTTTTCTATAGCTAAGAAATTGTGTTTCATAAAATAATAACCCTCTAGCAACTTTTAAATATTGCCTTCTCATTAATTACTTATGGAAAAAATACAAGCACATCTTGTAGGAGAAGTTATTTCTAGCAATGTTCCTGAAGCTCATGCATTATACAAAAAATCAGTTTTTGGAGAACCAAAAACAGATAAAATCCTCTACACCCTCTCAGAAGCTCTTTTTTTAGTAGAAAAAGGAAAAATGGAAATCTTTTCCAGAAACAAAAAAATTCCTGCAAAAGAATTATTAAAAAAACTTCAATGCAAAGATAAAAGAATTCAAATCAAATATCCTGTATTTAGAGATCTTCGTGAAAGAGGTTATATTGTTAAAACTGCCCTAAAATTCGGTGCTGATTTCAGAGTTTATGAAAAAGGCAAAAAACCGGGAAAAGCTCACGCAAAATGGATTGTATTTGCAGAACATGAATCAAAAAAAACAACTTGGCATGAATTTTCAGCAAAAAACAGAGTGGCACATTCAACAAAAAAGAAACTCCTTCTTGCAATTGTGGATGAAGAACAAGATATTTCTTATTATGAAGTTAGTTGGGTTAGACCATAAAAATATTTATAACTCCCCCATCTATGTTCTATTATGGCTCAACAAAATACCACCCCAATAAAAGAAAAAATAGTCTTAATCTTAAAAAGACGTGGACCAAGTTTACCAGTTCATATTTCTACTGAAATAGGGCAAAGCATTTTATTTGCTTCAGCATTCTTAGGGGAATTGCTCTCTAATAAAGAAGTAAAAATAAGTAACCTCAAGGTAGGAAGTTCTCCAATTTATTATCTGCCGGGACAAGAGTATTCTCTTGAGAAATTTGCTCAACATCTAAAAAGCAAGGAAAGAGATGCTTATGAATTGCTCAAAAAAGAAAAATTTCTAAAAGATATTGATCAACAACCAGCAATAAGGGTTGCATTAAGATCAATAAGAGATTTTGCAATTCCATTTAAGAAACAAGAGGAAATCTATTGGAGATACTTTACAATTCCTGAATCAGAGTTTAAAATTCCAGAAAAACCAGAAACTAAATCAAAAGAAGAACCAGTCCCCCAAGAACCAGAGCCGCCCCAAAAAAACACGCTCTTCCAAAAAATAACTGCTCTCACAAGTTCAAAACCAAAAGAAGAACATCAAAAACAGTCTGAAAAAGAAGAAGAAAAATTAGATATTTTTGATGAACCCCAACAAGAAACCAAACCAAAAAAAACTCTTGTTAAAAAATCAAAAACAATTAAAAAAACTTCTAAAACAAATGAAAAATTCTTCAATAAAGTAAAAGAATTTTTAACAAAAAATCAAAGAGAAATAACAGATATTGTGGGATTTAGCAAAGATGAAATATTTTTAAAAATCAAAGGAGAAGAAACCCTTTTGGTGGCCTATAACAAAAAAAGAATAGATGAAAAAGATATCCTTAAAGCACACAAAAAAGCTCAAGAATTAAGATTATCATACAAAATCCTCAGTCTTGGAGAACCACCAAAGAAGATAATGAATTTCATTGGAGCCATAAAAGATCTTGATTCTTTAAAAAAAATTGAATAAAAACCCTTAAAAACCCTCATTCCTCTTTCTTACTATGCGATTTTTGAGAAGGTTGTTCAACTCCCTCGGAAGCAACACAAGGAGTTAGGATGCTGGATCTAAAACCCGCAGGAGGTTTTAATGGGAAAAATTAAATCAAAAATGATTAAGAGATCTGGAAAAGAATTAGGAAAAACAGACATAGAATTTTCTACAGACTTTGAAAAAAATAAAAAAATTCTAGGTAAAACCATGCCAAGTAAAAAACTAAGAAATAGAATGGCTGGTTATATCTCAAGGCTTAAAAAACAAAAAGAATAATTCTGGTTATGTCTCTGAGGGGATTTTAACCCCCGACCTCGGCCTCACCCAGTCGATAAATCAACCTGATGTATTTGAAATATCAAACCCATGAGAGCCGCGCTCTAAACCCTGAGCTACAGAGACCAAACTAAAAGAAATACCACATTTAAAAATCTTATCAAGAACAAAATTATTCTTTTTTCTTCAAAGAAATAAAATATCCATCCCCCTCTTTCCTAGGAAGAATATGAAAATGAACATGGTCTACAATTTGACCTGCAGCTTTAGAAGCATTATTAATTATGTTAAAACCATCTGCTCCAAACCTATCAAGTAATTTTTTTGCAGTTTTTTGGATGCAATCTAACAAATCTTCTCCCAACTCTTTTGGTAATTCGCTAGCATCTTTAAAATGTTTTTTAGAAATAACTAAACTATGACCTTCAATCTGTGGAGCAGCATCTGGAACTGAAAAAAATTCTTTATTTTCATAAATTTTTTCAGCATTTACTTCGTCTTTAGCTATCTTGCAAAAAATACATTCTTCACTCATTTTTTTATGTGAATCACAAAGGAAAAATAATTTAAATTTTTGTTGTGCAATTACAAATATAAAAAATAATTCAAAAAACTATTGAAAAAACTTATCTTCTCTTTTTCTTTTTTACAACTTTCTTTTTCTTAGCTGGTCTCTTTTTCTTTTTTACAACTTTCTTTTTCTTAACAACTTTTTTCTTAACTTTCTTTTTTGTCGCAGCTTTTTTCTTTTGTTTTTCAAGTTTTGCAATTTGCTTTCTCAAAGATCTTATCTTAATTGCAATTTGTTTTGGTGTTTTAGCTTTTGCCATTTATTCACCTCTCTTTTAATTACTTTTATAAAGAAAAATATGTTTAAAAAGTTTTTGTAAAAAAATTTAATTGCAAAATTAAAAAAATTAATTAATTAATTTGCCGGCATTCTCAAAATTAATTTCTCCGTCGATAATTTTCTTCAATTTACCCTTAAGATCAATTAATTTAATTCTAATCTGTTTAGTAGTATCTCTTTCTCTAACAGTAACGTCTTTATTTTTTAAAGAATCCCCATCGACTGTTATACAAAAACAAGTTCCTACTTCATCATTCCTTGCATATCTTTTGCCAATACTACCAGAGTGATCATATACAACATTAAATTCCTTTTTTAAATTATCAAAAACATCTTTTGCAATTTTCTCAAAATCCGGTTGTTTAACAATTGGAAAAATAGCTGCTTTAATGGGAGCCAACTTTAAAGGAAGTTTTAAAACAACATCTCCCTTTGAATTTTTTGAATAAGCCTTAGTCAATAAAGCTAAAAAAATTCTTTCCAAACCAAAAGTAGGTTCAATAACTTTCGGAAGAATTTTCTTTCCAGACTTTTCATCAAACAATTCCATTTTTTGACTACTTTCTTTTTGATGTTGAGTTAAATCATATTGTCCTCTATTTGCATTTCCTCCAAGCTCTTGACTTCCAAAAGGATATTCATAATCAACATCAAAAGTTGCAGAAGAATAATGACTCAACTCCGCTTTAGTATGTTCTCTAATTTTAACTTCATCTAACCCCAAACTCCGATACCATCTAATTTGTTCTGCCAACCAATAAGCATGCCACTCTTCAAGTCTTTTTTCATCAAGCATTTTCTTAATAGTTGTTTTTTTAAGCTCTTGTTTTCCTGCTTTCTGAGTTTCTGCATCCAAAAAATCTAATCTAACATTCAATTGTTCTTTTTTCAAAAGCTCACACTTTATTTCATCTGGAAGAATAAAAAATTCAAACTCTGCAATATTAAATTCTCTGCTTCTAAATAAAAAATCTCTTGGGGCAATTTCATTTCTAAAACATTTTCCAATTTGAGCAATACCAAAAGGCAATTGCATTCTAGAGGTTTGTTGTATTAACTTAAAATCCATAAACATTCCTTGTGCGGTTTCTCCTCGCAAATAAGACTTTTCTCTTTTCAAAACTCCAACATCAGTTTCAAACATTAAATTAAATTTACCAATTTTTTCATATTCTCCTCCACAATCACATTTAATCTTTCCTAGTTCTGCTTCATCAAGTTTATTTGTTTTTTTACATTTTTTACATTTAACAAAAACATCATTAAAATTATCTAAATGTCCAGAAGCTTTCCATGTTTTAGGATGAGAAATAATACTTGAATCAATTCCCACAATATTTGAATTCTGATGCACAAAAAAATTCCACCAATCTGCTTTTATATTGTTAAATAATTCCACTCCAAGGGGACCAAAATCCCAAAAACCAGCAAATCCCCCATAAATATCTGAACTACGAAAAACAAATCCTTTTGATCTGCAAAAATTTGACAACTCTTCTATTGAAATTTTTTCATGTTTTAATTCTTCCATTTTTCTATCTATTCCATTCTTCTTAATCTTTATCTTTTTTAAAATTTCGCTAGCCTTTTTCTCAGCAAAATTCTTATCTTTTCCGAGGTAAGAAATACATTTACTTACAACCTTTCCATTAACCCTCCTAGTTTCATTAAGATAATAATATTCTTTTCCTGAAATTTTCTTTTTAACAATAAAAGCCATAACTTAGTCACTACATAATACTATTTAAATGTTTTGTGGTAGTTACTAAACCTATCTCCATATTTCCCACATTCTTTTATTATGTCTTTTCTTAGTTGGTTTAGGCCTATGTTTTATAGTCTTATGATGACCTCTAATATTTTTTATAATAAAAAAAGCAAAAACTAAAAATAAAAATACAATAATCCCACTTACCAAAGTATTCTGCTCCCCAATATCATCAAAAATAGCAAAACCACTTAATGGAGAACCCAAAACAATATTTTCTTGAACAAATGTAGAATAAGTTTCTGAATTTAAATTAATCAATAAACTTAACTCTCCCTCTAAACTTTCCTCAATAGGAATAAAAGTCTCAAAATCCTGTTTTGCATATGCTTCAACTTCCCAAAATTCATTAACCTCTGCTATTTTTTTATTATCTAAATCAAATAATAAAAATTGTAATTCTACTTCTTGATTTTCCCCAATAATATCTTCCAAAGAATATCTAACTTTAACCTTATCTTTTTCTTGTCTTTCAACTTCTTGCAATTCAAAATTTAATTGTTTTCCAAGAACTTCTACACCAAATATTGTGGATTCATTTACTTCTTGACAATTCAAATTCACTTCTAAATCATATTCTCCAGGCTCAACATTCTCTGGAATATTTACATCAAACACAAATTCATATTCTTCGCCAGCAGCTAATCCTTTAATTTCAGAATAATCAATCCAAGAAGCCAATTCTCCCTTACTTCCAAAAATGCAATCATTCAAAAAATTTCTACCCAAATTTTTCACAGTCCATCTAAGAACTTTTTGCACCCCCCCCTCATTAACAATTAAATTAGAAATTTCGCCTACTTCAAGATTATAAAAAGGAACCGGGCTACTAGCGCCCCCCCCTCCACCTGAAGAAGACCCAGAGCTTGAAGAAGAACTACTGCTTGAAGAAGAACTTGAACTACTAGTATCGATTGTAAAACTGGAATCAGAACTCTCTTCACTTCCTAGAGAATTATTAACAAAAATCCAAAAAACATAATCTCCATCATTAGAAACATTAAAACTAGAATTTCCACAATCCGTAAGAGTTGTGTTTGAAATTACCTCGCCCCCAATAGAAGTCACAACATTATACCAACAAGTTAAATTAACGCCATTAACAGTATAATTTATTGGAATTCCGGTTCTAGAATTTTTTATGCCCGAGGGTTCTAAAATTGAAATATTAATCCCAGCAACATCCACCTTAAAATTAACACTTTCGCTATTTTCATTTCCAAAACTATCATTTGCATAAAGGTTTAAATTATGGGTTCCATCTTCAGAAATATTGAAAGTAGTATTTTGACAACCAACAAGACTAACATTAACGCCATTATCTAAATTATACCAACAACTATGAATCCCATTTACATCAGAAACTGAAAAATTTATCCAAAGAAATTCATTAGTGGTATAAAGCTGATCAATTGGGCTAAAAATAGAAAGAGCGGGAACAATACTATCAACAAAAAAGATTACATTGGAAACATTAACATTGCCTGCAGAATCATTTGCATAAGCAATCAAAAGATTGCTTCCTTCAGAAAAATTATAATTAACTTCAGAAATATAAGTAACATTTGCAGTTCCATTATCAAACCAAACAGCATCAAGATTTGCATCACTAGCAGAGATATTAATTAAAATTGTAGAGGTTGTATAACTCTGATTAATAGGAGAAACTATCTCTAAATTAGGATTAATTTCATCAACAAGGGTATAATCTAAAGTTACACTAAACAATTCAGGGGTAATACTTATATCAGGACTTGTAAAACTAACTTGATATTGAAAATATCTTGATGTTAAACTTAAATCCTCTAAAGTAACATCTACAAAAATTGCATCTGAACAATCTGAAGCAGAACAATTTCTTACTTGAAAAGTCAAGTTTGTTGCTTGAGAGAAATCAGTTATTCCCCATCCATTAACACCTGCTCCTGCATTAAAATCTGAAATTTCACTCCAAGTAACTCCACTATCACTAGATTGATAAACTCTCCCCGCCCCATCAATTATAAAAAATTCATCATTATCATCAACAAACATTCTAGTACCATCTGAACCTGCATAACTATCATTAATTATTGCCCATGTAACTCCTTCATCAGTTGATTTTAAAATATCTTTATTATTCAAAATATAAAGATCATTATTAGAATCTATATCCAGATCATCTGTACCAGCTCCACCCCCATAACTAGAATTTTGTTCTATCCAGTCTATTCCTTGATTGCTTGATTTAAAAACAGCTCCAGAACCATCAACCATGTAAAGATTTCCACTAGAATCAATTGCCATGCCTTTAGCATTATTTAATTCTCCCCCATTAAAATCTCCTTGTAAAATCCAAGTACTGCCATAATCTAAAGAAACATAAACATCGCCAGAAGCATCTACCACAAACAAAGCATTAGTTGAATTAATCTCCCCCACTAATAACCCACTATCTGCAAAAGTATCATTTATAACACTAAAACTTAACCCAAGATCATTAGATCTCCAAACTTCTTGATTTGATTGAGCAAGAATATAAAGATAAAAATCATCTGAAAACATTTCTATAGTATCGCCTGTTCTTCCATAATTATCTACTGTTTGACTCCAGGTTTGACCAGCATCTGTAGATTTAAACACATCCCCCCCACCATCCACAGCAAACAAAGAAACTAAATTTGGAGCCTCTGCGATATAGATCAAATTATTCCAATTAGCTAATAAACCAGCATCAAAAATTTGACTTGTGTAAGTTCCTGAAATATTATTTCCATATAAAACAACAGCACTTCCATTATAAGAAGTATTCACATAAATTCCTCCATTAAAATCCGTGACATCATTGTCAATAAATGTATTTGCACAAACAAAACTTACAAATAAAATAATAAACACCGACACGCCTCTTTTTTTCATACATTAATTAAACCAAACCTTATTTTTAAAGATTATTAAAATTCCATCAAAACTTTTAAATAAGCAATCTTCTTCTTAAAAGCATGAAAAAAAGTTTAATTTTTTTCTTTAGCATTTTGATTTTAACTTCTTTAGTTACTGCAGAATCAGTAGATATAGAGTTTCCAAATGGAAATAGTTTTGAAGCAGGAGAATCAATTACATTCAAAGTAGTTGCATATGATGCCCAAGGAAAACCCATAGATGGAACAATAAAAATAACTATTGAAGATGCAGAAAGAAAAGCAAGAACTGAAAAAACTGCTTTATCAAAAGAAGTAATCAACATAGATCTTGGAGAAAAAGCAAGTTCTGGTCAAGGAATTATTACTGCAGAATATCAAAATGCAGAAGCAATAGCTTTTTTTGAAATTGGAAGAAAAGAATTAGCAAGATTTGAATTAGAAGAAAATACTCTAAAAGTAACAAATATTGGAAATACGAAATATTCTAAAGTTATTAAAATAACAATTGGAGAAACAACAGGAACAAAAGAACCAACATTAGATATTGGAGAATCAGTTACTTACAGATTAATTGCTCCAGAAGGAACATATGGTATTAGAATTACTGATGGAAAAACAACATTAACAAGAGGGGAAGTTAGATTAACTGGAACTGGAAATGTAGTAGGAGCAATAGACGAAAGCGCATCGCAAAGAAGCCCATTAACAGGTGTGGCAAGCCCAGATGAAGATTCTGATGAAGCTCTTTTAAGTTATGTGAAAAACAATAGTTTTGTTTATATTTTTATGATAGCAATTTTTGCAGCAATGATTCTTTTAGGGATTGAAAGAAGATATAAGAAGAAGGCTAAATAATCATCTGGTTTTCTATTAGAATAATTTATATAATATTATCTCTAAAAAACATTATGGATATATTCAAGATTATAGGAGCTTTAGGGATTATACTCATCTCTATTGGGATAGTGACTAAAAAAAGAAAGACTCAAGATATTTTTTATACCTTTGGGGGATTATGTTTAGAGATTTATAGTATTTACATAGGAAATTTAATATTTATTATACTCCAAATAATATTTACCCTCGCGGCAATATATGATTTTGTGAAAATAAGTTTTTTTAAAAAATAAAACTTCCTAAAATTAAAAAATCAGGTAACTATTTATTTCCCCCATTCTCTTTCATAAGCCTATGCCTTGTTCTTAGGGGCAAATTATTTGCTCTGGTTTTCAATAGAAAAAATTTATGATTTAAAAGCGGAGACCGGGATTCGAACCCGGGAAAAATCGGGCTGCAACCGATTGCAGTAACCACTGTGCCATCTCCGCATATAACTAATTCAAGAAATAATACATTTAAAAACTTTTTATTTAAACTTTCTAACTAAATGAGGTTTACCTTTCTTATCTACCCTCCCCACCCCAATACTTTCTAAAGCACCAATAATTTTATGATTTTTATCTAAAACATGCCTCAAGTTTTCAACACCTGCATCACAAGCAAGAACAACAGAAACATTTCCATGAAACTGTGCTTTCTCTAACTGAGCTATATTGCAAGGAACTCCAATCAAATCCATATCAACTACTTTAAAACCATCTTTTTGTAAGTTTAAAGCTAACTTTTTCATAGCTTTCTCCCCCCCGGTTCCACAAATTTTCGCGCAACTACCACAAGAAACAACTCCAATTTTATCTGACTTTTTTAATTGTTTTCTTATTTCTTCATAAGGTTTAGATTCAGTAATTATCATCTTCTCTTTTTTCATAATAAAAGACCAAATATAATTTATAAAGATATCTAAAATGCCCCGGACAGGATTCGAACCTGCGACCCCTTGCTTAGAAGGCAAGTGCTCTATCCAGGCTGAGCTACCGAGGCATTACGTGAAGTAAATCGCTTACCATCAATCTCGAGCATGGTGCTGATTTGAGGCCTAATAAAAACAAGAAATAATTGTATTTAAAATCTTTCTATATCTTAAAATTATCTAAGTCTTTAGCAATAACTGTATATTTGAATTCTTTTTGGGCTTCATCCAAAATCTTTTTTGGAGCTTTTTCATATCTAGAACTTAAATGAGTTAAAACCAATTTCTTAACTTTTGCTTTTTCAGCATTTGCTGCAGCTTGTTTAGCAGTTAAATGCAAATGTTCTTTTGCATGATCTTTAATCTCATCACTAAAACTAGATTCGCAAATAAATAAATCAGCACCTTTAACAAACTTTACAATTTTTTTATTGTCTAAAGTATCAAACACAAAACTAATTTTTTTATCGCCTTCTGTATAAGTTAAATTTTTCGCTTTGTATTTTTTCCCTTTATAAGAAATATCCTTTCCTTGTTTTAATTTGGCTAAATGTGGTCCTTGAACTAACTTAAATTTCTTCATTTTCTTTTTATCAATTCGAATCAACCCTTTTTTAACAAAATTGTATGCATTACATGGAATTCCATGTTGCATTTTTTCAGCCTCTAAATAAAAATCTTTAGTTTCAAAGAATTTACCTTCAACATCTTCAGTTTTAATTTCATATTTTTTCTTAAAACCAAAAACTTTTAACATTTCCCTAATAAATTGTTTAGTTCCTTTTGGACCATAAATATAAAGTGTTTTATTATAACCACTTAAGGCTAAAGTAGATAACAATCCAGGCAAACCTAAAACATGATCTCCATGCCAATGAGTAATTAAGATTCTAGTAACTTTGCAAGGATTTAACTTCGCTTTCCTAAATTGTCTTTGAGTTCCCTCACCGCAATCAACTAAAATATTTTCTCCATCATAATTAAGTAACACAGCTGTATGGTTTCTACTAGCACTAGGAATTTGTTCTGCTGTTCCTAAAAATGTAACTTTAATTACCATAATTTATAGAAGAAGAATTAATTTATAAAACTATTCAGAATTCCATATTTCATCATACTCATTATCCCAAACTTCTTTCATTTTCTCTTTTTGCATCTCGTATACAAATCTGTCACAATTATCTAAAAAAATATTCTCGTTATTCATAACACATATAAGAAATTTTATTTTATAAATCCAACGAAAGTCCCGACTAAACCCAATCATTCAACCTTGCGAAAATCAATAGGTAAAAACGCTTATTCTTTTTTCAGGGCTGTAGAAGCCGGAGAAATAAAGATAATTGTATCCCCTCTTAGAAAAGTCAATCCAAGGTTTCTTTTTATCTCGCCATCTTGCATTTCCTTAATGTTGTCCAACACCAAATTTATATGGATGTCAAAAGCAAGCAAAGTTCCAACAAACTGTTTATCGCCTTTCAAATGCACTAGAACTTCTTTGCCTTTAGAGTTGTTCAACAAATCCAATGGTCTCTCAATTCCATTTACCATTATTTAGATTAAACGATTTAGTTTTTAAACCTTTTGTAAAAATTTCCAAACAGAAACATATTTAAACAAAAAACCAAACATCTTAACATGAGCACAAGGAAAGGAAAGAAAATTACAGGCGGAAAGTATGTAAAGAGAAGAAAAAAGAAATCTTACGAAGTAGCAGGGCAAAAAAGAGTAGTTAAAATAGGGGAAGAAAAAAGAAAAGTTAAAAGAACTAGGGGGGGAAATAAAAAACCCTTACTTCTTCAAGCCAAA
>Ga0272443_10000851_pt1 | contig 50548 bp, 46 predicted proteins | sample SSMAcet12_FD_193581 | JGI IMG/M metagenome (GOLD analysis project Ga0272443, IMG submission 193581) | Marine sediment archaeal communities from Little Sippewissett salt marsh, Falmouth, MA, United States - SSM-Acet-12 | ecosystem: Environmental > Aquatic > Marine > Wetlands > Sediment ...
GGCTTACCACCAGTCTCTTCTTTATCACAGGAGTATTCTTTCTCTTCTTCTGTACTCTTCCGTTCATCAATACCAGCGCCGATGTTCTGATCCGCAGAACCATCCCCAACGAAAAGCAGGGCCGTGCGTGGGGCATAATCGGAGTGCTGTCCCAGCTGGGATATCTAGCCGCATACGGTGTGTCGGGGATCCTGGCGGACCGTGTGTTCAATCCGCTTCTTGATACAGGAGGACGCCTCGCGCCCTCGATCGGAAAAATTATCGGGACAGGACCGGGAAGAGGCATCGCCTTCATCTTTATTCTCTCAGGTATATGTATAGCGGCGGTGAGCGGCATCGCTTCCGGACTGAAACCGCTCAGGGCAATGGATGCCTTAACATCGGTCCCTGTTTCACCAAAAGGAGTTACCCTGCATGCTGATGCTTAAAATGATTAAAAAGGACTTTTCCAGGCGGAAAAGCATATCTCTGGTTATTTTTTCATTCACCATGCTTTCAGCCCTGCTCATTGCAATCGGCTCGAATCTGGTGGTGGAATTGAGCAATTCCCTGAACGCCCTCTTCGAAAACGCCCGGGCCCCCCATTTTGCACAGATGCACGCGGGAGAGCTCGATCAGGCAGAGATTGACCGTTGGTCCGCAGCGCAGGAGCTGGTACGGGGACAGCAGACGGTGGAAATGATCAATATTGACGGTTCGGCCCTCTTCCTCGGTGAAAGCTCAACGGCGGAGGAAGATACGGTTATGGATATCAGCTTTGTCACCCAGAACAGGGACTTCGATTTTCTTCTGGATAGCGAGAACAGAAAACTGGAGATCGACCCCGGTGAAATAGGGGTTCCCGTCTACTTCATGCAGAAGAACGGCCTGGAAATAGGCGACCAGGTCAGGGTAGCCGGTGATTCCCTGAAGATGAGCTTTACCGTTGCGGGATATATTAGGGATGCCCAGATGAATCCCTCTCTAGTGCATTCCAAGCGTTTCCTGGTGAGTCCCGCGGATTTCGAACTGCTGGCTGAAGGATTTCATGACAGGGAGTACCTTATCGAGTTCCGTCTGAACGACGCCGACAAGGTGGGGGATTTCAGCAGCCTCTATTCCGCCTCGGGACTGCCTGACAAGGGTCCGGCGGTGGACATCACCCTCTTCAAGGTCTTCAACGCTCTTACCGACGGTATCGCGGCGGGAGTGGTAATTCTTCTGAGTCTGGTACTGATGATTATTGCCCTTCTCTGCCTGCGGTTCATCGTCCTTGCAGCGATCGAGGAGGACTACCGGGAGATAGGGGTCATGAAGGCCGTCGGTATTGCGAAGAAAGATATCAAGCGGATATTCCTGATCAAGTATACGGCCCTGGGGGTACTCGCTTCACTGCCCGGATATCTGCTTTCCCTCTTCGTTCATCCCCTGCTCCTCTCCAACATGTTTCTCTACATGGGCAGCGCTCCCAAGACCAGCTTGCAGCTCCTCATTCCCTTTGCCGCCGCCGCATCCATTGCGCTGATGGTACTGGTCTCCTGTCTGATTATCCTCAGAAGATTCGACCGCATAAGCGCGGTGGAAGCCTTCCGTTCCGGCAGCGTCGGAGAATCGGCAAAGAACAGAAACATTCTCCGCCTGAAAAAGAGCAGAGTTCTGAACGTGAACATGTTTCTCGGAGTCAAGGATGTGTTTCAAAGATACCGGATGTTCGGTCTGCTCTGGTTCGTTTTCTTCTTCTGTACCTGCTTTATCCTCATTCCCATACATTTTCTGACGACCATAGAATCACCCTCCTTTATCTCTTACATGGGGATAGGAAAGAGTGATATCAGAATCGACCTGCGACGCAGCGATGACACAGCCGGCCGGTTTGACGATATGATGACAGCCCTGATCGCCGACCGGGATGTGCAGACCCTTTCCCCCATGGCAACTTCCCGGTTCACCCTCCTTCAGGATGACGGTACGGAGGAGAGCGTCAATATCGAGGTCGGGGATTTCTCTATTTTCCCCCTGGACTACCAGGAAGGACGGGCTCCACAGAGGAATAATGAGATCGCCCTTTCCTATAAAAACAGTGAAGAAATGGGTAAGAGCGTCGGCGACAGCCTCACCATTATCTGCGGAGGGGAAGAAAAAACCATGGTTCTTACCGGCATCTACCAGGATGTCACCAACGGCGGAAGGACCGCCAAGGCCGTTCTGGATTACGATGAAGACGATGTATTATGGTACTCCCTGGGACTCGATCTGAAAGCGGGGGTCTCAATCGCCGACAAGGTGCACGAATACTCGGACCGCTTTCATCCTGCCCGTATTACCGGAATCCGGGACTATCTCCATCAGACCCTGGGCGGCACTATCTCCCAGGTCCGGAAGGTAGTCTTCGGAGCCCTCCTGACAGGACTGTTCGTATCGGTCCTTATCACCACATTGTTCATGAAAATGGTGATAGCCAAGGACAGCTCCCGTATCGCCGTTATGAAAAGCCAGGGCTTCTCCCTCTCCCACATCCGGGTCCAGTACCTCATGGTGTCCCTTCTGCTTCTATTGTGCGGTATTGCCGGAGGAACGGTCTTTTCCAATGTGATGGGACAGAAGCTGGTAAGCGTACTCTGGGGATTTATGGGGGCTTCGCAGATAAACTTTGTGATCGACCCCGTTCAGTCCTACCTGCTTTTTCCGCTGATTCTGACGGCTGCGGTGTTTCTTACAACACTGCTGACAATTTCGGACATTAAAGAGACCAGCATCATCACCATGATTGCTGAATAAACAAGGAGAATACATATGAACATTTTACTTGAATCCAGAGCATTGAATAAAAAGTACTTTCCCGGAAGGGAGAATGAACACCACGTTCTGAAGGATGTGAACCTGAAGATCGGCAAGGGTGATTTCATATCGGTCATGGGTCCTTCAGGCTGCGGGAAATCCACCCTGCTGTACAATATCAGCGGAATGGACAGAATAAGCTCCGGCAGCGTGCTCTTCAAGAATCAGGATCTCACTAGCTTCTCGGAAAAAGAGCTGTCGGGTCTGAGACTTACCAGCATGGGCTTCATCTTCCAGCATATTCATCTGTTGAAAAACCTCTCGGTTTATGACAATGTCATTCTGTCCGCATACCTGGCAAAAACCCTGAGCCGCAAATTGATTAACACAAAAGCCTCCGAATTGATCGAAAAGCTGGGAATTGCAGATATATCGGATAATGATATAAGCCAGGCTTCCGGCGGACAGCTTCAGAGAGTCGGAATCTGCCGTGCCCTCATAAACGACCCGGATATTATATTCGGAGATGAACCTACGGGCGCCCTCAATTCAAAAGCAGCTGACGATATCATGGAGCTTCTCGCGGATATAAACCGCAGCGGAACCACGATACTGCTGGTTACCCATGACATCAAGGTGGCGGCGAAAACGGAGCGAGTCGTATTCATGCTGGACGGCAGGATCGTCGACGAGAAGGTACTGGGAAAATATTCACCGGAGACCTGCAGCATCAGGGAACGGGAGGAACACCTGACTGCATGGCTGGTCGATATGGGCTTCTGAGATAGCCGGGATGAACGTCCACATGAAGATCGACGGCCTGGAGCAGGATCATGCGTAGGCGGGAGACGGTCATCGGGAACGGCAGGGTGCGACCTGAAGCCTCCGGTTTCATTTCGTTGAGATGGATTAAAGCACACCACATAGAGACCTTTTTCATTCTTGCCTTCCTGATCTCCTGGAGCTTCTGGATACCAATGATTCTGAGGGGTGAGGAATCAAACTTGCTGCGGGCTGCGGGAACCTTCGGCCCCCTCCTGTCCGCTCTGACCGTCACTTTCGGATGCCGGGGCACCGCGGGGATGAGAAAACTGCTGAGTCCGTTCCGGATCTGGCGGGTGAACCCGGCATGGTACCTGTTCTGCCTCCTCTCAACCGCCCTGGTTGTCCTTACCGCCCTGGGCATATACCGTGCCTTCGGCGGCCAACAGCTGGTCTTCAAGGATCCGCGGCGGCTCTATCTGGTCCTGCCGGTGTTCCTCTACGTTCTGCTCTTCAGCGTTCTGGGGGAGGAAACGGGATGGCGGGGCTTCGCTCTCCCGCGGCTCCAGGATCGGATGGGTCCTCTCCCGGCAAGTCTCGTTCTTGGATTGATCTGGGGACTGTGGCATCTGCCCCTCTTTTTTATCCCGGGGAACTTCCACCAGCACATTCCTCCGGTTCTCTTCATCCTCCAGGATGTAGCCCTGTCGGTGGTCTTCACCTGGCTGTACAACGGGACCGGCGGGAGCCTCCTCCTTGTTCATCTCTTCCATGCCGCAAGCAATACGAGTCTGGGATTTCTGCCGGTGCTGCCCATGGATACAGGAGGGGATCTGCGCCCCCTCTCCATAACCTTCGGCCTTCTGGCACTGTTTGCAGTAGGAATCATCCTCTCGGGATATCCTTCACCCTCCGGGAATAGGGGTGAGTGTTCTATCCGCCGCCGGCAATGATTGACCGATTCATCCGCGTCATAGCTTCGTCGTACCATCTGTGCCGATCCGAGGCTGCTTTATTCAGACCGGTCATGAAGCGGGCCGGCGATTCACTTTCTGTTCGCCATGATGTACAATTTAAAAAACGGCAGATTCGGGCAGGAGAAATATCTATGGCATCCGATGAAGATTTTGTAAAATTCGCGGCCGATCAGATGGGAGATGCGGGGACCGTCACATACCGGAAGATGTTCGGGGAATACGCGGTCTACTGCGACGGGAAGGTTGTCGCCCTGATCTGCGGCAACAAGCTGTACGTGAAACAGACCGATGGAGGCAGGTCCTTTATCGGCGACGTGGTCGAAGCCCCGGCTTACAAGGGCGCCAAGCCGAGCTTCCTCGTCGGCGACCGGCTCGAGGACCGGGACTGGATAAGCGAGCTGATCCGCATTACGGCAGATGAACTGCCGGAACCGAAACCGAAGTCGAAGCCGAAGCTAAAACCAAAGTCGAAGTCACAGCCGGAACCGAAGAAAAAAAATGAGGCTGCCGGGTAAGACCGGTCAGCCTCGAAGAAATAAGACTATTCCGCTGCAAGTATCAGATTGATCAATTCATCGCCGTTTTCAGCTTTGTAGTCATCCCACACCGGCTGTACCGCTTCGATGAAAGGAGTGAGGTCGTTGATATCGGTGAACTTGACGCCCTTGTCCTTGAGCTCGGTTACGACCTGGGAATAGTATTCGTCCCAGAGTACCCGCTGTTTTTCACCGCACTTCTTACCGGCTTCGAGAATGACCTTCTGCTGTTCCGGGGTAAGAGTTTCGAATACCTTGCGGCTCATGATAACGGCATCGGGAACTCTGAAGTGATGGGTCCATGAAAAATATTCGGACACTTCATACAGTTTGAGGGTGAGGAGTGTAATGGGACTGTTCTCCCATCCGTCGAGAACACCCTGTTCGAGAGCAGTGTAGACTTCGCCCTGTTCCATCGGAGTCGCGATACCGCCCATGTTGTTCAGGGTTTTCACCATCTGCTGAGCAGGCATTACTCTGATCTTCAGACCCTTCATGTCTTCAGGGTTCGAAACACCGCGCTTGTTAGTGATGACGTTCCTCGATCCGCTGTCGAAGAAGGTGAGGTGGACGAATTTTGCCGCGTTGATGTCTTCGATCAGTTTGTCACCGGCTTCAGACTCAAGAGCCTTGTACATGTGATCGGTGCTCTTGAAAATGTACGGCAGGCTGACGACGTTCAGACTCGGAACGAACTGTGCCAAAGGACCGCAGTTGGTGTATGAAATATCGATTGTACCCAGCTGTGCGCCTTCCATTCCGTCTCTCAAGCCGCCCAGCTCGCTGTTTCCGTACAGCTCAACTTTGATCTCTCCATCGGTTCCTTCCTCGACCAGCTCGGCGAAATAGGCCAGCGCCTGCATGGAAGGATGACTCATGGGGAGAACCGAAGCTACTTTCAGTGTCTTTGCTTCTTTCGCTTCTTCCTGTGCTCCATTGGCGAAAACCATTGCGGCTGTGAGCAGCAATACGGTCAGCACTAACATTACCTTTTTCATCAATAATTCCTCCTGATAAAAATAATATCATTTAAGCGGGGATATGACGATTTCCCCGCTGAAATCCTGTGTTCATTCCCGACAGGGAATCCTATTTGGCTCCCATCACCAGCTCCGGAATAAAAGTGACCAGGTCGGGGATCGCGATTATCAAAGCCAGTACCAGCACCATTGCAAAGAGATACTTGATAAAGACACCCATCATTTCACCGATAGATGCCTTCGAAATACTCGACGAAACGAACAGCGCGATTCCGACCGGCGGAGTACACTGCCCTATCGCCATATTTACAATGATCATTATTCCGTAATGTATCGGAGTCATTCCGAGACTCAGCGCGATCGGATAAATGATCGGGACTACAACGATGATAATGGGGGCGATATCGAGGAAAGTCCCCAGAAAGAGCAGCAGTACATTGATCAATATCAATATGATGTATTTGTTGGATGAAATGGTGAATATCGCATTTGCGATCGCGGTCGGAATCCGTTCCGCGCTCAATATCCAGCCGAAGCTCGATGCCGTCGCGACAACCAGTATTACCATTCCGGTTGTGAGTCCTGTCTGAACGAGTATCCGCGGTATGTCCTTCAGGGTGATCTCTTTGTACACGAAGAATCCGACGATGAAGCAGTACGTAGCCGCGATGATGGAAGCTTCCGTGGGGGTGAAGACTCCCGAGAGGATCCCTCCCATGATAATTACCATGGTCATAATCGCCAGAATGGAATCCTTGAAGGACACCCAGACCTCTTTCAGGGATGCCCGCTCTTCAAACGGAAGATTCCTCTTCTTCGCGATGATATAACTCGTTATCATCAGCACGATTCCCATGAGGATACCGGGTATGATTCCGCCCAGAAAGAGTCCTCCGATCGAGATACTCGCGGTTATTCCCAGGATGACCATCGGGATACTCGGGGGGATGATTATGCCAATTGCGCCTGCAGTCGCCTGCACGCTGGTGGCCATATCCCGTCCGTACTTTTTCTTGATCATTGCGGGAATGGTGATACTGCCGATGGCCGCCGTATCTGCGGCGGTGGATCCGGAGATTCCCGCGAAAAACATAGCGGCAACGACACTGACCATCGCGAGGCCGCCCCGGATATGCCCGACGAGGGTCGAGGTAAAACGGACCAGTTTCCGTGAGATGCCGCCGGTCTCCATGAAGCCGCCTGCAAGCACGAAGAAAGGCACAGCCAGCAGGGAGAAGGATTCAGAAGCCGTATACATTCTCTGCACGACCACGAGGACATCAATATCCGAACAGAAGAAGAGTGCGGTGATCGAAGCGATTCCGAGGCAGAATGCGACGGGAAGGTTGATCAACATGAGAAGAACGAAGGTAAAGAAAATTACTTCAATCATGACTTTTCTCCTTCCCGGATCAGTTCATATATCTTGTTCACCGAGTGCACCAGCGAGAAGATCCCGCAGATCGGCAGCGCAAGGTAGGGCCAGCTCATTGCGTACGGCATTGCCGGCATGAGCTGGTCCTTGTTGAAATCCACGAGAAAGAATCCGATCTTGATGAGAAAAAGCGAAAAGCCGACCAGAAGGACCGCGCACACGATAGACAGGATGTACTGCCAGCGGGGATTGAGCTTCCGCACCACCACATCCACGCTGAAGTGGATGTTCTCCTGAACCCCGAGACTCACCGCTACGTAGCTCGACCACACGAACATGTACGTGAGCATCGCCTCGGACCAGGTAATCGGCCTCTGAATAACGAAGCGGCTGAAGATCTGCATCAGCCCGAGGACCATCATCACGCTGAGCAGAACGATGAGGATCCCCTTCTCCAGTTTTATCACTGCTGTATTGATCTTAGTCAGAATCATCAGAACGTCACCAATACCTTCAGCGAATCTGCCGGCGAAGCAAGAATGGTCTCGAACGCTTCCGAGATTTTCTCAACCGGATACACGCCTGTTATGAGCGGCTCCGGATTGAGCTTCTTCGCGTTCATCCACTCGATGACCTGGGGGAACTTCATATTATTCAGGACCGATCCCCTGATCTGGATTTCCGTTCTCACGAAGTCGAATTCGGTGAGACCCGTGTCCTCCTTGGTAAGCCCGAGGACCACGATCCTTCCGCCCTTGGTGAGAATACCCATGGCCTCTTTTACGAGGGCATAATGGCCGGCGGCTTCGATCACGACATCGGCGCCTTCGTTTTCGGTGAAACCGGCGACTTTCTCCGCCAGTGATTCAGACTTGTTGTTCACCGTTACATCGGCGCCGAGACTCTTCGCTATCTCCAGACGGCTGTCGATGATGTCGGTGATGAGGACCTTCGCCCCCATCAGTTTGAAGACCTGCAGTACGCAGAGACCGATCGTACCCGCGCCGAAGATCACCACCCGTTCTCTCTCGGTGTATTCACTTCGGCCGAAGACCTGCGCACCAATGGAAAAGGGCTCCGCCATAGCTGCGTCGTTCCAGCTGATATCGTCGCTGATTGTATAGACGTTCTTGGCCGGCGAGGTAAAATATTCGGTAAAGCCACCGTCAACCTGACAGCCCAGACATTTAACGGTCGTACAGAGGTGGTTTTTTCCCCGGCGGCAGGCATAGCACTCGCCGCAGTAGACAACCGGATCTACAACGACCTTGTCGCCCTCTTTCAGGTTCTTCACGCTGCCTGCATTTTTGCCGACTTTGATGATCTCTCCTGAGATTTCGTGCCCCATGACCCGCGGGAGCTGAATGTCAGGGCGGTGTCCCTGGTAGATATGCAGGTCCGAACCGCAGATACCGACCGCCTTCGTTCGGATCAGAACTTCGTCCGCCGCCGGTTCCGGGATATTCACTTCACACAGTTCAATTGTTCTTGGTGCTGTTAATCGTGCTGCTTTCATATATACCTCTCAGCGCCCCATCCAACCGCCGTCGACGGTGAGGACATGGCCGTTCACATAGTCGGATGCTTCGGATGCCAGAAAGACAACCGCCCCGTTGAGATCGGTCGCCTTCCCCCATCTGCCTGCCGGTATCCTGTCAACGATCGATTTGTTGCGGACCGGATCGTCCTTGATTGCCTGCGCCGCCGGAGTGGCCATATAGCCAGGGGCAATGGCGTTTACACAGATACCGGATGAGGCCCACTCGTTGGCGAGGGTTTTGGTCACCTGCGCGACTCCGCCCTTACTCGCGGAATAGGAGGGGACTAGGATACCTCCCTGAAAGGTCAGCAGTGAGGCGATATTTATTATCTTCCCCTGCTTTGCCTTCAGCATCTCCCGCCCGACTGCCTGGGAAAGAAAGAAGAGGGCCTTGATGTTCAGGTTCATCACATCGTCCCAGTCTTTTTCATTGAAATCCACCGAAGGAGAACGTCTGATTATCCCGGCATTGTTCACGAGAATATCTATCCTGCCGAATTCTTCGATGGTCCGGCTCACTATACGCTCGATTGAACTCAGATCGGTGAGGTCTTCCTGTAGAAGCAGACACCGCCGCCCGGCGTTGACTATCTCTTTTTCAGTCGCGGACATCTCTCCCCGGCTGACGGTGACTACATCCGCACCGGCTTCCGCGAGACCTATCGCCATGGCCTGACCTAAACCGGTCCTGGCTCCTGTAACAATTGCTGTTTTTCCTGTCAGATCAAAAAGGTTCGTTTTCATGGAAACCAGTATAGGGTCATATTTTTGAACGCGAAACGGAGCAAATTTTTGTTTTTCGTGCACAATATTCTCCTGTCTTGAACAGCAGGTGCATTGTATTAGCTTATTGTTCAAGTTCTTCCGGTTCCGTTGACAAATCGGTCACGCCGGTTATTCATTGACGTAAACGGTATTTTTTCACATTAAAAATTACGGAAGGAGTGAATCAGTATGACTGAATCAACCGAAACAGCGTATCCGGTTTCAATAGAGGAAATGAGCTCGAGATATAAAAAAATATACACCGGCGTCATCGCCGACACCCTCGATGCAAAAGGGTACCGCAACCAGGTTCTGCCCTGGTACATCAATCCCGTGTCGGACTATGAACCGATCGCCGGACCGGCATTTACCGGCATAGGAGAAGGACACGATAATCCGGAAGAGGATGATGCGCGCATTCGTCTCGACATGCTGGAACAGCTGACCCCGGGGTGCATTTCGGTGTGGCAGACCTGCGGTCATTTCGCCGCCGCCCACTGGGGAGAACTGATGAGTGTTACCGCCGTTCAGAAGGGCTGCAAGGGGGTCGTTCTGGAGGGAGGCACCCGGGACCTGCAGCTGATAAAAGAGATCGGCTTCCCTGTCTATTGCCGCTTCACCAATCCGGCCAGCTCAATCGGCAGATGGTCAATCCGGGCCTATCAGGTGCCGATAAAAATCGGCGACACGGATATCAATCCCGGAGATTTTATCATTGCCGATATTGACGGAGTCGTAGTGGTGCCGAAGCAGATCGCCTGGGACATCCTTACAGAAGCGGAAGCGACGGTGAGCAAGGAATCCAAAATGCGGGCTGAATTGAGAGAGGGGAAATCGATCATCGAGGTATTCGACACCTACGGCGTATTCTAATCTCTCAGTGGAGAATAGTATTGCGATAATCGCTGGGAGTCATCCGCTCCAGTTTATGGAAGGTCCTGGCATAATACCTGGGATTGCTGTATCCGACCAGAGCTGCGATTTCATTTATCCGCAGGTTCTCATGCTTGAGCAGGAGCTTGGATTTGTTGATTCGCAGCTCCGTCAGATAGGTGTTGAAGGTCTTCCCTGTAGTCTCCTTGAATATCCGGCACAGATAGCTCTTATTGATACTGAAGGTTTCACAGATAAGATCCAGATACAGATCTTCCGCCAGATGAGTATTGATGTAGTTGATAATCTCCCCGGTCACATGACCGATTTTACTGCTTCTCATCTCCTTGAGAAAACCGTAGACCTCGATAAGCACTTCATGAAGAAGCTGCTTCAGATCCTCGAGACTTGGATGGTTTTCCAGGAGGTAGTGTTTCATTTTCTCTTCCTGGAGAACATCGTAAGAGAGCACGATGCTGTACTCCCGGAAACAATCCTTCAATATTCTATACACAGCCTGACAGAAACTGAGCACGACATGAGGAGACGGCTTCAGGTGCTGTATTTCTCTAAAAAACATGTCCACGCTGATCAGCCCGTTCTCCTGATCGCACAATTCCAGATAATAGGACAGTTCACCGATTGTCTTCTTGTAGTAGTTTTCATGATCATCCTCTATCAGCCACTGCGGGTCGCAGCGGTGCACCTGCCGTTCCGGATCATAGAAGGAGCCGATGAGCGCCGTCATGGCCTGTTCATATGAAGTTCTGATACCGGTATCACTGCCGAACCGCTCTCCCGCCCCGGCTCTTACCGGTAAAGAAAAGCGCTGCTCTATTCCCGCCGCAATCGAATGCACTTTCTGAAGGATAAAGGCCGGATCGGGATGAGAGTTGGAAAAGATCAATACAAGTTGTTTTTCATACTGGAAAGAAATTGCCGGCCCGTTTTCCAGCCCCCCCAGCTCCTGCCGCAGCACATCGGATACTTCCCTGAATCTGGAAGGGTCGAGGGTAAATGCATTTTTCAGAGAGATAACGAATACTCTGACATTTTCCAGATCTATGTTGAGCTGATTCTTCAACTGCATAAGATGAGAAGAGTTCTTCTCGTGCTGCTGAATCGAAAATATGCCGTATTGGGAAAGCTGAAGCTGCCTTTCCTGCTTCTCGGCTTCGATTTTTTCAGAAACAGAGTCCAGCAATTCTATCAGACCTCTGTGATTGACCGGCTTCAGGATGTAGTCAACGACATCGAGAAGATGGGCCTCCCTCAGGTAGCCGAACTCCTGGAAACCGCTCAGGATGATGTACTTCGGTACTTCCGGGAGTTTGGAGCACTCGGAGATATATGACAGACCATCCATCTCCGGCATCCGGATATCCGTTATGACAATATCCGGCTTCAAGGCAACCGTATCCTCATAGGCTTCCTTACCGTTGCTGCAGGTGCCGACGACTTCATACCGCCCGGTCTGACTAATCAGGAGGGATATTCCGTTCCGTATGGTCTTCTCATCATCAACGATCAGTACTCGCTTCAATCTGCAGCTCCTTGTTCGTCATTAACTCAATTGCCGGAATAGTAATTATCACTTTTGTAAAATATCCGACCGCACTTTCTATAGTAATTCCGTACTTTTGACCGTAGTAATGCTGAATACGTTTATGTACATTGTATATGCCGATATGATTATTCCTCTCATACGGGTGCTCAGGGATGCTGCTTCTCAGTATCCGGGAGATGCGTTCTTCCTGGATTCCCTTTCCATTGTCGAAAATACAGATCCGCAGATCATCGCCGCGGATCTCAGTCGAGATATGAAGCACTCCGCCGTTCTGTTTATCTTCCAGACCGTGCTGAATGGCATTTTCAATGATCGGCTGGATGATCAGCTTGTGAATCTGCATGCCGAGGCTCTTCTCCTCGATATCGTATTCAATCCTGAACCTGTCCTCGTACCGGACCTTCTGAATGAACAGATAATTCTCGATCTGCTGGAGCTCCTCCTTCAGACTGACTATTTTCGTGGACTGCCTGATGTTATAACGCAGGATCTCACCGAGAGCGTTGATGACCCTGCTTATGTCATCTCCTCCCATCAGGAGCACCTTCCAGCTGATTGTGTCCAGGGTGTTGTAGAGAAAATGAGGATTGATCTGGGCCTGAAGTGACCGGATTTCCGCTTCCTGTTCCCGAAGCTTGATGACATAGTTCTCCTTGATCAGAGAATCTATATTGCCTGCCATGTTCTTCAGGTTATTGGCGATTATTCCTATTTCATCCTTGTTCTGATAGTCGATGGAGATGTTGAAATCCCCTTCCCGAATCTGGGTAATGGCATCGAGGATCTTCTTCAAAGGCTTGTTCAGCACCCTGGACACCATCAGCGAAAGAACGATGTTCGCCATGATGAATACCAGAAGAAAAGCCAGAATGATCTGGTTGAAGGTCTTTTTGAAGAGGTGCATATCGTTGAGCGGGATACATGAGACGAGCTTCCAGCCGTAGCGTTTATAGGTATCATAGACCACCAGGTTGTTGCTTCCGTTGAACTCCTGGATGAAACCGCCGCGCTCCTCGCTCATCAGCTGAAAGAGATCATCGTAATGATTCGTGCCGATACTGCTCTTGTCGGTCGCTGATATGACGAATCCGCTGGGTGACAGGATGATATTGAAGCAGTGCTCCGTGAGCTTCATGTTGTCGTAAAGCGCGTGAAAATAACTCTCCTGCATATCGATGACGATAGATGCGACCTCGTTGTCGTACATGTCTTCAATCACCCTGACGAAAGAAAAAATCCGTTCATCATATTGGTAGTCGGTATTCACCTGGTTGTTGGTGTCAACTTTCTTGTAGGATTTTTTGTAGGTCGGGATGAACATCATCTTCTCGTTGTGCGGGTTGTTGATCTCCCAACCGGTTCTGTCGAGTTCGGTGTTCAGCAGTTTGTGGTTCTGATAGATCGACATGTACACCTGATCGCCTTTGTACAAACGTATACCCTGCATATAGGGCCGGTTGGCAAGCTTGTATTCGAGCTTGCGGACAATGTCGTCTGCAACTTCGGGACCCGCTTCGATTGTTTCAAATATCAGTGAGCTGACCAGCGGATTAATGGAAAGAGCATTGGAGAGGGTAAAGAGCTCGTTGTAGAATACGTCGAGGCTTATCTCCATCGCCGCCAGCAGCTGTCCAGTTGAGAGCTCCCGCTGCTTGATTATGACATTGAAGTAATTCATATACACTATTGAATACAAAATACTGTAGGAGAAGATGGTCAGGAGTATAAAGGAGAGCAGAAACTTCTGTTTCAGTTTCAGCTTTGAGATCCATTCATTCTGTCTTGCTTGATTCACTGCACTATAGTACAGGCGATCCGGCGGGCTGTAAATAAAAATTTTTACCATAATCGCAGGATATAATCATAATTTTTGAAAAAATCGAAGAAATTTTTTCTTTTATAAAAAAATTCGCGGCACCGCGCGACATTGAACAAGCCCCGTGAATTTGGTAGAACATGAGAGGAATATATGAAACCATGGTCACTGTCACTTAAAATATACTTCGGCCTTGTCATGTTTCTTTTCGTGCTTTTGTCTTCCCCTCTGGTTCTGTCTTTTCGTGTCGGCATAAATTCCGGAGACAAAGTACCGAAAATGGAGCTTACCGCCGCCCTCGACCGATGGATCCCCCGTCTCATGAAGCTCTACAGAGTCCCAGGTGTGAGCATTGCTCTGCTACGAAACGGAGAGACGTTCTTTCTCGAAGGCTACGGCCTCGCCAACCGAAATTCAGACACTGCTGTTACTCCCGACACGATTTTCCAGGTCGGCTCTATCTCGAAATCACTGACCGCATGGGGCATCATGCGTCTTGTGGAAAATGGAGAGATCGACCTGGACAACCCTGTGGAGATGTATCTGACAGGCTGGGATTTCCCTCCTTCCGATTACAGCTCCTCTCAGGTAACGGTCCGCCGGCTGCTCTCCCACACCGCCGGGCTGCCGAGGGTCATCTTCGAAGATCCGCCTCCGGGAAGCGATCCGTCCGGTCCGGCTGTACTTCTTTCCCTGAACAGTGCAGGAGCGATCGTTTCTGAACCGGGTTCAACCTTCAGGTATTCAAATGCCGGATACACGGTCCTCGAGCTTCTGGTCCAAGAGGTGGCTGGAGAGTCCTTCGAAGATTACATGCAGGCATCGGTTCTGAATCCCCTCGGCATGAATACCTCATCTTTCTATCACCGCGATGAATGGAGCCTTCGCCTCGCCACCGGATACCGATACGATGGTTCCGCGGTACCGGTCAAGCCGATGAGCGTTAAAGCCGCCGGAGGCTTGCGTACAACCGTCCGCGAGCTGTCGCGTTTTGCGGAAGCTGGTATGAAGGCCTGGCACGGCAGCTCCGCGGTGCTGACTCAGCAATCAGTCAAGGAGCTCTACACGCCGGAGTCAAAGATGGAAGGACTCCTATACCGAGCCGCCGCAGACTCCTACGGTCTCGGTCATTTTATCGAGACAAGTCCATCAGGAGCCGTGATGATAAGCCATGGGGGCGAAAACGAGGGTTGGATATCCCACTACTGCATTGTTCCTTGCACCGGGGACGGAATACTCATCCTCACCAACAGTGAACGGAGTCATCACCTTGTCGCTTCGGTCATCGGTAGATGGGCCCGGCTGTCCGGCTTCGGAACTCCCAGGATGAGCCGGGTAATAAACGCAGTTTCATGGCAGTTTGCTCTTCTTATAGCAGCGATCACCGCTTCCACTCTGCTCTCTTTCAGGATAGCCGCAGTGCGATTATTCAAGTTCTTCATAGGGGAAAAACCCGGGACGCGGGTACTATCTCATACTTTGCTGCCTGCAGTCGGACTTGCCGCAGGTCTTCTTGCCGGGATATTCGCCAGCCGCTCCTCCCTGCTGGTCTTTTTTCCCATTCTCTCTGCCCTTCTGCCGCCCGTGTGCTTCGGCTTCGCCGGATCGATGCTCCTGCTGCTGCTTTTTCAAGCCCCCCGGTCAAATCCCTCATGAAAAAATCAAACCGCCTGTTCGAATTGTTCTTTACAGGTGCCTGTGATAGGATATTCCCATGAACTCACAGCCACGGATTCTTATACTCTCCGCCGGTTCCGGGCAGGGGCACAACCAGGCCGCGCGGGCCCTGGAAGCTGCGGCGCAGCGGATCGTTCCCGACGGTGATATCAGGATGCTCGACAGCCTCGACTACACTACAGAGAGTTTCAGGACCATCTATTCCAAATACTATATCGAGACGGTGAAGAACGCCCCGACCCTCTGGGGTTGGGCTTATGAACGGTCCGACGTCCCCTGGAGGAACCAGAATCTCCGGGTGTGGTTCGAACGGATCAACGCTCAGCCCCTGGTGAAGGAGATCATCGGATTCGACCCCGATTTCGTTATCAATACCCACTTTGTTCCGGCTGCGGTGACCTCCAATCTGATCCGCAGGGGCAGGATCGACACCCACAACTCCGTCGTAGTCACCGATTTCTACGCCCACGCCACATGGCTTGTGCGGGATTTTCACCGCTACTTCGTTGCCCACGAGGAGGAACGCCAGCAGCTGGCCTCCTACAGTATTCCGTTGGACAGGATAACCGTTTCAGGGATTCCGGTGGCACCCCAATTTTCTGAAAAAACAGATCCGAAGGAAGCTCGTAGCCTCCTTGGACTGAACCCTGAACTCCCCGTTATCCTCCTTGCTGCAGGAGCCTTCGGAATCGTCCCTGTAGATACCATTCTGAGCCCGCTTCTGCAGATCCGCAAGGAATGCCAGATAGTCGTTCTCTGCGGGAAAAACAAAAAGCTCCAGTCGACCGTCCGAAGCTTCATCAAGAAACGCACCACACCCAATCCGCGGTTCACCGTCCTCGGATACACCGATAAGATCCATGAATGGATGGCGGCCGCGGATATATTCATTACCAAACCCGGGGGATTGACCACTGCCGAGAGCCTAGCAATCGGTCTGCCGCTGATGCTTACCGACCCGATTCCCGGCCAGGAGGTTTCGAACGCCATGTACCTCCTCGAGCACGGCGCCGCGGTCATGCCGACTTCGCCTGCCACCGTTGGCTACAAGGTCGAGAAGTTCCTTACCCACCCCGAATACCTGCAGCGGATCAAGACCGCCGCAGCCAATCTCGGGAGGCCCGGGGCGGCGGGAACGATCATCCGCTCGATCCTCACCAACCGCGGTGAAGAAGCAGTCTCTCTCGCAAAGCCTGACGAGGATTGATACTGCTCTTTACATCGGCGCAGTCCGTGCTGTACCGTGCGGACCGGGAGGGGGGATTTCGCATCACCAGAACATGGTGCCGGACCCTCCCTTGAACGGACCGACAATATCCTTCGTGATCCACCCTCCGTAGAAGTCGCCTTCCTGCGATTCGACCTGTTCCTCGTCCACGTAGCATGCATCCATCAGTGACGGATAGAAACAGTAGTATCCGGCAATCGGCGTAAATGCTTCATTCGGCTGTCGATAGGTCCAGACCGCGCGTTCGGCCCGCCTTCCCTTCACCTCGAGATCGAAATATGAGGCGGCACCCTTCCACTCGCACATCGTCCGCCCTTTTACCGGCTGCAGCAGCTCTGTCCTGACATCCTCCGGCGGGAAATAATACGTCGGAGGATGACTGGTCTCCAGCACCCTGAAGGCCGATGAAGACTCGGCGACAACCGTACCATTGAATTCCACCCGCAGGGTTTTTCGCGTTTGTTCCAGCCTGGGCGGCCTGGGATAGTCCCAGACCGATTCCTGTCCCGGACCGGGTTCGATTTTTTTCATAACCGCCTCCCTGTTAAAAAATTCGTTTTTTCCTTATAAAATTAGTATGTTTATTTTGTGAAGACAATAAAAAAACTTGGATGCATGGTGCTGTTGTCGCTTGCATTCACGGGGGCACTTATGGCGGAAGAGCTTCTCCTCGATGACTTTTCTGATGGGAACGGCATGTCGGCTATCGGGACCCAATGGCAGGGATTCACCGACCGGGTAATGGGCGGAAGATCGGATATGGACGTCCGTCTGCTGAAGGAGGAAGACATCTTCTTTCTCCGGATGCAAGGTTCGGTCTCCCTGGAAAACAATGGCGGATTCATCCAGGTCCGGCTGGTGCTCGGGGAGGGCCGGGGGAGTTTCGACGCCTCTGAATACAGCGGGATCCGAATAAAATACCGAACTACACGTGAAGGCGGCTACTACCTTCACCTGCGGACCAGCCAGAACCGCTTCCCCTGGGCCCACTTCGCCGCTCCTCTGCCCAACTCGCCGGAATGGGGAGAAGCCCGGATTCCATGGTCGGCGTTCGAAGGTCAGCTGACGCCGTTCAACACTCCGCGGCTGGATAAAATGACCAGTATTGCCGTCGTTGCCGCCAAGGATGAGTTCAGCGCCCGTATCGATGTTCGCGAGATCAGTCTGTATTGATCAACCGTGCCCGGCTTCCGGCTATCCGTAAAAAAAGGGGGCGGATCCGTTGATCCGCCCCCCAAAGATGTAAAACTGCCTGCATCAGTATGAAGCTGCTCCGATCATCTTCTCAGGTAACCAGGTGATGATTCCCGGAAAGACGGTACAGAGGAACAGCACGAACATGATGATGACGACAAACGGTATGACCCCCCTGATGATGTGACCCATAGTGACCCCGTATTCAGGCGGTGCGGTACCTTTCATAACGAAGATTGACATTGCCATAGGAGGCGTCTGGAAGGCCATCTGCAAGTTGATACAGACCATCATGGCTGCCCAGAGAGGATTGAATCCAAGCTGAACAATAATCGGTGAAAAGATAGGCACGATGATGAATACAATACCGATCCATTCGATAAACATACCAAGCAGGAACACAATTATCATGATGACGGCGAAGGAAGCCCATTTCCCGCCGGGAACCGCCAGGATGAGGCGTGCTACTACTTCGCCTGCGCCGGCGCTCATGAAGATGCCGACATACGCGTAACAGAGGGCGGCAATGATGACCACGAAGGTCGCAACCCTCAGCGTCTCCATGGAAGCGTGTTTCACAAGCTTCCAGCTGAACTTTCCGTAAGCAGCCGCCAGCAGCAGAGCAGCGACACAGCCTACTGCCGCCGCCTCCGTCGGGGGTGCAATTCCGGAAAAGATCGTTCCCAGTACCGCCAGAATCAGGACCACCGGCGGGGCCAGCGACTTGAACAGCGAGAGCAGGTTCTTCCAGGAGAAGGGCTGTATCTGGTCTTCAGGGATGGCCGGTCCGAGAGACGGGTTGATGATACAGCGAACAACGACGTACAGGACATAGAACGCGGACAGCATGAGACCGGGAAATACGGCGCCCATGAACATCTGCCCGATGGATACTCCCGCCTGCGGTCCGTAGACTACGAGCATGATGCTCGGCGGGATCAGGATACCCAGCGTACCGGAAGCTACAATAGTACCGGCCGCAAGGGACCTGTCGTAGCCCCGCGAGACCATCGGTCCCAGCGCGATTAATGTCAGAATCGTAACCGATGCCGCAATTACACCGAGACAAGCTGCAAGAACCGTACCAAAGATGATCGTTACGATGGCCAGACCGCCCTTCGTTCTGCCAAGGGCCGAGTACAGATTGTTGTACAGTTCCTTCGTAATGCCTGAATGCTGCAGTACCACCCCCATAAAGCTGAAGAGGGGCACCGCCAGATAGGGATAATTCAGCGAGAGGCCGTAGAACCTTGAGTAAAGAATATGGAAGGCCGTTTGCGGCCCGAAGGCCAGCACTCCGACGATAAATGCGATGCTTCCGATCACGAAGGCGATCGGAAACCCAGTCAATACCAGCGTCAGGACTCCGCCCAACATCAGAACCGCGACTAATTCAGCACTCATTTCAATCAATTTGCTCACCTCTCACTACATAGAATACGTCACGGATGAAGTTAGCCAGCCCCTGCAGAATCAGCAGAAACAGCCCGAAGGCAAATACCGTCCTGTAAGGAGCCGCCGGCGGATACCAGAAACTGTTGAACATCACTTCATTGATTCTCCAGGCCTTCAGTGCCCAGATGGTCGCCTGCTGCAGCATTATTGTCATCAGCGGGAAGAAGAAGATAACCGCGCAGATCACATTGATCAGGGCCTTCTTCCTGTCCGAAACAAGGCTGTACAGCAGATCGACCCTGGTATGGGCGTCATGAAGATAATTGTAGGAGGCACCTAAAAGATAGGTGGTGCCTCCTGCCATACACATCGTGTCATATGCCCATATGGTAGGCGCATTGAAGAAATGTCTGGAGATGGTTTCATATGCGCCTGCCAGCACAAGGAGAAAAGCAAACCATTTCCCCACCGCTCCAGACTTCTCACTGATAAAATCGATGATTTTAAGTATTTTTTTCAAAACAGTCATGCTTTATCTCCTTGCATCACTCCACTATTTCATAGCGTTGTATGCGTCGCCGTACTCTTTCATGGAACGATAAATCTTTCCGAAGATGGGTGCTTCCTTGGCTGATTTTTCTTCGTAGAATTCATCGGCAGCCTTAAGCAGGGCAACTTCGATCTCTTTGGGGACCTTGCGGACTTCATTGCCGGCTTCCCTGAACTTGTCGACCGCTTTTACGGATTCATACACCAGGTATTCATGCTGCATCTGTGTGTGATCGGAGACCACTGCTTTTACGATTTCCTGCAGATCCTCGGGAAGGGCGTTGAAGGCATCCTTGTTCACGAAGAATACCTGGGGATCGCTCGGCGCACGGGTCGGTGACAGGTATACGTAGTCGGCCACTTCGTAGAAGTTCATCTTATAGTTGGAGGCGAGAGTGGAGTACTCGAAGGCATCGATGGTACCTCTCTGCATGGCTTCATACAGTTCTCCGCCGGGGATGATGACAGTCGCAGCGCCCATCCTCTTCAGAATCTCACCGCCGTCTCCCATACAACGGGCTTTAAGACCCTGAATATCGGCAAGGCTGTTGAGTTCAACTTTGGAGTGGAAGAAAACCTCTTCAGGAAGCGGAGAGAGCGCGCCGGGGAAAGTCATGACGTTGTAGTCGCCCATCATCTCGTTCATCAGGTCGGCTCCTCCGCCGAAGTTGAACCAGGAACGGAGGGCTTCGCCGGGAAGCGCGCCGGGACGTGAACTGATCAGACCGGCTGCAGGCCATTTGTCCAGGTTGTACATCGGGCAGGTGTAACCCATCTGGAGAACGCCTTCGTGAATGGCGTCGAGCTCTTTGTAGGCAGGAACGATCGATCCGCCGACGAAGGGCTTCACTTCCAGACGGCCGCCGGTCGCCTTGGTAATTGCCTCGCAGCACATATCATGGTAGATTTGAGACGGGTCGCTCGCAGGACCATGTCCTGAAGATTTCCATACAATCTTTTCGACCTTTTCAGCGGGTGCTTCTTCGGCTTCAGCGCTCGCGCCGTTCTGACACGAAATCAAGGCTGCCGCTGCTATCAGCACTACCAGTGCCAACAGCACCATTTTTTTTCTAAACATCTTTTAACCTCCTCAAGTGGTCAATGTTTATTAAAAACTGTGCGATTAGGTTTGCACAGTCTTCTACTTAGTAAGACCGGTCCCTCTTTACATCACGTAAAGAGAACTGCCGGTTCTATTGTGAAAATACCTTTCGTTACTTGCGCTGAGGGTCTCCATGGCCTGCTGGCCCGTACAGTGGGAGACTCCGACCACTTCGATACCCTCGCTGTTCAGATAGTCAATCGACATATCGAACATCTCGCCCTGCGCCTCTACCAGGTGGGTTCCGCCCAGCACCGCATATATCGGTTTGTTGAGCAGGCTCTTCGCCGCATCGAGCATATTTCGCATACCGGGGTGGGAGCAGCCGAGAATTACCACCAGCCCTTTGGGCGTATCGATCGTAACCATGACTTCATCGTTGAACATATCCTGTTCAAACTTCCCGTCCTTCAGAATTTTGAATCGCGGATTGATCACCTCATTCCCGTGCTTTCTCGGAAAGTTGGTTATCACGTACACACCGGGGATAAGTTCTGTCAGATCATCCTTCACAAACCTGTAGTCGATATCATTATCCGTAAGGAAATCTTCATCGAAGTTGTTCCCCAGGAATTCGTATGAATTATTCCGGTATCCGAACTTTTCATTGAAAAAACCTGTTCCCATGATCACTTTGTAACTGCTGGTCATCTCCATCAGATGAATGAGTCCGCCGGAATGATCGTAATGCCCGTGACTGAGAATGACGTATTCAAGATCGCTGAGATCGATCTTCATCTGATCGGCATTGTACAGAAAAGCATCGGATTGGCCGGTATCGAAAAGCAGCTTGTGCCCATCCTTCTCAATATAGAATGAAATACCATGCTCGTTTATAAGAGCCAGGTGCTCCCCCTGCGTGTTTTCCACCAGTGTTGTTACCTGTAAAGACATAGATCCTCCATCAAAGTGTCATTTCTTTCGAACCATTTATCGAGGCTCTGATATCATGGAGGGCATTGTTGAGATGGTCCATCATGGCGTGTTCGGCCTTCACTGAATCGCCATCCTTAATTGCCTCTATAATACTTCGATGCTCACTAATGGTCTTCTGTGCCCGTCCCGGAATGTGAAGACTCGAGATCCAGCCTTCGGGAAGTGATTTCGTCATCGTCTTCATGAGGAAATGGAGGGTCTTGTTCTTTGTGGACTTTGCCAGCAGCATGTGAAACTCTTCGTCGCACTTGATGATGGCGGCCGTGTTCTCGCCCTCAACCTGGTCGGCGAAGTCACAGCAGACATCTTCCATCTTCCTGACATCATCTGTATCTGCGTTCTTCGCCGCGTAAGCCGCAGCTTTCGGATCGATGATCAGCCTCACATCGAAGTGATCGAGTATGGAAGACTCGTTGGTCTTCAGCCACTGGGTAAAACCCTCCATCTCCTGCTGCAGTGAATCGGCAATAAAAATCCCCTTGCCGTGCTGCACGTTTACCTGTCCGGTGGCTTCGAGTATTCTCACCGCCTCCCGGATCGACGACCGGCTTACATGCAGCTTCTGAGTAAGTTCGTTCTCCGAATAGAACTTGTCCCCCGGTTCGAACTTCTCTTCAACAATCATTTCTTTTATTGCCACTATTACCCGCTCGGATAATCTGACCTTCTTGATCGGCTCCATTTCCACTCACGATTCTCTGTGCGCAATTGCGCAAATTGTTGTCTGCTTATCAGTCGTCTACTTATCAGACAAGCTGATTGTACACCTGCCTGCCCGAGCCGTCAAGGATTATTTGATAAAAATGCGCTTGTAGAATCACCCGGATGGGGTATAATGAAGAAGTAAATTGAGGAGGCATGATATGCGTAAAAGTATTATTGCCTTCGCTGTAATGGTCTACACCATGCTGATAATACAAACGGCTCCTGCCCAGATTAAAATTCTGGAATCAGGGGGCACCACTGTCAGCGAAGAAGGTAAGACGACCCTGGTGGAGTTTCAGCTGCACCCAAGCGAGTTCAGAACAACTATTCCTATCTATCTTATAACATCTGAGACTATGGTTGTCGTCACAGGCGATGTATCGGCAGGGGGCGCCGGGCAGACTCACCAGATAATTTGTCACGCTCCGGCCAGAATCGAGCTGGGGAGCGGTGTATACCGCTTCGGAGTATCGGGGAATCCGCTCTTCGATAAGAAGTTCGATATAAATGCAGGCGGAGGAAGTCAGGTGTGGCAGGTGAAGCGCGGCCGTCCCTGGCTTGCCGGTATCTGCGGAGTCTACGGTGCTTGTCTGCTTGTGATAGGTCCTATAATCGGAGCGGGTACCGGATCCATCGGGGCCGGCGCCGGACTTGCAGTAGGAGGCGGTGCGCTGCTGACCATCGGTATCATGAACTGGCCGAAGGCGAAGCTTCTGGAAGAAAATAACTGAGCAGTCCTATTCTCTAATAGCGAAGTCGCTCTGTAGCCGTTCACATAGGGCGTCGATTTTCGGTCCCTTTAACTGGAGCCCGCAATCCAGAATGATATCGTCCCGATGATTTTTCAGCCAGCGGTAAACCCGGTCCCGGGCCGGCTTTGGAGCGTCTCCGGTCTGCGCGATCTTCACCATCTGCATGAGCTCCTCCTGATCGAGGATCGTTCGTTTGCCGTCTACATCGAGAATGAAAGTATCACTGCGCTTACCCGGCTCGAAAAAGACTTCCGCTCCGCTGCTGCTCTTATGGGTCTCCTTCATCTTACGCCGGTGGGCGCCATCGGCGATCTCCCGGCTCCGGTTGAGCTCATTGACCTTCTGGTTGTAGACGAGGGTCGTTGCCTGCTTGATGAGAAAACGCAGACCTTCTTCATCAACCTCCTTGATGAGGGAGCGGAGCTCCTTGAGGAGAATATCTCTTTCCGAGGATTCTTTGCGGGAAGTTTTCCCACCGCCGGATGATTTTGAAGATGCTGCCATGGCATACCTCCGTGTTCGCCTGTAGTATATCACAGTGTGGACGTATTTTCACAGCTGAGGTAGAATCGAAACAGGATGACCGTCTTTCCGTCTCATACCTTCCGTTTCTTCGGTCTCTGGATTCCGGCAGTGCTCTACTTTGTCCCGCTGCTGGCCGTGGTCATTCTCCGCAAGGGTGTTTTCCACAGGACGGTCGAGTTATTTTCCTCCCGCCGAAGCAGACGCGAGTATTTCCTGTTCATCACTTCCAAAATGATTATGCTTGGGTACCTTTTCTACTCCTTCGCTATTCCTCTGCATTCTTCGGTATGGTTTTTCCGGGCAGGAGGGGTATTGTATCTTACCGGATACCTGCTGTATGTTTCCGCCTGGGTGACTGTCGCTTCGGCGGAGAAGGGAACTGTATTCTCCAGCGGCCTGTATCGATATTCCCGGCACCCGATATACGTCTCTTCCGCCCTTCTATTCACCGGCACCGGACTTCTCTCGGGGTCCTGGGTGTTCCTGATGCTCTCCGTTATTGTCAGCGCCATGCATCTGTACAACGGTTATGCCGAGGAGAGGATCTGTGAGGAGGTCTTCGGCGATGAATACCGCGAATATGCATCACGTACTCCCCGCTGGATTGGTCTTCCCGGGAAAAAGGCGGATTGATAGAAGGTCTTTGTACAGCGCCGCCGGGGCGGTCCGGCGGACTGCCGGCCCTACATCGCGGCAGATCTAAAGACGCCGGCATCTCACTCTATAGCGAAGGTGTAGAGCCCTCCGATGGAGAACCGGCCCGTGCGGAACTCGTAATCGTAAAAGGGATGGATGTAGCCGCCCGGAAGGTCATCCTCGAAGCCGCCGATCTCCGTTCCGGTGTACTTCACGAAGAGCTGCAGATTGTCCCGAATCTGATAAGCGAACCAGACATTGTAGTTGGAGGGGAATTCGAAGTACGGCGACAGTCCATCGATCTCGCCGTCCGTCATCGTCCAGATCGTACCGGTGAGGGCCCCGCCGATGAGAATCGCCAGCTCGATGTCGGTCCGCGGACTGGCGATCACCCCGATATTCACGTAGGTGGACGAGGCGTAATCCACAAGCTGATCGAAGACCATCCCGTAGTTCGCCGCGATACCGATGAAGGGGGTGACATTAACAGCGGCGCCGAACTCGATATTCTGGATACCTCCGACCGGTATTCCGTCGATCCAGACCTGGCCCCAGAAGTCGCGGTACCGGATCATGGTCTGGAGGGCCATGCTGGACCAGTCGACATTGTCGAAGACATAGGCTACTCCGGCACCGACGTCGAGCCGGCCGATCCTGCGGCAGTGCTTACCGCAGGGCGGTGGCTGTCAATATTTCGGCAGCTCTGACGACCGCTGCCGCCGGATAGACCGCACCCAGGTCACAGGACATGTCGTTAGGAGAAGAGCACTCGAAGCGCGGACATTCAGATCCGATATTTTTCAATATACTCCAGGGCGTCCTCTTTTGGTAAAAGACTGCCGACCCGGACCTGAACCTCCGGGAACCTTGTCCATATCGTATAGATAAACTTCTCAAGAGTACGGCAAACCCGGGGATCTATCTCCTGCTGCGAATTCACAGGCACAGCCAGTATCTTGTGGTCCGTCTCATCACCCTCGAAAAACTCCAGAAGAGCCGCCGGCTCACACTCTACCGTCGATCCGGCCGGCGGGGTCTCGTCGGTGATAAGATAACAGTCCACTCCGTCTTCCTCCTCCGTGAGGGTCCCAAGGATGAATCCGTACGGATAGGGGAAAGGGACGACGGCCGTTCTGCAGCCCCGGTATTCCATGCTCTTCTCATCGTAGTCGTGTTTGTCACACGATCCTGCTTCGGCTTCTATGAACATTTCAACCATACAGCAGATCCCGTCTTCCTACCATTGGGGTGGATAATACTCATCGACATCCTGCCGGGTTATAGTGTGCATCGGCAGGAACCTGACAGGTTCGATAACGAGGCCGCTGAACCAGCTTGCCGCCGTCTCGATGGGAAGCGCTCCGTCCGCCTCCGCGGATTCCCATCTGATTCCGTGGCATTTTCCATCCTTCACCATGTCGAGAGAGTAGGAGTTGTTCCCGGTGGTATAGACCAGAACGTCGGCGCGTCCGGCATCCGATAACGCCCCAACCGCTCCTTTGAGCGCATCCAGACTGTCCGCTACGAAAAGACCATTCAGTTCGCTGCCGTAAGTTTTCAACCAGCCGCTTACCAGCTCATAGGTCTTCTGCTCATCCACATCCGTGGGCTGAAGGTCTAGGAGCTTCAGATCGGGGGCATATTCGGTGAGCTCGGTAGCGAATCCGTAGGACCGGGCGTAGTGCATCGCGCCTCCGGTCTGATGACCGGCGACTGCGTAGCCTCCCTGTCTATTCAGACGGTCCGCGAAGTGCCGCGCAAAGATCCGATGGGTCCCCCAGTCATCGAATCCTGTATAGCTCAGAATATAACGGAACGTCTCTCCGGTAGGGGCGGCCTGTGAGACTATGACGGGAATGCCCTTCGAGTAGGCATTGTGCACCTGTGTCTCCAGTGCCTGCCGGTCCGCAGGGGCCACCACGATCATGTCATACTGACCTCTGCTGGCCGTATCAAAGAAATTCTGCTGACCCTTTCCGCCCCAGCCTCCGCCTTTGATTACTTCGACCTGCATCGAAAGAAGGTCCGCCACCTTGTGCAGCCCCCGCTCGTAGGCTGCGTAATAGGGATAGTCACTGGGAACGAAGACCGCCACCCGTTTGCCGGCGGGACCGTCACAGGGAGATTCAATCGGCCTGGCCTTCTCAACATTGAATGCGGCAAATTCCTCTTCGTACCAGTGCCGTTTATCCAGTTCAGGATACTTGTGCGGATCATCAGGACGTGAGGGGATGGTCTTGCGATGGGCATTCCAGAGAATCAGGGGCTGTCCGTCAACGCTCGTCATGGCCCCGAAATCGGTAATGGTGTACCGCTTCACCTGTTCAAGCAGGGACTCGATATCCCGGTTGCCCGCTTCACAGATATCGACGAACTGATGCGCCACGGCATCCGATTCGACCATCTGCTGCTCGATATGGGCGATGTATTCACGGTTCTTTTCGGACAGTTCGGTTACCTTGCGGATTGAATCGAAAATCGTGTGTGTACTGTCGGTAATGCTGGCGGCAGATTCATTCACTTCGCCGGTGCTGGATACCAGTTCGGAGAGGGCTTTATCCACCTCCTCCGTTCCGGCCGATACTTCTATCAGGCCGTTGATCACCTCCGATACCCCTTCGGCGAAGTCTTCGATCCCCGTAAGCATTTCCTGAAACGCGCTTGAAACCGCCGCTGATATTTCCTGTGCTTCGTTGATGCTCATAACAACAGCCATGAGATTCTCTTTGATATTGCGTGCATTCTCGGAAGTGTTGCTGGAGAGCTTCCGTACCTCGTCCGCGACAACACTGAACCCGCGTCCGGCGTCGCCTGCATGGGCTGCTTCTATGGCCGCGTTCATCGCCAGCAGGTTCGTCTGCGCAGCGATGGAATTGATCGTCGCAATGAAGGATTGTATATCGTCGGTCTTCTCCGCGATTGTCCGGATGACATCCCGGTTCTTGTCCACCCGGGCTTTACCCTTTTGTATCTGCTCCTTGAGGGATTCAACAAGTGACAGTCTCCGGTTGGAATTTTCGGAAATGGTCCGGATCGAGGCATTCATTTCAGTAACAGAGGCGGATGATTCGGTCACGGCGCTCGACTGCCGTTGTACCTGGTTGGTTATCTCCCCGGAGGTCGAAGATACATGCTCGGTCCTCTGCCTGGCTTCGTTCACTGCCTCGGCCAGATGGTCCATCCTCGTGAGCATCTCCTTCAGTTCCGCGGTAATCCGGCTCGAACCGCTTTCGAGATCCCTCGCCCGCTCGAGGAGTACCTGGTTGTTCTTGCCGCTGTCCCGTGCGGCGCTCTTGAGCTTGTACACGAGGCTGTCGATCATTGCAGCGAAAATATTGAAGGACCGTACAAGAGATCCCGTTCCCGATCGGCGATTGAAATCCAGCCGCACCGTCAGATCACCGTGACCGCTTTCACTGTAGACCTGATCGATCTGGGCCGCAATCCTCTTCACCTCTGAGATAAGTCCTGTAACAAGCAGCGCTATTCCTATGCCGGCCGCGGCAAGCATGCCCGCCGCCCAGATTGCAGGCACCCTGAATTCTTCATCCCCGGACGCAATAATCAGGAGGGTCCCGGTGAATACTATTGCGGCAAGGAGAATTATGAGAACAATCCGGAAGAGGAGAAAAACCCGGTCATGCTTATCTGTACGTGGACTTTTCATACACACTCCTTCTACATGGTTAGAGCTCTACTATGACACAGAAGGAGCGTTTGATCAAATATCGATGTGCTCGTGCATACGCTTTGCTCTTACTTGAAGTGAAGCATGGAAAGTTCTGTCCGGCCGATAGTTATCTTGTCGTTTGACTGAAGACAGACATACTTTTCCGGCGGTATCTGCTTTCCGTTCACGAAGGTACCGTTGGTTGATCCGAGGTCCCGTATGAAGAAGACTCCCTTGATCTTTTTAATCATTGCATGTTTGCGTGACACAAGCTTGTCGTCCAGATTCACGGAGTTGGACGGGTCGCGGCCTATTGTGAGGTTGCTCACGAAGGGGACGCGTTTGCCCTGGAAAACGATATATGTCGTTCCCGGAGAGCGGATGCCGCTGAGACGTTTCCCGACGGCACTTTCAGAGATTATCGTGTCGTTGTAGCCATTCCCTTTTTTCCTGACTGCCATTTACTGCCCCTCCCACCCGTGTATAAGTGTACACCCTTGCATTTGAGGTATCAATATTTTTCAAAGAAAAAAAACCCGGCAGTGTATCCATGAATCGGATGCACCCCGGGCAATTATAAAAGGAGTGATTTATTCGGATACATAGGGGATCGTCTGGGGACCTTCCGGAAGCACACAGATACGTGCATCCTTTCCCAGGTCCTTCAGAATCTCCCGCACACACTTTCCAATGTCCCTGCAGGGCTCCATGAAACCCTGCTTGATTTGTTCGTCCGTCAGATTGTCGCTGTAGAAATGGACGGTGGCCTGCTTGCAGATGAGAGCGTGAATCTGTGCCTGCCACATATCCTGTACTGCGAATCCAGGCGTCCTGATACGTTCAAGAAGGTCGTCCAGGCTTTTAGCCTCGGTCAGGAGCTGACCGTATCTTCCGTGAGCCGGAATCCCGTCCCAGCAGTCGGCGGCTATGATGATGTGCCCTCCGTCTTTCACTATCTGAGAAGCCGCGCTCATGCCTTTGACTGACTGGTACATGTTCAGATCGAGAGGATAGCCGGAGTTGCTGGTGATGACGATGTCGTATGGTTCCTTCACCGGACTCATGGCATGTTCCTTCACATAAGCGCAACCGGCTTTGTGGGCTTCCTCGAAATCTCCTGCAAAAACCGCCGTCACTTCCTTGTTCCTGTTGAGGGCGATATTGAGCAGGAAGCTGGGCTTCGCAAACCGCGCCGCCTCCCGGACATCTTCCCAGAGGGGATTCCCTTCGGTAATACCCCAGCGGGCTTTGGGATGGTCCATGTGCACAGCCCGGTGGTTGTACTGCACCGTCTTGAGCAGGGCCAGCCCGGGCATGATCGCCTTCCCTCCTCCGGAATATCCCGCAAAGAAGTGCGGTTCAATGAAACCGGTCAGAATTTTTACATCACAATCGAGAAACTCCGAGTGAATGTACACCTCGTTCCCACCGCTTGTGGTCCCTATATGTCTGTGAGAAGCCTCATCATCACAGTCGTTCTGAACGATCCGATACTCTCCCAGCACTCCCGGTCCGAGGATCTGCTTCAATTCCTCATCGGTATTCGCCCTGTGGGTTCCCGTTGCATTGAAGAGGACAATCTGTTCCTTCGGTATATGCTTCATCTCGCTGAACAGGGCCGGCAGCAGTATTTCGTAGGGAGTTGCCCTGGTGATATCACTGAAAATGATCCCGACTTTATCGGTGGATTTAACTATCTGCGACAGGGGGGCCGAACCAATTGGCGAACGCAGCCCCTCCCGGACCCCTTCAACCTGGTCATGCAGACCGGCTTCGAACTTCGGCTCAATAACATCTATTCCGATATCATCCGGAAGATCTATCTCCAGGCCTGTTTTCCCGTAGGCAAGTCCAATAATCATATCAACTCCTTATGAGACGTTCTTAATACCTGAGAAATCTCCGTCCCTGGCAGCTTCCAGAATCGGCCCCATGTACTCATCAATCATATCTGCAGTGAGCGGTACCGGCATGTTCTGCAGTTTCATGGAGAGCTGGGGATTCTTGGCTGCTGTCAGTGCCCGCTCAATATATCCATTGTTGAACCTATCAACCTGCGACAGGCGGGTCGGGAAGCCGACACTCATCGAGAGTTCCAGCATCGCTTCGGCTACGGCCAGGCCGAGTTCTCTGCCCTTCAGCTTGTCCAGATCCGCATCGGTGAAGCCGGCCTGCTTGTAGATATCACCTACCATCCGCAGAGGGTCTTCGATTGCGGGAGCGAAAAAGACCGTGTAATAGGGGTTCATCAGAGCACAGGCCCGTCCGTGGCTCAACAGATCAACCAGCGAGAAACTGGTCAGGTGTCCCCCGTTGGTTCCTCCCAGCATGATCGAGTAGGCACCCATGTCGGTTGCGAGACAGAGTGTGTCCCTCGCATCACGGTCTTTCGGATTGTCGATAGCCTGCTGCAGGTTCTCCACTACCAGTCCGATACCGCTCTGAGCGACTTCGCGGATCTTTGCATAGGAATCTTTTCCGACTGCTCCATAGAGAACTTCCAGGCAGTGTGCTATCCCGTCCAGCGCTCCGTCCATGGTCAGGGATTTCGGCGCACCGTAGGTTACCCGATAGTCGAATACCGGTGTTCCGGGTACAACCGCCTCGTCTACGATGAGCTTCTTCTGCCCGGTGTGAACATCCGTGATGTTGGAATACTTGGTGAGATGGGCCCCCGAACTTGCAGCGGTCTGGACAGCCACATGGTGAGTGAGCTTCTTCCCGGAATCGGCGAGAGTCTCGCTCACCTTCCCGGTTCCGAAGTAGTCCTCTATATCTCCGCCCAGTGTCCGCAGTACCTCGGCCGATTTGGCAGCATCGATCGTGCTGCCTCCGCCGAAACTCACGATAATATCAGGCGCGCTTTTCTTCACCGCTTCGGTTATTCTGTACAGATCTTCGCGGGGAGCATTCGGTCCTGCTCCTTCCTCTTCTGCCGCAATCTCCACACCAGCCTCTGTGAGCGAACCTCTGATCTCATCGAGAAAACCGTCGCTTCCGGGGAAGTGATCCCGGACGAAAAGGGCCTTTTTCCCGAATTTCACGGCTTCATCACCTATCTTCGGCAGTACGTTCCGTCCGAAGAGGTAGGAATCTCCCTTGAACTCCTTAAGCAACCGCAGTGCATTCTCTTTATACTTCATAGCTTATTCTCCCTTGCTCATTATCATTAATGTAGTTTTAGTTTCCATTATTCATTTCCAGCAGTTCCATCGCCTTTGATATGATAGTGTCGGCAGTAATACCATTTCCCCCCTCCGTCTCATTCAAACACATCATTTCCATAGCCTTATAAGTACCACTTTTCTTCATGGTACTGAGGATCCCTGCGATCATATTTCCGAATACGGGAACAGGCTGCTGTTCGACTGTTAGAATATATCCCGTCTCTTCTGCAGCACGGGAAAGTGTGTAGATGTCAAAGGGATGGACAGTATGAGTGTTCAGAATTCTGCTTTCGATTCCATACTCTTCCTTTAACACATAAGCGGCACGCATCGCTTCGGTGACGAGAGTTCCGATGGTGATAATGCTGATTTCTTCATTCTCGCTCGAATATCCCCAGCCTTCCATAATCTCGAAAGCATCCGGGAACCTGTCAACACAGGCCCGGTACCTGATAACATTCGCCACACCGGAGCGGAAACAACTGTCATCCCGCGTAACGACCGGGCCCGGCTGCTCACTGCCGCAGATCACTGCTGGACCTTGTTGTTCGGTGACGACCGTGCGCACTGCCTTTTCCATTTCAATGACGTCACATGGTACTTCGACACACAAACCGGGTATGGAATAGAGGAGCGGAAGATTGCCGACAGAATTATCCGATAGATCAATAATTTTTACATTCAGATTGTTTGGGCAGATCATTGTCCGGAGCTGTTCAAGACAGCTGATTATTCCATTCTTTCCGTTCAATACCAGAATCGGCTGTTTATCACCCTTCTCCAGCCCGGCGGCCACAGCGCACATGTTGCCTACGACCCGGCCGAATTTCAGCTGAACTGGATACTGGGTTCCGGCTTCATGTGTTCTCGTAATCTCACCAGCGGATTCATTTTCGAGCGCCGACAGTTCGATTGTCTGATTCGATTGCTGAACTGCCGCGACGGTTCTCCGGACACCTCGGGCATTCGGCTCCAATGCAACTCTCATTGTGTCAACGGAATTCCAGCTGTATCGTGTCCGCGAGGACGCTAAATCACCGTTTCTCGTATTGAGCCGACGAATCGCATTTTCAATAATACTCCCCAGACTTTCCGTCCGCAGCTTCCTCTCTACATCCGCCGCTGAACTGATCCGGGTTATATCAGTTATTATGGCTGTAGGAAACGCCTCCTCATTTCTTACCGAAACGAGGGTGCTCATGCATTCCTGTATATTGCTCCCGTTCATCAGGACAACGTGCCATCCGAAGGACGCGTATTTGTCTGCGAGCAAATCGATCCGGGAATGACTGCGCTTTGGATCGACTTCCCTGGCTCCCGGCTGCAGTACGATACTTACCAGATTTCCTAGCTGATGGGAGGCCGCGAAGTTCGCAGCCTCCCACACTCCGCCGTCCTGTTGATCGGCAGCATCCATAATGGAAAAGACCTGGTATCGCCGTCCATCCATCTTCGCCCGCAGAGCGTCTCCGGCAGCAATCCCAAGTGTATTGCCGTAGCACCGTCTGCCGAGTTCCATACCGGAGACTTCCATATTCTGCTGCCTGGCAAGCGCCTCTTCGAGGGACAGATATCCGGCCATCGCCAGGATGACTCTTATACTCAGCTCATCGAACTGTGCGGACCAGTAGGCCCGGTCTCTATCCTCCCAGAAAGGATGGGCCGGATCGTGACGCAGATGCTTGAAGTACAAAAGGACGGCTATGTCAATGTGGGACAGCGAAGTGTCGGGGACCTTCGATCTTGTAGCGGCAAGGACCCGTATGCAGATAGACCGAATTACATCAGCCTTTGCCTGCAGTTCTTTGATTGTATATTCATGCCGTATCTTGCTCGTGATGGAATCAATTACAGGCACGGGTCCTTCCTCACTCTGTTTTCCTACATCAGCGCGACAGCTTCGATTTCCACCTGCGCGCCCTTTGCCAGGGCCCCGACCTCAACTGTGGCCCGGGCCGGTAACGCTTTTCCGAAATACTCATCGTATACCCGGTTCATCTCCGCAAAATCACCCATATTTGTCATGAACACCGTTGTCTTCACCACGGTTTCCAGCGAAGCGCCTCCCTCTTCGAGCACCGCTTTCAGGTTCTCGATCGTTTTACGCGTCTCCGCCTCGATACCGCCGGGAACCACTTCCCCGGATTCAACATCCAGGGGAAGGATTCCAGAGGTGAATACAAATCCATTGGCTTTGATTCCTTGTGAATAGGGGCCGATAGCCTTTGGTGATCTGCTGGACTGTATTTTTTCCCGTTCAAACATAATGGTACTCACGCTACATGGTGTTCGGCAACCAGAGAACGACCTCCGGGAATGCAATCATCAAACCGAGGACGATCATGACGATGAACACATAGGGAATCATGCCCCGTATGATATCGTTGGTAGTGATGCCTAGTTCAGGTTTGGCGGCCCCCTTGAGGAAGAACATGGCGTATGCAAACGGAGGCGTCAGGAAAGACATCTGCAGATTGACGATAACCATCATGGCGAACCAGAGCGGATCGAATCCGAGCTTGGGGATGATCGGAGCAAGTATCGGCACCAGCACGAAGATAATTCCGATCCAGTCGATAAAGGCTCCCAGGATGAAACACACCAGCATAATCATGGCGAAGACCATCCAGCGTCCGCCCGGGAATCCCAGGATGAAAGCTTCCACGACGTTTCCGCCGCCGGCGCTCATAAAGACGCTGACGAAGGTAGTGGAACAACTGGCAATCAACAGGACCATACCGGTCAGTTTGATCGTGCTGAGGGCGACGTCCTTGAATACCCGCCAGGTGAGTCTTCTGTAAGCCATGGTGAGTACTGTCGCTACTACGGCGCCTACCGCCGCGGCTTCCGTGGGAGCGGCGATACCGAAGTAGATCGCCCCGAGTACCGACAGAATCAGAATACCTGTCGGAGCAACAGTCTGCAGAACCATGAGGGTCTTCCTGGCGAATGATTCATGACGATCACTTTCGGGGATCGGCGGTGCCAGCTTCGGCTGGATGAGACAGCGGATCGAGATGTACACCATGTACAGGAACGACAAGGTCAGACCGGGAACGAAAGCTCCCATGAAGAGTTTTCCAACCGATATACGTGCCACAGGCCCGTATACAATCAGCATGATGCTCGGGGGGATCAGGATACCCAGGGATCCGCCGGCACAGATTGCCCCGGTGGCCAGGCCCTTATCGTAGCCGCGTTCCACCATGGCGGGCAGGGCTACGAGTGTGAGCATGGTGATCGAAGCGGCGATGATGCCGACGGCCGCGGCCATGATCGTTCCGATGATGATACTGACGATCGCCAGACCTCCTCGGAACCCTCCGAACCAGAGGTAGAGGGCCTTGTACATCCGCTCGGCTATACCCGACTTCTCCAGCATGTTCCCCATGAAAACGAACAGTGGTACCGCCATCAATCCGTAGTCTGTCACGATTGCGTATACCCGGCTGTAGATGAGATCGAAGGAATTGGGGCCGAACAGGAGGTAGCCGGTGACGACTCCGACGCCGCCGATAGGTATGGCCAGAGGGAATCCCGTCAGGACCCCTATGAAGAGGGTCCCGAACATAAATATCGTTATGATTTCCGGACTTAATTGGGCAAAAGCTTCAATCATAATAGTTCCTTCTCTTTAATTAAGTAGTAGAGATCACAAAGAAACTGGGCGATGCACTGCAGTGCAAAAAGGACGAATCCCAGCACCAGCGCCGTTCGAAACGGTGCTGCCGGGGGAAGCCAGCTGCTTTCGATCATCTTTTCTCCTGTTTCCCATGCACGTATTGCCCACTTGGAACCAACCGTGATGAGCACCAATACCAATGGGAAAAGCATGAGAATCGACATAATGACATCGATCAGTGCCTGTCCCCTGCGGGGCACCATTGCATACAGCACATCCACTCTGACGTGGCCGCCCAATTTATGTGTGTACCCCCAGCCGCAGGCGCCGATGGTACCCAGAAGCATCTTGGATGTCTCCAGGGCCCAGATAGTTGGGGAGTTGAATACGTAGCGGGAAGTCACTTCTATGAAGAGGACCGCCACGAGGGCCATGACCAGGTATTTGACGATCTGCCCCGTTGCTTCACTTATGTTAAAGATAGATCGGGTAATCTTTCTCACTATCACCCAATCGCTCTCCTGTGCGTGCGTTACCATTGATTACTCCTGTTACAGTTCCGTCCCGCCCGTAACGGGCGGGACGGAAAAAATCGGGATCACTCTTACTTGATATCGAACTGCTCGCAGACCTGCTTCCAGGCCATTGCGCTGTCGTAGATCCGCTTGTAGTTTGCGTCTTTGGCGGATTCTTCCTGGAAGTACTCCAGAGCCTTCTCGTTCAGAAGATCGATGACATCCTGGGGTACCGGTTCCACGATTGTACCTGCGTCTCTGTATTTCTGAACTGCGTCGGTGTCTCTGTCCACAGTGATGGTGTAGTACTCGCGGGCTATCTGATCGGTCGCCATGTTGATGATCTGCTTCAGGTTGTCGGGAAGATCGTTCCAGACATCGCCGTTGACGTAGATACACTGGGTGTCAGTCGGCGCCCGGGACGGTGAGAGATACATATATTCGGCGACTTCGTGGAAGCCCATGTCCCAGTTCAGAGACGGGTTGATGTACTCGAATGCATCGATAACACCGCGCTTTGCTGACTCATAAATTTCTCCACCGGGAAGGAATACCGGGGTAGCGCCCATCTTCGTAAAGATGGCGTTCAGAGCGGTGGTTCCGAGCCGGATCTTGAGACCTTTGATATCAGCCACGGAATTGATCGGCTTGGTAGAGTGGCACCATACCTCCGCAGGGCTCAGGGTGAGAATACCGACATAGTGTACTCCCAGTTCGTCGTACAGCTCCTGTGCCATCGTTCTTCCTTCCAGCTTCATCCACATCTCCAGCTGATTGGAGGTGAGTCCTCCTGGATACTGAGTGAAGAAAACCGCACCTGGAACATAACCGATGGTCCATCCCGGAGGTCCGTGAATAGCTTCGACCGAACCGGACATGACCGAATCGAACTCCTTACCACCGGGGATAACCGACCCGGCTGTATAGGTGGAGATTACCAGCTGACCGTCCGATGCTTCTTCCACGATCTCGGCGAACCTCTGCGCCGCTTCATAGGTACGGTCACCTGCAGGTGCCCATGACTGAAGTCTCCATTTGATGACCTCTTTAGGCGCCGCGGCTTCAGTGCTCTCCGCTTCAGCCGAATCTGAACCGCCACCGCATGATGCGAACACGCTTACCAGCAGCGCAATCAGCACCAGAGCGACGATCGACTTACGTCCTCTCTTCATTTTTGCTCCTCCTAATAAAATATGTGGGGTATTGAAAGGGAAAATGATAGACAATTCTCCCACCTCCCTTTAGATCCAAGTATTATGATGCAATAATCGTGCCGAAATCCCCTATATACTTGCTCGTGAGAATATTTGATGTTATTTGTGCGCCTTCAGCAAAGGCCTGATACCGTTCAGGGAGATTGCCGTATTATTGCTCGTTAAACTCTACACCGGGATATTATTTAATCTATAACATAGACTTAGTTACGTAATGAAATAACGGGGACCGAAAGAGCAGCTTCATCTTTGTCAATAATCAATTCGGTATAGATATCAGATCCAGGAAAATTATCTTTTTCATCGGTATCTTTCCGGCAAATAGAGCCATTCCATCATCCGAAGCATTATTGCGGTAAAATACAGCAGGCTGTGCGGGAAATTCCCCCAGCGTAAAAAATTTACGCTAATATAGTTTGTTGGAGAAATTTTTTACTTGCGCTTGCAATTAAATCGTGCAATACTATGCTGTATGGTAGACGCGAGGTACGCATTATGAAGACATATGCTATCCTGCCATATAAAGGTCTTATCGACATTGCCGAACAAACAATAGACGAATACAACATCAATCTGCAGGTCGTAGAAGGCCATGTGGAAGGTGCGATTCCGGCCGCCTTATCGGCAGAGAAGAGCGGCGCCGACGTAATCATCAGCCGCGGCGGAACGGCCGAAATCATCCAACGTCACGTTCACGTGCCGGTAGTGAAGATTCGTGTGAGTGATCTGGACCTTCTCAGGATACTTTACCCTCTCAAAGGCCTCAACAAGAAGATATTGGTGGTCGGTTTCAAGAACGCCGTTTACCGGGCACGTTCAGTCGCCCGGGTCCTGGGACTCAACATCCAGGAGCTGCTCATTCCCTATGAACAGGACAATTACAACTTTGACAGCGTGAAATATACTGCGAACCGGCTTATCGGGAAATACGGGATCGACACCATCATCGGAGACCAGACCGCCTATGTTAATCTGCAGTCATTCTGTGAAAGCCAGTATCTCATCACATCCAGCAAAGAAGATTTTATCGAAGCCATTGAACAGACGAAGCTCTCATCGAATATCAGCATCCATTCCCGCACCGATTTCGGACAGGTACAGTCGGTACTCGATGCCGTTCATGACGTGATTGTGTCCACCGACGACAAGGGGATCATCACCATCTTCAATAAGCCCGCCGAGAAGCTCTTCAACTTCACGCAGCAGGATGCCGTCGGGATGCACCTGGTTGACGTCATCGGGAAAAACACTCCGTTCAGTCCGCTGAGCGCATCCATGTTGGATGTACTGACCACCCAACAACCGAAGTGTGAATACGTGAAAAACGGGGAGGAGAACGGGACTTTCGTCATCAACACCAATCCCCTCATGGTAGACAATATCACCAGGGGTACGGTCGCCACAATCAAGGAACTCTCGCCTTCGCAGCAGCGCAGTCACAAACCTCAGAAGAGAACCTACTACACCCAGGGATTCAGAACCAGATATACATTCGATGACGTGCTGACCAGGAACGAGGAACTGCTGAAGAAGATCGAGATAGCGAAGGGATACGCCAACACCGATGCGACTGTCCTGATAGAAGGTGAAAGCGGCGTAGGCAAAGAACTCTTTGCCCAGAGCATCCACTCCGCAAGCGCCCGCTGCTGCAAGCCCTTCGTTGCAGTGAACTGTGCAGCCATACCGGCTTCGCTTCTCGAGAGTGAACTGTTCGGATATGAAAACGGCGCCTTCACCGGCGCGACCAAGAACGGCAAGGTGGGCCTCTTCGAAATGGCTAACCAGGGCACGATCTTCCTCGACGAGATAAGCGAGATCGAACCGAGCCTGCAAGTCAGGTTCCTGAGGGTACTCGAAGAGAAGCAGATCATGAGGATAGGTTCGGACAAGCTGATCGACATCGACGTCCGTGTCATCGCGGCGACTAACAAGAACCTCAAGGCCCAGGTGCAGGAGGGCGGTTTCAGAGCGGATCTCTACTATCGCCTGAATCTCCTGAATCTGCGGATACCGGCGTTGAGAGAACATCCCGGGGACATCAAATACCTGGCCAATCACTTCTTTTCCTCATTCTGTAAAAAATACGGGATGCAGATCGAATGTCTCCCCCGGGAAGTGACCAGGCAGCTGGAAGAATACTTCTGGCCCGGCAATATCCGGGAGCTGAAGAACATCATGGAGCGAGTTGCCCTCACCATAGGAACCGGATGCATCGGCCCGCCGGATATCGACCTGATCGCGCATGAGATCAAGGGCAGCATCGACCATGAACAGAAGGGTACCAGTGACTCAATCCTGACCGGCACGATGGATGAGATAAAGAAGAAAGCCGCTCAGCAGGCCATGGTTGAAGAGAATTACAACAAAAGCCGGGCGGCAAAGCGGCTTGGAATCGACCGTTCCACTCTCGATCGTTTGCTTTCACAATCACTGTAACATACAAGACACAGGAGAACGAAATCGGGCGGAATCGACAAAATATAGTAATTTTTTTACTTATATACATATAAAGTGGTAACATTATTACGTATACAGGAGGCAGCAAGGTGGAATTCCCGGAACTGCTAAGAGTACATCAGGTTTTCAACGATGAACACATAGAGGATATCGCCGCGCATGTGGAGAAAGAGTGCGCTCGCTGGGAGCATCTTTTCGACAGGAACGAAACAATCGCTCTGGCAATGGGAAGCCGCGGTATCAGCAACATGGCGCTGATTGCAAAGACCGTCGTATCCTTCTTCAAACAGCGGGGCAATGATGTGATCATATTCCCCGCCATGGGCAGCCACGGCGGAGCCACTGCTCAGGGACAGCGGGAAGTACTGGAAGGCTATGGAATCACCGAGGAGTACACGGGTGCGGAAATACGTTCCTCCATGGAGGTGGTCGAACTCGATTCTTCCGGCCTCGAAAACAGGGCCTTTATAGACAAGAACGCCTACGCTTGCGACAGCATCATCGTGATCAACAGGATCAAGGCCCACACCGACTTCACCGGAGAGATCGAGAGCGGACTCCTTAAGATGTGTACCATCGGGTTGGGCAAGCAGAAGCAGGCCCAGGAAATCCACAGCCGGGGAGTGTACGGCTTGAAGGAACTTCTCGTCCCGACCGCACAGAGGATCGTACGGGAAGCCAATGTAAAGCTTGGTTTCGCCATCGTTGAGAATTCCTACCACCAGACCCGGATTTTCAGGGGTATCGCGCCTGAAGACTTCTATCCGGAGGAGAAGAAGCTTCTCGAGACAGCCAAGGCGAATATCGCCCAGCTGCCGGTGAAGGAGCTCGATATTCTCTGTGTGGATGAGATGGGAAAGAATATAAGCGGCGTCGGGATCGATGTTAACGTCATAGGCGACATCGGGATCCGCAACGAAGCCCCTAAAAACGATGCAAAGATCAAGAACATCATTGTCAACGATATCACTCCCGAATCGCACGGCAACGCCATCGGAATGGGCCTGGCTGACATTATAACCGAGCAGTTCCGGAAAAAGATCGACTACCGTGCCACCAATGAAAACACCATAACAAGCAGTTTTCTTGAAAGGGCGAAAACGCCGATGGTTGCACCGACCTACAAGGACGCTCTCAGCATCGCTCTTCAGGTAACCGGCAAGGGACCGGATGAAGTCCGGCTTGTCCGTATCAGGAATACCCAGGAGCTTTCGGAAGTATATGTCTCGAAAGCCGTCTACCGGGAAATCGAGAACTTCCCGAATATTGAAAAAAAGGGAGATTTCACCGCCTGGGACGACCTGAAACCACTGTAGAACCTACGGGAGCCGGCGGACCGTACGGGAACTGCAGTGAGCACTGGAATAAACCCGGGGCCGCGGCACCCATAGAAGAATAGGATAGGGGAAAAATGACAAGAAAAAATGTAAGCCGGGACCGTACTCACATATTCAGCAGCATCAGAACTAACTACCACTGCCTCTCGAGCGCCCAGAAAAGGGTGGCCGATTACATACTCGCCAACAGCAGTGAGGTACTCTACCTCTCGATCTCGGAGCTGGCCTTCAAGTGCAATGTGAGTGAGACCACGGTCCTTAGATTTCTGAAGAAGATCGACTACGATTCCTACCAGGTCTTCCGGGTCGAGATCGCTCAGAGCAACGCGGAAGCGACCCAGAGCTATTCGGTATCCGAGATCACCTCCTCAGATTCGACCGCCGAAATCATTCAGAAGGTGATATCCTCCACCGCAACCGCGGTAACGGACGTCCGAAAGATCCTGACCGAGAAAGCCGTTGAAGGGTGCGTGAAAGCTATTCTGGAATCCAGGCTGGTCTACATGTTCGGAGTCGGGTCGTCCGCGTACATTGCCGGCGATCTCTATCATAAGATCTCCCGGCTCGGTATCAGAGCGGTGACCGACAGCAATGAACAGATGATTGCTCTGCACAGCGCACACTTCAACTCAAGCGACACGGTGTTCCTTGTCTCACATTCAGGAGAAAGCAGTTCGATACTGGAAAGCGCCCAGCTGGCCCGGGAAAACGGGGCCCATGTCTGCGCAATTACCAGCTACGCCAACTCGACCCTTGCAAATAGAGCCGACTGCGTGCTCCTCAGCAGCAGCAGCGAAACCACGTACAGACCGGATGCAATGCTTTCGAGGATCATCCAGCTGGTGATAGTAGATGTTATTTCGATCAGTTGTATCGTCCGTATGGGCGGTACGGCCATCGATGCAATTAAAACTTCACAAATGGCGGTAGCCCGCCACAAGCGATAACAGGAGAAACACATGAATATGATCAGCAAAGCTCTGATACTGGGAGACGCGATGATTCCCGGCACCACCTTCGAGGAACACTTCCCCGCCTACCTGGGTGAATTGGTAAAGGAATACCGGGTGGATGACTGGGAACCGGACTGGGATAAACTGCAGTACCGCCGCCTGGAGGTGGAAAAGCAGGGGCCGGAGATCGAGGAAGTTCCTGCGCTCGTTCAGAAGGAGGGAAGTGATGCCGAGATGGTGCTCGGGCTCTTCGTCCCGGTCTCCAGCAAGCTGATGGAGGCGATGCCTGGACTGCGAATAGCGGGAGTGTGCCGGGCAGGACTGGAAAACGTGAACATCGAAGAGGCGAACTCCAGGGGAATCCTGGTATTCAACGTAAAGGGCAGGAACGCCGAAGCAGTCAGCGACTACGCTGTCGGCCTCATGCTGGCGGAATCGAGGAACATCGCCCGGGCCCATTTTTCCATAAAAAACGGGAAATGGCGCAAGACCTTCAGTAACTCGGACCATGTTCCCCAGATGAAAGGTAAAACTATCGGTATCATCGGCTTCGGCTATATCGGACAGCTGGTGGCCCGTAAACTGAGCGGTTTCAATGTTCAGGTTCTCGTTTACGATCCATACGTGGAGTCGGATGCCGTCACGGAAGCGGGTGCCCGCCCGGTCGACAAGGCCGAACTTTTTTCCAGAAGCGACTTCGTAACGGTCCATGCCAGGCTGTCCGAGGAGAGCAGGGGCATGATCGGCCGGAAGGAACTCGAGAGTATGAAGCCGACCTCCTACCTGATCAATACCGGCCGGGCAGGATTGATCGACCACGACGCCCTCCTGGAGGTCCTGAAGGAGAAAAAAATAGCCGGAGCAGGACTCGACGTCTTCCCGACCGAGCCTCTGCCGCAGGAGAGCGGGTTCATTCAGCTGGACAACGTGACTCTCACCACCCACATTGCGGGCACAACCGAGGAGGCCCTCACCAATTCCCCTGCCCTCCTGATGGAGGATATCGGAAAATTCCTGAAGGGTGAAAAGCCGAGGTTCATCGTCAACGAAGAAGTCTTACAGAACAGCGGATTTATGAAATGGTTCAAAACAATACAACAGAAATAATCCTTACCCTTGATGTCGGGACTTCCAGTATCCGCTGTCTCGCCTTCTCCGGGAAGGGAGAAATCCTTGCCAACTCCTCCTACGAGTATGCACCGACCTATCACACCAACGGCCAGGTCCGCCAGTCTCCCTCGGACTGGGAGGATGGGGCCGTACATGTTCTGTCCAGGACTGCGGAGATTCTGGGCCCGGAGCGAAGGAATATCGCGGCTGTCTCGGTCACGTCACAGAGAGCCTCGCTTATAGCGGTAGATAAGACCGGTGCCTCGCTGTACGACGCTATCATGTGGCACGACAAGACAACCTCGCCCTACTGTCCGCGGATTGCCGAACGTATCAGCATGGAGGAGATGTACGCAAAGACCGGACTTCGGATCGATTCCTACTTCACCGCGCCGAAAATCCTCTGGCTTCGGGACAATCAGCCGGATCTGTATTCCAGGGCTGAGACATTTCTCGGGGTACAGGACTACGTCGTCTACGTGCTCACCGGGCGGCGGGTTACCGATTACAGCCAGGCATCCCGCACCCTCCTGTTCAACATATGGGAGCAGCGATGGGACTCCGCGATTCTGGAAGCACTCGGGATAGAGGAGAGGATGCTTCCCGAGGTGATACAGCCCGGCGGTATCGGCGGGAAAGTCACGGCTGCTTTATCGAGCCGGACCGGAGTCCCTGAAGGAGTTCCGGTTGTCCTGGCGGGGGGAGATCAGCAGGTAGCGGCCCTCGGTATGGGCATCTTCGATCACAACACTGCCGAAGTGAATACCGGGACGGGTTCCTTCGTAATAACCCTCACCGACTCGCCGGTCGTTCATCCCGGGATGAAGACCCTCTGCAGCTGCTCGGCAATTCCCGATCGATGGGTAGCCGAAGCGGGAGTTCTGACCACCGGGATCGTGTACAACTGGTTCGCCCGGGAGCTGGGGTTCTGGAAGCCGGAAGAAGCCGGCCATATCGATTACGCGGAGATCGACCGTCTGATACAGGCCGCTCCGCCGGGTTCGAACGGGCTGATTACCCTTCCCCATTTCAAGGGGGCCGCGGCTCCGTTCTGGAACCAGAATGCGAGGGGGCTGTTCTTCAACGTTACTCTCGCACATACCCGGGGAGATTTTGCCCGATCCATCATCGAATCCATCGCTCTGGAGATCGGCAGTGATATCAGACTGCTGAACGAAATTCCCCAGATCGACATAGAAAAGGTTATCATCGCCGGCGGAATGACTTCATTTGACCTCTTCAATCAGATTCAGGCGGATGTTTACGGAGTGCCGGTGTTAAAAAACCCTCACACGGAAGCAACCTCTTTCGGCGCGTTTCTTAGTGCATCGACAGGACTTGGACACTATCCTACGGTATACCAAGCATACGAAGCTCACGCAGGGCTCCAGCGCGGCAGTAAAAACATATCGGGCCGATCGTACCATCCGGATTCACGCATGACCGGGCTTTATAAGGCCATCGGCACACAGAGGGAAGCGCTGTACCGCGCCCTGGAATCCAACGGAATCTACGACTCCATCCCCTCCCTCGAGGAGACCCTGAGTTCCGCAGACACAGATACAGCAGACACCAATTCCGCAGCCGGCAATACGAAGGAGAAATAAGATGCTCGTACCCCTTACCGAAGTACTCAAACATGCTGAAACAGGCGGGCCCGGGAATACTCCGTCTGCCATCGCCTCTCTCAATATTGTCGATTTCGACATGGTACGGGCCCTTCTCGCGGCAGCGGAGGAGCTCCGGAGCCCGGTGATCATATCCGTCGCTACCCGGCACTGGAAGCAGATCGACGCTCCGGCCCTCGCACCTTCAATCCGCGAACTGTGCCGCAGTTCAGCAGTCCCGGTGACGCTGCACCTCGATCACGCTTCAAAGTCTCAGATTGACATCATCGAAGCCGCGCTCGAAGCGGGTTTTACATCGGTCATGATCGACGGTTCCAAGGAGGAGTACGATGAGAATCTCCGGATCACCCGTGAAGTGACCGCCATGGCCCATGCCCGCGGGGTCAGCGTAGAAGGCGAACTGGGCGCGGTAGGCGGAGAGGAAGGCGTGGCCGACTACGTGGATGCGGATAGTACTGGACCGGAAGCAGGCGGTACAGCAGCAGCCGGCATCAGCACCGAAGATGACGGCGCACCCTACACGGATCCCGTCAAAGCCCGTGAGTTCGTCGAAGCAAGCCGGGTGGACGCTCTTGCAGTAGCGGTCGGCACCGCCCATGGGCTCTACAAGTCGGAACCCAACATCAGGCTCGACCTGATATCACGTATTGCTGAAAACTGCCCGGTACCTCTGGTAATGCACGGGGCCTCCGGCATCCCCTCCGAGACGATCAGGGCATCGATCGCACGGGGAATCCGCAAGATCAACTACTTCTCAGGATTCATGGTCAGGGCGATGGAAACGGTCCGTGAAAGCAGCCGGCCGGATTCCAACGACTATCTCGGTCTCCGGGAACGGCTCATGGCGGCCTGGCAGGACGAGGCGAAGACACAAATAACTCTCTACAGGGGGTAAACCATGGCGCTCACTATTTATTTCATCCACACAATCACCGGGCTGGAGAAGACCTTCGACGCGTTGACCGCCGAGTACATCGGCGGGGAGGCGAAAAGCCATCACATCAGCGACGAGAGTCTGATCCGCCGCATCCTCGCCCACAAAGGACTCACTCATGATGTCCGCAGACACTTCCTGGAAAATATCATCGCCGCCGCAGATGCCGGAGCGGACCTCGTACAGGTAACCTGTTCATCCGTGACACCGGTCATCCCCTGTGCCAGGGAAATGGTAGACATTCCCGTATTTTCCATAGATGAACCGATGGCACAGGAAGCAGTCGACAATTACAAACGTATCGGCGTCATGGCCACCAATCCGGGGACCCTCAATCCTTCATCAGACCTGATCCGCTCAACAGCGGTCCAACAGGAGAAGAAAGTCACCGTGCAGCCCCTGCTCTGCGAAGGTGCCTACGAAGCGCTGCTGGCGGGGGAACCGGAAGAACATGATCAGATAGTGCGGGGTTACTTCCGGACCCTTGCATACGACGTGGATGTGATCGTTCTCGCACAGGCCTCCATGGCACGGATCATAGACACCCTCGGCCCCGGAGAGAAGAGCGTTCCCGTTCTCACCAGTCCTCCCCTGGCAATGGAGCATCTGGCTGGATATGTCCGGGATACCTGCAAGCCGGGCTCCCGCGCATAGGAGCCTGATATGAGAATCCTGATAATTGCTGACGATAATACCGGCGCCACCGATGCAGCCGGGATGCTCACTTCCACCGGAGCGAAGGCCCTTCTGCTGCTGGACCCGGCACTTCTCGATAGGCATACTGTATCGACTGAGTTCGATGTGGTCGTCGTCAGTACCCGTATACGGTCCGTGAGTCCCGTTGAGGCCTATCGCCTTACCAGGGATACTATCGAACGGGCCGTACCCCTCGGCTTCGACATTATTCAATTGAAATACTGCTCAACCTTCGATTCGACACCCGAGGGAAATATCGGTCAGAGTCTCGACGCCGCACAGGAAGTACTTGAGTTCCCGGTTACCATTGTCTGCCCGGCCCTCCCCGTGAACGGCCGGACTACCTATATGGGTTATCACTTCGTCCACCGTCAGCTGCTCAGCGAATCTCCCCTGGCCCAGCATCCCCTCAATCCGATGACCGATGCCAGCCTGGTCCGGTGGCTCTCGAGCCAGACGAAGAGAAAGATCGGCCTCATTGACCTTATGACCATACACCGGGGCATACACGCTATCCGTGAAGCCCGCAGACACCTTGAAGCCGGGGGCTTCGTATATCATGTAACTGATGCAGTGGAGCAGGAGGACATCGACCAGACAGTCCAGGCCTATGCCGATGTATCTTTTCTCAGCGGAGGCTCCGGCGTCTCCCAGGCCCTCGGGAATCTCTACTTTTCGGACAGGACTGCACTGGACTATTCCCGGCGCATCGCCGGTCTGAAGAAGCAGATCGTGGTCATCATCGGAAGCAGATCTCCAGCGACACACCGGCAGGAGAAGGCCGCCGATGCCGCCGGATTCACCCACATCAAGGTCCATCCCCTCGCTATCCTGGCCGGGGAAGCGGATGAAAAGGAAACGGCGAAACGGATCGCCGACGCTTACAGCGATGGCGCCAGCGTCATGCTCTCAATAGAACGGGAAGGTGACGCCGAAGTCGGGCATGTAAAACAGGAAGCCGCCCGGCGGGGTCTTTCATCTGTCGATGCGGGGACTGTCCTTGGAACATTTCTGGGAAAAGTCTCGGCGCTCCTCGTGGAAAAAAACGTGATCGACCGCCTTCTGGTGGCCGGAGGGGAGACCTCGGGCTCGGTCTGCTTCGAATGCGGATTCCAGGCGCTGGAAGTCGGCCTGCCCCTCGATCCGGGTGTCCCCTACTGTTTTCCCATCGGCCGGGAAAAACCCCTCCTCATCCTGAAGTCGGGTAATTTCGGAGCGGACGATCTGTTCATCAAGGCCGCGGGGATTTAGTGTTCCCCCCGGTCCGCTGCTCTGTGATCCGCTTCAGGCGGGCCGCCGGCTTCCAAGCCGCCGTTTACGATTCTTCCCGAACTGCGGATGCCTCCACCGGTCCTGCACCCGCCGGCTTCGCGGCCGCAAGCACTTTCCGGTACGGCATGGTCATCATTTTCCCCATCCTGCTCTGAATTTTTTTCCGGAAAAAGGGGATCCTTGACAGGAGTGTAAGCACGGCCATCAGTGCAACGAGCAGCCGCTTCCTTTGCGGGAAGTCGTATATGCCGTGCCTCCTGTAGTAGAGATGGTCCTTCTGGAAGACGAATCGGAGACCGCCGTAGATCTCGTCCCTGAAAATCTTCATTCCTCCGATACCGAGAAATGAGACCGGCGTGCGGATATCTTCCCCGGCATAGCGGGCCAACACTCCGGCGGTCGCATCAATGGCGCTGTCAATTGTCGCGGGATCGGTATTCTCATCGGTGACAATAGAGACAAGGTTCCCGCCCATCGTCTCCGTGTATCCCTGAAACACTTCACGGACGTTGGCGTTCTGTGAGAGCGGACCGCTGATCAGGAAGGCGATCTGCTTGCCGGTGAGGACCGGCTGGTGGGTACGGTTGAAGCTGCGCTCCAGGTACCGCTGCCAGTAGTGAGAGAGGTAGCGGCCGGTCATCTCTCCGGCGAACACCAGAATATCCGCCGTCAGCACTTTCCCGCGATGGAGCTCTATCAGATCGTCCTTTCCTTCGTAGGCACAGCGATTGTCGAATCCGCACTTGAGGCAGCCCATGCAGGGACCCATTTTTATTTCCCGCAGATTGATGAGCTCAGCTCCTGGAAAGGATCGGCGGATGCGTTCAATCATTCTGCGGATCGCCGAATCTCCGCCTGGAAGATCGGCGACGATGGTGACCCGCTTCCCTGTCTGCTGAGGTTGCGGAACCGGCAGTACTGGCTGGTACACTCCGAAGCCTTCAGCCCTGACCGGCGCATATGCCCGCATCGTTCCGGTCCCGCACTCCACCGCTTCGAGCCAGCGTCGGAATACCGCCCGGAGGGACGGCTGTTTTTTCCTGTCCATCAGGTCATGCATATGGGCCGGGACTCCGCCGATATACTTCATCCCCAGATCGTCGCAGACCGCATTGATGTAGTTGTGTGCCGTGTGGTCGAAAAAGTGGATCGAGGTGCTGACGGCCGCCGCATATTTTCCTTCGAAAACAGCCTGCCGCTCACGTTCGAAGATCAGTTCGATAAACCGCATATAAGATGAGTGGACCATCAGATAATAAAGGGGGAAGGCCCAGATAACCAGGTCGGCTTCCGATACCTTTTCCATGATCGCGTCGAATGCATCCGGTCTCTTCTCGTACAATGCAATCCGCTGTGCAGCCGGAATAATTTCATATTCATGTCCGGGAAAACACTTTTCCCAGTAGTACACGTACTGAAGAGTGACGCTGTTGGTCCCCTTTGGACTTCCCCCGAGTACAATGATTTTCATGACATAAGACTCCTGTACATTTCTTCAAGGACCGCCGGTTTCTTCTCTCTGATGACCGTCATCGCGATGAGTTGGCCGCCGACGTCGTGGAGAAGCTTTCTCTCCTGTGCCGGATCGGCCCGGTCGATATCAATACTCTGCAGGGTACAGAGACCGTGGGTGTAGATGAACATATCCCGGAACAGTCCCAGCAGGATCCGGTCATCGAGGTTCTTCAAATACCAGTCCCTTCGCATTTTCTCCACCACCGGCCCCAGCAGGGGACTCCTTGAGGTGAAGTTCCACTTCTTTTTTGCCCTGACGAAAAGCAGATCGAAGAACTGCGGCTCTTCCCGGGCGAACTTCAGGTAGCCAAGTCCGATGGAGAGAAAAGCGCTCTCGTCGTCCTCGGCTTCCAGCATGTACTTCAGGGCGAGGGGAGTGACCTTCTCGATTACCGCTTCTTCCAACTCATCGATTGAGGTGAAGACCCGGTAAATCGGCTGTGTGGACCCCTGAATCTCCCGAGCCACACTGCGGGCGTTCAGTTTCCCGACACCTTCCCTCCTGACCAGACTGACGGCTGCGTCGATGATTTTTTCCCTGGTAAAGGACACCTTCGGCGGCATGCTTCCTCCCTGTTAAATAACAAGTGTAATATAACATATGTTATTTTAAATGTCAAGAAAAACTTTCTTATATGCCGACCCGCTTTCACTGCATTATGGGGCTGATTCAGATTGCGGTTATTCGCGATACCCGGAGACGACTCTCAGAAGTTCCACCCTGCTTGATGCGCCGGTCTTTCGAAAAATATTGTACACATGGGTTCGTGCGGTGGTGAAAGATACATGCAGCGCCGATGCGATCTCTTTGTTGCTCATGCCGTGAGAGATCAGATCGACGACTTCTGCTTCCCTGGGAGATATGCCGAAGGCTCTAATAAATCCCTCGCTGACTTTACCTTCATCGATCAGCGCCGCCGGCTTGACTATGTAGCGGATGAATGCGGCGATGGAGAGTATATTCCAGATGAAAAATACCAGGTAGTTGAGCAGCTCGGTCGGACTCCCGGCGAAGTCCATCGTGAGCCCTCCGGCGGTCAGAATGAGCGAAACCGGAACGAAGATCAGCAGCAGCCGGCCCAGCCAGCGCAGCAGGAACCGCATCGTGTCCTGGGAAGCTCCAGTCGAACCCTTGAGAAAGATATATCCGGCAAAGGTAAGAAAAACACCGGTTGCTGCCACACTGAACGGGAGCATTACGGACCGGGGAACCGAACTGAGCCCCGGGAACCGGGATGAGAGAAGGACCGCCGCGGCCACATACAGGTAGAGAAGCACGAGGGGCGATGCCGCCAGATATGCCCAGACCCTGCTCATCGCGGGGTACACGTAGAAAAGGGCGCAACAGATCCCGGCATAAATAAGGATACCGAGAACAAACGTGATGCCGCTGAAGTAACTGTCCACAAACACGGGCGTAAAACTCATCAGCTCAATGTAGTAGCCGACAAGGTTCAGCAGAAGCCAGACCGTGAAGAGGGAAATAACCGTCAGCATCCAGGTAAGAACCGGCTCCTTCAGCCGCTTTACGAGAATAATCGTGAACGTGATCCCTGCAAATCCGGATGACAGGAGCAGGATGTAGAGAAAAAAGAGGAAGTGCCGCACGTCTGGCAGTATACGTTTGTACCGGCAGTCTGTCCACCGCATCATACTTCCGTATGATTCGGCAGAATCATACACTTTTCCGATTGTTACCATTACGAATCCGGAGCATATTCAGGCCGGATAAAACAAACCAGGAGGAATTGCTATGAAAAAACTATGTATCATTTCAGTGCTGCTGCTGATAGCGGCAGGTACCGTATCCG
>Ga0272443_10000852_pt1 | contig 50525 bp, 50 predicted proteins | sample SSMAcet12_FD_193581 | JGI IMG/M metagenome (GOLD analysis project Ga0272443, IMG submission 193581) | Marine sediment archaeal communities from Little Sippewissett salt marsh, Falmouth, MA, United States - SSM-Acet-12 | ecosystem: Environmental > Aquatic > Marine > Wetlands > Sediment ...
TTCACCTTGGAACCGAAGCCGATGGAGGATTTCGCGATCCTGCGGCCGATGATCTTGTCGAGGCCCTCGAACGCCCCGCCGCAGATGAAGAGGATGTTGCGGGTGTTGACGTTGATGAGCTGCTGCTCGGGATGCTTGCGCCCCCCTCTCGGCGGCACGCCGACGACGGCCCCTTCGAGTATCTTCAGCAGCGCCTGCTGCACGCCCTCGCCCGAAACGTCGCGCGTGATGGAGACGTTGGCCGACTTGCGGGCGATCTTGTCGATCTCGTCCACGTAGATGATGCCCCGTTCGGCCCGTTCGAGATTGAAGTCCGATGCCTGCAAAAGACGCGCCAGAATGGTCTCCACGTCGTCGCCGACATAGCCCGCCTCGGTCAGCGAGGTGGCGTCGACGATGGTGAAGGGAACCTCCAGCAGGTTCGCCAGCGTCTGCGCCAGGAGCGTCTTGCCGGTGCCGGTGGGGCCGATGAGCAGGATGTTGCTCTTTTCGATGACGACATCGTCGTCCCGCCGCCATTCCTGTGACTCGATCCTCTTGTAGTGATTGTAGACCGCGACGGAAAGCGCCTTGCGGGCGCGATCCTGGCCGACCACGTACTGGCCGAGGGATTCCATGATCGATTTCGGGTTGATCAGATGCGGCTGGAACGGCTGGCCGGCGGCGGAAGGTGCCGGCTTGATGGCGCTGATCTCCCTGCGGAGAATCTCGACGGAACTCATGATGCAGCGGTCGCAGATGAAGGCGTTCGGTCCGGCGACCATGCTGTTGACCTCGTCGCTGCTCCTTCCGCAGAACGAACAGACTACCTGGCCGTCGTCGCCTCCGTTTTTCCTCTTCCCTTTCATCCGGTCTTTATCCTGGGACATTGACAATCACCTGTTCTGCTTGTTGGTAAAATCTCGGGATCAGAATCCCATTCGCGCGAGGCTGTCGAGGACATGCTGGATCGCCATGCTGAGCTTGGGATGATCCTGCTCGAAATGGCCGAGGGCGTCGTCGAGACTTTCGGAAAGCCCTTCCTTTTCATCCTCGATCGAAACGTCCTCGTGCACGAGCCGGCCGATATCCTCTTTCAGCTTGCCGAGCACCTCGCCGGTCGACTCGTCAACGGTCCGGGTCTGTTCGAGTTCCTCATGAAGCTGTTCGAGCAGCTCCTGCAATTTCCGCTTTTCCATGTCTGGCTGTTTCTCCGGCTTCGGTTAGGGAAGATTCGTAAAGCCCATAAGGTAGCGGTCTACTTCACGCGCCGCCAGCCGGCCTTCATTGATGGCCCAGACAATCAGGCTCTGGCCCCTTCTGGCGTCGCCCGAGGCGAACACCTTCGCGCAGCTCGTCCTGAAGTCGCCGTAGGGAGCGCTGATATTGGAACGCTCGTCCTGTTCGACCTGCAACTCCTGTAATAACCGCTCCTCCGGCCCTAAAAATCCCATGGCGAGCAAAACCATGTCGGCCGGGATCACTTCCTCGGTGCCGGCAACCGGCTGGGGCACGTAGCGCTCCTCTTTCTTTTTCCATTCGACCCGGCATACCTCGACCCCGGTAAGGATGCCGTTGCCGTCGGCGAGAAGCTTCATGGTCATCATGGAATACCGCCTGGGGTCCTCACCCTGCAGGGCGGCGGCCTCTTCCTGGCCGTAATCGACTTTCAGGGTTTTCGGCCATTCGGGCCACGGATTGTTCTCCGGGCGCTCGAGCGGCGGTTCCGGCATGATCTCGAGCTGTATGACGCTTTTGCAGCCCTGGCGGATGGAGGTCGCGACGCAGTCGGTTCCGGTGTCGCCGCCGCCGATGACGACCACGTTCCTGTCCCTGGCCGAAATCTCCGGAGCAGCGCCGTCGAGGACGGCTTTCGTGCTCGAGCGGAGAAAATCCATCGCGAAATGCACGCCCCGGCTCTCGCGGCCCGGCACGTCGAGGTCCCTCGGCTTCGTCGCGCCCGTACAGAGCACGACGGCATCGAACTCGGAGAGCAGCTTCGACGCCGGATAGTTGCGGCCGACTTCGGTGCCGAGCACGAAAGCGACCCCTTCCTGCTCCATCAGGTCGAGTCGACGCTGCACGACGGCCTGTTTGTCGAGTTTCATGTTCGGGATGCCGTACATCAGAAGCCCCCCGGCCCGGTCGTCGCGTTCGAAAACGGTCACCTTGTGACCGGCCCGGTTCAACTGGTCGGCGCATGCGAGGCCGGCAGGCCCCGATCCCACGACGGCGACCTTCTTGCCGGTGCGTGCGGCGACCCGCTTCGGTTCCACCCACCCCTGCTCGAACGCGTGCTCGATGATGGTGCACTCGATGTTCTTGATGGTGACCGGCGGCTCTATGATGCCCAGAACGCAGGAACCCTCGCAGGGAGCCGGACAGACGCGTCCGGTGAATTCCGGAAAATTGTTGGTTTTCATCAGGCGATCGTACGCCTCTTTCCAGAACCCCCTGTACACATAATCGTTCCATTCGGGAATGAGATTATGGATCGGACATCCGGAAGTCATGCCGCTGAGCATGAAACCTGTATGGCAGTAAGGCGTACCGCAATCCATGCAGCGCGCGCCCTGTTCCCGGAGCCCGGCTTCCGGCATCTCCTCGTGGAACTCCCGCCAGTCCTTTATGCGTTCGAGCGGCGGCCTGTCGGCAGGCACGGCCCGTTCATAGTCCAAAAAACCCTTTATTTTGCCCATATACTTCTTTTCCTGTTAACGGTGAGAACAAGGCTTGTCTCCCATGCCGCTCAGTTTCCGGACACGCGCGCCGGATCGCTGATATTTTTCTGGAACGCGGCCATGACGGCCTCCTCTCCGGTCATCCCCGCGGCCATCACGCTCTCCATCGCCTCGATGGCGCGTTTGTAGTCGTGAGGGAGCACCTTCACGAAATGTTTTTTCTTCTCCTCCCATTCGCCGAGAAGCTCCTCCGCACAGGTGCTGCCGGTATAGTCCACGTGCTTGCGGATCATCCCGGAAAGCTTGTCGTATTCGCTCTCGTTTTCTATTTCGTAGAGGCCCACCATGTCGAGGTTGCATCTCGCCTCGAAGGTCCCTTCGGGGTCGTAGACATAGGCGGTCCCTCCGGACATGCCCGCCGCGAAGTTCTTTCCGGTTTCACCGAGGATGACGACCGTGCCGCCGGTCATGTACTCGCAGCAGTGATCGCCCACGGCTTCCACAACCGCCTCGAGACCGCTGTTGCGGACACAGAAGCGTTCGCCGGCCATGCCCCTGATGTAGGCTTCGCCGGAAATCGCTCCGTAGAAGGCGACGTTGCCGAGAATGATGTTCTTCTCTGCAACGAAGGTCGCCTGTTTCGGTGGATAGACGACGATCCTGCCGCCGGAAAGTCCCTTGCCGGCATAGTCGTTCGCGTCTCCTTCCAGTTCGAGCGTCATGCCCCTGGGAATGAACGCGCCGAAGCTCTGGCCCGCCGAACCGTTGAACTTGAGATGGATCGTATCGTCCGGCAGTCCCTCGCCGCCGTGCGCTTTCGTCACTTCGTTGCCGACGATGGTGCCGACCACACGGTCGGTATTGCGGATCGGCAGGGTCGAGTTGACCTTTTCTTTCCTTTTGATCGCCGGTTCGCAGATCCTGAGCAGGGTTTTCATGTCGAGACTGTCCTCGATACCGTGCTCCTGTGAACAGGTATTGTAGAGGCTCTCGCCCTCCTCGTCAGGTTCTGCCAGGTAGAGGATCTTCGAAAAATCGAGGCCTTCGGCTTTCCAGTGGCTGATCGCCTTTTTCATTTCCAGCCTGTCGACCCGTCCGACGAGCTCGTTGAGCGAACGAACGCCGATTTTCGCCATGTATTCACGGACGCCTTCGGCGAGGAAGCGCATGAAATGCTCCACGTGCTCGGGCCTGCCCTTGAAGTTCTTTCTGAGTTCCGGATTCTGCGTAGCCACGCCGACCGGGCAGGAATCCTCCTGGCAGGCGCGCATCATGATGCAGCCCATGACGACCAGCGCGGTCGTTGCGAAACCGAACTCTTCAGCGCCGAGCAGTGCGGCGATGACGATGTCTCTGGCGGTCTTGAGCTGGCCGTCGGCCTCCACGACGATGCGGCTGCGCAGGTTGTTGAGCACGAGGGTCTGGTGCGTCTCGGCAAGCCCGAGTTCCCACGGCATGCCCGCGTGCATGATGCTCGAAATGGGCGATGCGCCCGTTCCGCCGTCATGGCCGCTGATAAGGACCACGTCGGCATGCGCCTTGGCGACGCCGGCGGCGATGGTGCCCACCCCGACGGTCGAGACGAGCTTGACGTTGATACGCGCCGACCGGTTGGCGTTCTTCAGGTCGTGGATCAACTGCGCGAGGTCCTCGATCGAATAGATATCGTGATGGGGCGGCGGCGAAATGAGGCCGACTCCCGGAGTGGAATGACGGGTCCTGGCGACCCAAGGATAGACCTTCGTGCCCGGAAGCTGGCCGCCCTCGCCGGGCTTGGCGCCCTGGGCCATCTTGATCTGTATCTCGCGGGCGTTCGTCAGGTACTCGCTGGTGACGCCGAACCGTCCAGAAGCGACCTGCTTGATGGCCGACATGCGGGAATCACCGTTCTCGTCCGGCGTGAAGCGGTCGGGGTCCTCGCCTCCCTCGCCGGTGTTGCTCTTGCCGCCGAGGCGGTTCATGGCTATCGCGAGGGTTTCGTGCGCTTCCTTGCTGATGGAACCGTAGGACATGGCCCCGGTCTTGAAGCGCTTCAGAATGTTCTCGGCCGGCTCGACCTCCTCCAGGGGCACCGGATTCTTGCTGAACTTGATATCCATGAGCCCGCGCAGGGTGCAGAGATGTTCGCTCTGCTCGTCGATCAGGCGCTCGTAGCGCTTGAACATATCGTAATCGCCCGTCCTGCACGCCTGCTGCAGCACATGGATCGATTCGGGACTGAAGAGGTGGTACTCGCCGTCATGCCGCCATTTTCTGTCGCCCCCGCTTTCGAGGCCCGGATCGACATCGTTGCCCGAAAGGGGAAACGCCGCCTTGTAGCGCTGGGCCACCTCGTCGGCGACGGTGTCGAGACCGATGCCCTCGATTCGCGAAGCCGTTCTGGAAAAATAGGAATCGACGAGTTTGGAATTGAGGCCGACCGCCTCGAAAATCTGCGCGCCGCAATAGCTCTGAACGGTTGAAATGCCCATTTTCGCCATGGTCTTGACGACACCCTTGACCAGCGCCTTGCTGTAGTTTTTGACGGCGGTTTTCCCGTCCAGCCCGTCTATCCTGCCGGAGGCGACAAGCTCCTCGATGGACTCGATCGCCAGGTAGGGATTGACCGCCCCCACGCCGTAGCCGACAAGCACGGCGAAGTGGTGAACGGTTCTCGGCTCGGCGGATTCGAGAATCAGTCCCGCCCTGGTGCGAAGCCCGGCGTTGATGAGGAAATGATGAACGCCCGAGGTCGCAAGAAGCGCCGGGATCGGCGCCGTATCCTTCTCCATCTCTCCCCTGTCGGAAAGAATGATGATGCTCGCGCCCTTGCCGATTGCCTGTTCCGCCCTGCGGCAGATATCCTGCATGGCGTTGTCGATGCCCTTTCCGCCTTCCTTCAGGTTGTAGAATATCGGGATCGTGACGGCTCCGAGACCCGGACGGTCGACCGAGCGGATGGCTTCGAGCTCCTCGTTCGTCAGAACGGGCCGGTTGATTTTCAGCCGGCGGCAATTCTGTTCGTCGGGCTGCAGCAGATTGCCCTCGGCGCCGAGCATGACCATCGTCGAGGTGATGATCTCCTCCCTGATCGAATCGATCGGCGGATTGGTCACCTGGGCGAAAAGCTGTTTGAAATAATCGTACATCAGCCGGGGCCTGTTGGAAAGCACGGCGAGAGGCACGTCGTGACCCATGGAACCCACGGCCTCCACCCCTCTTATCGACATCGGAACGAGATGGTGCGAAAGATCCTCCTCTGTATAGCCGAAAAGCTTCTGACGGGTCTGAAGAGCGTGGCCGTTCTTGCCGGCTACCGGCGCTTCTTTGTCTTCGATGAGCGATTCGAGCTCGACAAGCTCCTTCGCCAGCCATTTCCCGTACGGCTTTTCCCCGGCGATGGTCTGCTTTATCTCCTCGTCGGATATGATGCGCCCCTGGGCCGTATCGACGAGAAACATCCTGCCGGGCTGCAGCCGGTCCTTTTTCAGAATCCTTTCGGGCTCGATATCCAGCACCCCCGCCTCGGATGCCATGACGACAAGATCGTCCCTGGTGATATAGTAGCGGGACGGGCGAAGTCCGTTGCGGTCGAGAATGGCGCCGATCTGCACTCCGTCGGTGAAGGTGACCGACGCGGGACCGTCCCAGGGCTCCATCAGGCAGCTGTGATATTCGTAGAACGCCTTCTTCTTCTCCTCCATGTCGCCGTTGCCGTCCCAAGGCTCGGGAATGAGCATCATGGCGGCGTGAGCCAGCGAACGACCGCTGAGCACGAGAAATTCGAAGGCGTTGTCGAACATCGCGGCGTCGCTGCCGTCCTCCATGATCACCGGCTTGATATGCTCGATATCGCTGCCGAACAGCGGGGAATCGAACATCTTCTCCCTGGCTTTCATCCAGTTGACATTGCCTCGCAGGGTATTGATTTCGCCGTTATGGCTGATGAAACGGTACGGATGCGCCCGGTCCCAGCTCGGAAAGGTGTTGGTGCTGAACCGGGAATGCACCATGGCGATGGCGCTCTGCACGTCCTCGTCGAGCAGTTCCGGATAGAACAGGGAGACCTGTTCCGGAAGCAGCATGCCCTTGTAGACGATCGTCCTGTGGGAGAGGCTGCACATATAGAAATAATTGCTGCCGAGCAGGCCGGCGGTGTATTTCACCCTCTTGGTGATCCTGCGCCGTATGGTGTAGAGTTTTCTTCCGAACTCCTCGTCGGACGTCGTGTCCTTTCCCTTGCCGACGAAAAACATCTTCACCACCGGCTCCTGGGCCTGCGCGGTCTTGCCGAGGGAGTCGTTGACCGTGGGGACCTTTCGCAGACCGAGAAATTTCTGTCCCTCGGCCTGGACCATCTGTCGGCAGATGTCCTCGATCGCCCTCCTCTGGGAAATGTTCGGGGGCATGAACGCCATGCCGACCGCATATTCACCTTCGGCCGGGAGTTCGATATCCCGTTCGGCGCATACCTTTCGCAGAAAAAGGTCGGGAATCTGGATAAGAATGCCCGAACCGTCTCCCGTGTTCTTTTCATAGCCGCAAGCGCCCCGGTGCTTCATCTTTTCCAGGACTTCCAACCCCTGCAGAACTATTTCATGAGACTTCCGTCCTTTTATATTGGCCACAAAACCCACGCCGCAGGAATCATGCTCGTACTGTGGATCGTATAGCCCCGTTGCTTGCTGTACTTTCATTTTCTCCAGGAACTTCTTTCTGAATTATTACCGAAAAAGGCGCTCATAATTTTGAAGGGGAGAATATACACTTTCCGATGCATTTTTCCGCACCGGACCGCACGCCGGAGCTCACGCCTTTCCCTGTCCGGCGACCGCGCTGATAGCCTTCTGCAGCTCTTCCTGATCCCCGAGATAGTAGCTTCGGATCGGCTTCAGGTCGTCATCGAGTTCGTAGACGAGCGGGATACCGGTAGGGATGTTCAAGCCGACGATATCTTCTTCGGAAACGTTGTCGAGATATTTGACCAGCGCACGGAGGGAATTGCCGTGGGCGGCTATGATGACGCTTTTTCCCGCCCGGATCTGCGGTGCGATCTCTTCGTGCCAGATAGGAAGAAAGCGCTTGACGGTATCCTTGAGGCATTCCGTCACAGGAATTTCTTCGGGAGCGAGCGAGGCGTAACGCGGGTCGTTGCCGGGATAGCGGGGATCGCTTTTCTCGAGCGGCGGGGGAGGCGTATCGTAGCTTCTCCTCCAGACAAGAACCTGCTCGTCACCATGCTGCTGGGCGGTCTCGGACTTGTTGAGACCCTGAAGCGCACCGTAATGACGCTCGTTCAAACGCCAGCTCTTGTAGACGGGAATCCACATGAGGTCCATCGTATCGAGCACGTTCCAGAGCGTGCGGATCGCCCTCTTCAGAACGGACGTATATGCCACGTCGAATGCGAAACCCGCTTCCTGCAGGAGCTTGCCCGCCGTGCGCGCCTCGACAAGTCCTTTTTCACTCAAATCGATATCGCGCCATCCGGTAAAACGGTTTTCCCGGTTCCAGAGACTTTCTCCGTGCCGCAGCAACACAAGCTTTATCATGAAACGCTCCTCCTTGTTAGAAAGCATTGATTTTATTGACACAGGGCCGTCTCCTCCCTGTTTTGCCGAGTTTTGTCAATGTAACAATCTGGAATACTTTTCTCAAAACGCCGGAAACGCGCAAGAAGACCCCCACGGGACCGATTTCGGAAGAACGCGGCGAAGCAGATGCGGACAGGGGAGGAAAAAGCCCTGCTTTATTGACAAATGTTTATAGATTTATAGAATGAAATATGATATCTTTGATACCTTTGGGCCCGCAAACCCACATTTTTGAAGCAGTATTACCGGGGCCTGCGGATTAATGCGCAGGCAACAGATCCGACATCGCAACATGAAGGTAGACAATTTCAGACTACAACTGGGCAACAGGGAATATGTCCCGATCGTCATCGGCGGCATGGGCGTCAACATTTCCACAACCGAGCTCGCGCTCGCGGCCGAAAGGCTGGGTGGTATCGGTCACATTTCCGATGCCGAGGTCTGCTACGTCTGCGATCAGCTCTTCAGCACATCCTACGTCACCCGGAAAAGGAAAAAATACAGCTACAACACGGGCAATCCCGACAAGTCCGATCTCTATTTCGACCTCGTGGAAGTTGCGGAAGCGCAGAAGCAGTACGTGGAGCATACGATCTCGGGAAAAACCGGCAACGGCGCCATTTTTCTGAACTGCATGGAAAAGCTCACCATGCGAAGTTCCTCGGACACCCTCAAGACGAGACTGTCGGCCGCGATGGACGCGGGCATAGACGGACTGACCCTCGCCGCCGGGCTCAATCTCAGGACACTTGACCTCATCAAGGATCATCCGCGCTTCCACGATGTCAAAATCGGCATCATCATCTCGTCGATGCGCGCCCTGTCCATCTTCATGAAGCGGGCAAGGAAGCTGGAGCGTCTGCCCGACTATATCGTCGTCGAAGGTCCGCTTGCCGGCGGCCATCTCGGGTTCGGTCCGGACGACTGGCAGACCTACGACCTCAAAACGATCACCGCCGAAGTCATCGGATTCCTGAAAGACGAAAACCTGAACATACCGGTCATTCCGGCCGGAGGCATCTTCACGGGCGGCGAGGCCGTGGATTTTCTGCAGCAAGGTGCGTCGGCCGTCCAGGTCGCGACCCGTTTCACCATCACGAAGGAATCCGGGCTTCCCGACGAAGTCAAGCAGCGCTACCTCGATGCCGAAAAAGAGGACATCGTCGTCAACACCGTCTCTCCCACAGGCTACCCGATGCGCATGCTCAAGCAGTCCCCCGTCCTCAACTACAGGATGGCCCCTAACTGTGAAGGGCTCGGCTACCTGCTGGACAACAACGCCAAATGCGGTTATATCGACGCCTATTATCAGGCCCTCGAAGCGGCGAAAGAGAACCGGCCGCTCCGGATAACCGGCCAGACCTGCCTTTGCACGGGCATGGCAAGATACGACTGCTGGACCTGCGGCGACACCACCTGGCGCCTCAAGGACACCACGAACAGAATGAGCGACGGAAGCTGGCTGCTGCCCGATGCCGAGGACGTCTTCAGGGATTACCAGTTCAGCCAGGGGAACCTGATCCGGAAACCCGGGATCGAGGAAAAGGTCCGAAGCTGAACGAGCCCGCCTGCCGGACCGGGCAGCAAAAAGCCACGGTCGGCAAAACGCGCACCACCCCTCCTTTCCCGGCCGGCGGACCGCTGACGGCAACCCGGCCCTTGCGATGCGAACGGTTATTTCCGGAAGAACTGTTACATTGGATGTAACAAGGTAAAAAGCCTGCTCTTTCGAGCGGCCACGTATCGGCCAACCGACAGCCATGCCATGAAAGGAAAGCTGAAAACCCTCGCTCTTGCCGTAACGGTATTCACAGGAGTGCTGCTGATCATCTTCATGATCAATCAGCTGTACCTCTTCTCCTCCCTTCTCGGCGCGCTGCACCCGTACGCGGGATACGGAGTTCTTTTGCTCGGAGCGGCGGCGTTCGGCTTCATTGTCGTGTACGCATACTCGATCTGGATGCCCCCCTCGAGGCCGGCGTTTCCTGAAAACGAGACCTCCCCGTCCTATCCCGCCTACGCGAAACACCTCGCGCGAACGCTTTGCGTCCATCCGTCACATCCCGAGCCGATGCGAAAAGACGGCGACTCCCGCTGGGTGAAAACGAATCTGAAACTTCTCGAGGTCGATGCCCTGAACGCCACCAAGGAACTGGCGACAAAGAACTTTTTCATAGGAGCCTTTGCGCAGAACACCTCCTACGGAACCACAACGTCCCTGATGAACAACCTGAAGCTTGTCTGGAGGATATACAGGCTGCACCACCGCTCGGCGCACGGCAAGGACCTGCTGAGACTTTACCGCATGACCTACGAATCCCTGCCGCTCTCGGATTTTCAGAAGGAAGAGCTGCCCTCGCACATCAAGCCCGTTGTCCAGGCCGCCTTCAGCAACACCCTTTCATCGCTGCTTCCCGGCGGCAACCTTTTGACGCCGCTCTTTCTCAACCTGTTCCTCGCGGGTGCGACGAACACCTATCTGACCTGCCTTGCCGGCATCATCAGCATGCGCTACTGTCAGGCTCTGTCAGAGGAAGATACCGAGGAAATCCTCAACCGGAGCAAGTTCGAGGCCTCGTTCATGCTCAGGGAAATCATCTCGGAGTGCAACCCGATCCTGTCGGTCACCGTCAGCAACGCCGTCAAGAAAGCCGGTGCCGACAGCCTGGACCGTGTCCAGTCTTCGGGGGGGGGGAACCTCGCCCAGGATATCGTCTCCCATCTCGCCCATTCCCTCAAGAACATCATCCGCGAAAACGTCGAAGAGGAAAAGGAAAAATCCTGAGACCTACTTCTCCCTCAGTCCACGGAAAAACTCCTGCAGCAGACTGAGAGCCTTGTGTTCGAGAATCCCGCCGTAGACTTCGGGCTGGTGATTGAGCGTTTTCGCCCCGGTAACGTTCATGACCGTGCCGCACGCCCCCATCCTGGGATCATAGGCGCCGAATACCAGGCGCCCGACCTTGGCGTTGACGATCGCCCCGGCGCACATCGGACAGGGTTCGAGCGTGACGGCAAGTGTACATTCGTCGAGATACTTGCTGCCGAGAGTCGCCATCGCAGCCGTCAGGGCGATCATTTCGGCATGCGCGGTCGCATCCGAAAGCGCCTCGACCTGGTTGTACCCCCTGCCGACAATACGCCCGCCTGCGTCGAACACGACGGCGCCGACAGGCACCTCTTTTTTTTCATAGGCCTTGATCGCCTCGCGCAAGGCCTGTTCCATGTACCAGGAAAGCTCCATCAGGGCTTTTTTTATGGTGAACGGCAGGGAGACATCCCGCCATGATTTCCTCAAACCTCTTTTTTTTGCTATAATAAAGCTTTTGTTTCCACTTTCAAGAGTAATCTTCTTTGCTCTTCAGTTTCGTTTCAACAAGCATACAATACCATGAATATTCACGAGTATCAAGGCAAGGATATACTGCGCCGGTTCGGGGTTTCCGTACCGAAAGGCGTTGTCGCATTTTCCGCCGAGGAAGCAAAGCAGGCCGCAGAGCAGCTCTTTGAGGAGCAGGGTTGCAAGGTCGTGGTCGTCAAGGCCCAGATTCACGCCGGCGGAAGGGGGAAAGCGGGCGGCGTCAAGCTTGCCAAATCTCCCGAAGAAGCTTTCGATATCGCCCGCCAGATGCTCGGAGCGACGCTCGTCACCCACCAGACCGGCCCCGAAGGCAAGGAAGTCAGGCGTCTGCTCGTCGAGGAAGGCATGAATATCGAAAAAGAGTTCTATGTCGGCATTACGCTGGACCGCTCGACCTCGAACAATGTGCTGATGGTCTCGACCGAAGGAGGCATGGAAATCGAAAAGGTCGCCGAGGAAACCCCGGAAAAGCTGCTCAAGATCCAGATCCATCCCCTGCACGGTCTGCAGGGCTTCCAGGCCCGCCAGGCGGCGTTCTTCCTCGGCCTCGAAGGAGACAAGTTCAAGAACGCCCTCAAATTCATCAACGCGCTCTGCAACGCCTACAGCGCCATCGACGCTTCGCTTGCGGAAATCAATCCCCTGGTCGTCACGGCCGAAGGCCGGGTTCTCGCGCTCGACGCCAAAATCAATTTCGATTCCAGCGCACTCTTCCGCCACAAGGATTTTCTCGAACTCCGTGACACGAGCGAAGAAGATCCCTTCGAGGTCGAGGCCTCCAAGTCGAACCTCAACTATGTCCGTCTGGACGGCAACGTCGGCTGCATGGTCAACGGGGCCGGCCTCGCCATGGCCACCATGGACATGATCCAGCTCGCCGGCGGCAAACCCGCGAACTTCCTCGACGTGGGTGGAGGCGCGAGCCCCGAAACGGTGGAGGAAGGATTCAAGATCATCATGAGCGACAAGAACGTCAGGGCGATCCTGATCAATATTTTCGGTGGCATCGTCCGCTGCGACCGCGTGGCCGGAGGCGTGATCGAAGCCGCGAAAAAGGTCGGCCTCGACCTTCCGGTGATCGTGCGTCTCGAAGGCACCAACGCCGAAATCGCCCAGAAGATGCTCGACGAATCGGGCCTGAATCTCATCGCGGCCAACGGCCTCCGCGAGGCCGCGCAGAAGGTCAACCAGGCGCTTGCCGTATAAACCGCAAAGCGATAGTATAAGCCCAAAAGAAAAGAGGCTGTTTCAGAGTTGTTTCTGAAACAGCCTCTCTTCTCTTTCCGCACAGATAATGCGGGCAGCTGTGACATGGTCATGGAAAATACGGTAAATGAGCATGAAATCGGAGAGAAAGCGGAAAGAGGAGAAAAAAAACGGCGGAAACGAAAAAGGAGGCGCTTTCGCACCTCCTTTTCCGTGTTTGACGACAGACCGGAAAATCACCAGAAAACACGGGTCATCTTATCTGAACACAAGCAACACTAACCTAACATCTTCACCAACTCACCAGCCTGTCATCAAACAACTTCAAGCAGCAACACTAACCTAACCGGATAGTAAAAGTACTTGTTCCTACTCAAGCACCTTCACTATGTAGGACGACCTTTCCCCGCAAAACTTGCAGCTTTTTCAAAAAAAAATGAAAAAAGATATGGCAGCGGGCGCGCGCTCAACCCGTGAAGAACGTTTCCTTTTATGTTACCTTGCGTTATACCCTTTCCGGAAAACAGGCCCGCGAAAACGACATGACGGAAACGAACGGCACCATCCCGAAAAAAGGAACCTGCAGTTCCTGCGGCCTCTGTTCGATAACCGAATGGCCCATGCGGGAAAGCATCCGAAGCTGCGTCTTCACGAACGGATGGCTGGGTGAACGGGAAAAGAGGCTTTTCGGTAGAGAGCGCAACCCGGACGACCCTGTGGAGATGCGTTTCGGCATCTCGCAACGGCGGCTCACCGCGAGCATGCGGGAACCGCTTCCCGGTGCCCAGTGGAGCGGCATCGTCACGCATATCGCCCGGAAAGCGTTCGAAAGCGGGATCGTTGAAGGGGTCGTCACGCTGCATCATGAAAACGGCAGCCGCTTTCTCTCACGACCGGTACTGGCGAGAAACACCCCGGATATCCTCGCTTCAAGGGGCAACAAACCGGTGCTTTCACCGGTACTGCGCTCGCTCCAGGATGCGTTCCGCCTGAAACTCGGAAGCATCCTCGTCATCGGCGCCGCATGCCATATGCACGTGCTCAGGGATTTTCAGGAGCGCCATCCCTATCTCAGGGACATGGATATCCATACCGTCGGGATTCCCTGCGTGGACAACGTGCCGCGGACTCGTTTTCACTGGATACTCGAACGGATCTCCCGTTCTCCGGAAACCGCGCATCACATGGAATTCATGCAGGACTTCCGTATCCACATACGCCATACCGACGGCTCGATCGAGAAAATCCCTTACTTCAGTCTTCCGGAAGAACTCTCGAACCCCGACATCTTTCCCGAAGCCTGCATGAGCTGCTTCGACTACCTCAACGGTCTGTCGGATATCACCGTCGGTTACCTTGCCGCGAAGTTCGCTCCGAAGGAAAAAAGGCAATGGGTCATTGTCCGCACGGAAAAAGGACGGAAACTGTTCGAACTGGTGGAGAAGGGGCTCGACATCTATCCGGAATCGGGAAAATGGGAGTGCGAAAAATTCATTCGGGCCAACGCGGAACGGATCATCGACAGCATGAAAGAGAGAAAAACCGCCTATTCGCCCGACAGAAGGATTCCCTTATGGCTCGGAAAGGCCATGTCGGCACTGCTGAACGTCATCGGGCCTAAAGGAATCGGGTTCGCGCACTACTCGGTTGATTTCCATCTGATTCGGCACTACTACTATGTAAAATACCGCCATCCGGAAAAACTGGACATTCTGGTGCCGGAACATGTCCGCACCATCCTCGGGGAATACGGTCTACCCCTGTAATGCGGCATTCCTGCCGGAATCCCCGGCCCGATGAGCCGGCGAATGTCAGGAAAAGACGCCGCTGTGCCGCCGGCATGCTCTCGCATCCGTATATCAAACACCACGACCCGTCGAAGACCGTTCATCCGGCGCTCGCCGGCATCTTCATCGCCCTTTACTGAGACGGACTGGCGGCTCCTTCCCGAAATATTGTATCTTTGCTGACCGAAACGACAACGGCAACCGACAACCACGGGAAAAGCAATGTTTGAAGCCAGGAACATAAGTCTCAGCGCCGGCACGAAAGACCTGCTGATCGATGCGTCCTTCCGCGTCGGCGACAGGGATCGCGTCGGGCTCGTCGGACTTAACGGCACCGGCAAATCCACCCTGCTGCGATTCATCGACGAAACCGGAACCGGGAAGGCCACGCTCTGCGGCGGACAGGTCATCCGTTCTTCCGATACGACGATCGGCTATCTCCCCCAGGAAATATCCTTTGATGGAGATCTTGAAAAAACCGCATTCGACTATGTGCTTCAGGCAAACCGGAAGCTCAACGCCCTCGCGGCGACCATCGAACGCCTGCAAAAAGAACTCGACGATCCGGCGCAGGATCATTCGAGCGAAGCCTACGGACGCGTGATCGAAAAATTCAGCGAGGCCTCGCACGAATTCGAACGCCTGGGCGGCTACAAGATGGAGGCTGAAGCCGAAAAGGTGCTGGCGGGTCTCGGCTTCAGTGGAAACGATTTCCGGAAAAAAGTGCGTGCATTTTCCGGCGGCTGGCAGATGCGCCTGCTGATCGCCCGCCTGCTCCTGCAGAAACCGACGCTGCTCCTTCTCGACGAACCGACAAACCACCTCGACATGGACTCGCTCAGGTGGCTGGAAAACTACATGCGCAACTATGAGCACAGCTGCATCGTGGTCTCCCATGACCGCTTCTTTCTCGACAAGGTCACCACGAGAACCCTCGAAATCAACTTCCGGACCGTTCACGAATACAAGGGAAACTACAGCTACTTCGAAAAAGAGAAGGCACAGCGCTTCGAACTCATGATGGCCAGGTACGAGAACGATCTCAAGAAAATGGCCCATCTGAAATCCTTCGTCGACCGCTTCCGCTACAAGGCAACCAAGGCAAAGCAGGCGCAGAGCCGACTGCGGCAGATGCAGAAGCTTGAGGAGGAGCTGCAGGCGCCCGAGGAAAACCTTTCGCATATCTCGTTCAGTTTCCCGAAAGCCAGGCCTTCCGGAAAGGAGGTGCTCAGGCTCGAAAACGTATCGAAATCGTGGCCCCTTCCCGACGGCTCGACAAAGAAGGTCCTGGAACACATCGATCTCGAAGTCATGCGTGGCGACCGGATAGCGATCGTCGGCTCGAACGGAGCGGGAAAAAGCACCTTCTGCCGAATCGTCTCGGGGGACCTCGAGCATGGTGGCCGCATGACCGTCGGCCACAACGTCTCGCTGAACTACTTCGCTCAGCACCAGACGGAAAACCTCGATCCGGAAAAAACGGTCCTGCAGGAAATGATGGACGCCGCCCCGGACGCGCAGTCCCAGAGAAAAGTGCGGGATATCCTCGGCTGCTTCCTCTTCGGGGGCGACAGCGTGGAAAAAAAGACGTCCGTGCTTTCCGGCGGAGAAAAGTCGCGGCTGTCACTGGCCAGGATTCTCCTGCAGGCTTCGAACCTGCTCGTCATGGACGAACCGACCAACCATCTCGACATGCGCTCGAAGGAGATGCTGATCGAGGCTCTCGAAAACTACGACGGCACGCTTATGGTGGTCAGCCATGACCGCTATTTTCTCGACAGCCTGGTCAACAAGGTGATCGAAATCAGGGATGGCTCCCTGCGGCTGTATCTGGGCGGTTATGCGGAATATCTCGAAAAATCCGAGAAAGAAGCCGGGGAAGAACATGCCGCGGGGCAAAAGAACGCATCTGCCGATCGGGCCGGCGGAAAAAAGACACCTGAAAAAACAGGGAACAACCGCGACGCTTCGCGTCTGGAAAAAAAGATCCAGGAACTCGAGGAAGAACAGAAGCGCTGTGAACGCCTGATGGCGGAACCGGACTTCTACTCCGGAACGGAGGACGAGACGCAGAAGACCGTCCGGCGTTATCAGGAACTCGGTCGGGAAATAGAAAAGCTCTACGAGGCGTGGGAGTCGGCCGTCGGATAAACGCCCGCGGCGTTCACGGTCAGCCGATTATGGTGACAGCGTCGGGTTTCCTCGGCTCCGGAGGCGGCAGGGGCGCCGCCCTGTATCCGAAAACCGCCGCCGCGTAGGGCTCGTGGTTTTCCGGAAAAACGAGGCCGAGTTCATTGAAGAGTTTCCTGCCCTTTTGCGTCGCGCAGCACATCATGACGGCGTGCATCCAGCAGGAGCCGATACCCAGGGAAGCCGCCGCGAGCATCATATTTTCCATCGCCAGCGTACAGTCGTAACTTGGAGCGAGCGCCGTACTGTCTCCGGTCACGATGATAAGCATCGGAGCGTTGTAAAACACACGGAAATCGTCACGCTCGGCGACCTTGCGGAGCGCCTCTATTCCGGATTCGAGAAACACCGTCCTCAGGGAGGATTCGAGTCTATCCAGCAGTTCGCGGTCGCGAACCACGGTAAAGTGCCATGACTGCTGGTTCATCGCGCTCGGGGCATAACGGCCCGCCTCGAGAATCAGATCGAGTTCCTCGCTTTCGATCTGTCCGGACCGGTAGGCACGGATGCTCCTCCGGTCGAGTATCGTCCGTATGGTATCATTCATTGTCCGCTCCGGCTCCTCTTCTTCTCAGTACACGGCCCTGCTGTCGGAATCGACAACCCTGAAATCCCTGTCCACGTGCAGGTCGGCGAGCGGCTTCAGGGCCCGCACATGGCAATGCTCCCGTTCGAGCACCTGCCAGCGATAACCGTCGGTCGGCTCCTTGCATCGAAGAAGCTGGTTGATCTTCGTCTCGTGATAGGTAAGGTCGATGAAGACCCTCAGGTCGACGCCCTCGGTACGGATAGCGTAAAGGCCGTCGATGACCAGCAGCTCGATCTTGCTGAAATCGGTGAACAGCTGGTCGACCTCCTCCGTGATGATATCGATGCAGGGAATGAATACCTGGCGGTTTTGCCTGAAATCATCGATATTCTCATGCAGGAGTTCCCAGTCATACTCATCTACTCCGACAGACTCGTAGGCGCTGTTAACCCGGTGAGCCCTTCGCTCCAGCGGATGGATCCGGTAATAGTTGTCAGTGTGCAGGATTTTGACGCGGATATCGAGAGCCTTGAGAAGAAGCGCGAGCGAATGCGCCAACTCCGATTTTCCGGCACCCGACTCGCCGGAAATCGCTACCACGAACTTGCAGCTACCGCACTGTTTTTCCATTTCCCGCCTGTCCTCCTGCACGCGCTGCAATATGGACCGGGCGGCCGATTTATGCTGATCGTTGATCAGCAGAACGTCTCCTAACATGGCAGACTCCGTCTTGATACTTCAGCAGGGAAATTCGTTTCCCTGAAGGAAAGTTAACGCTTTTCCACGGGATTTCTCCAAGGGAATTTGAGCGTTCCCTGCTTCAGACAACCGCCACCCGGCGTTTTTCCGCGGATGATGTCCGGCATGCGCGCAAGACTTTCTGAACAGCCAGTCCGTCCTCGAAGGATGCCGCATCGGGCAGCTCAGGCTTTCCGCTTTGCAGCGCCCTGACAATCCGGTGCGCGAAAAACGCGAAACCGACGGCGAAAATACCGTGAACCGCCAGCGAGGACTGGCGTATTTTTTCCTGCAGCACCAGTTCATCCCAGGGCAGGACCGGCTCGACCTGGCGCCACTCCGGCGGGTCGATAAGGCTGCGCCCTCCTTTCGCATCCCCGTTCCTGACTTCCCAGAGCTTGCCGGCGCCATCGAACCTGACGGTCTTCAGGCTCCCGACCGCCTCGAAGGCGAACGATGTATAACCGCTCACGGTAGTGACATTGCAGCAGCAAGGCCCCCCGAATGCCAGCGAGGAAGGACCGAACTTGATCCGCAGCGAAAAACCGTCGTCCGAAGTGACCTTGCGCGGGTTGCCGTCATGGTCGGGACGCACGGGTATATGGCGCACGAGATCGCAGGACACATCGCTGATCTCTCCGACCAGAAAGCGGGCCAGGTCGATCAGATGCGAACCGATTGCGCCCAGTGCGCCGCCGCCTCTCGATTCCTCGCACCACCATGAATAGCGCAGGTCCGGTCGATTGCGGCTCGCCAGGGTCACAACGGCCCGGATCTCGTAAAGCCGGCCTATCTCGCCGCTCTCGATCATCAGTTTCATCTGCCGGACCGCGGGATGAAAGCGCAGCTCATGGTCAATCAGCGCAAGGCCTCCGCTCTCCCTGGCCGCCCCGGCCATCTCGGAAGCCTCTTCGACGGTCACCGCCATCGGTTTTTCGCACAGTACGCTTTTCCCCGACGCCAGAGCGGACAAAGCCATTTCACGGTGCAGGTCGGGCGGCGAAGAGATGCAGACCAGATCGAGGTCGTTTTTCATCAGGTCCTGCCAGTGCTCGAACGCATGCGGTATGTCGAACAGGTCGCGGAATTTTTCCCTGCGGTGCCGTGTCGGGCTGGAAATCGCCGCAAGCTCGACTCCGTCGAGGATGGCGAAGGCCGGCGCCTGGGTAATTCGCGCCCAGCCGCTGCCGATGAATCCGATTTTCAAGGGGGGCCTGGTCATGGTGGTTATAGTCCTTAAGAAAAAAGGCGGCCCTGCGGCCGCCCTTCCCGAATAATCGTATGGTAGCAGTCGCTGCCGCTCAGCCGTCTACCTGCTGCGCCTCTTTCGCTTTCCTGGCTTTCTCGATGTACTGGGCCTGAATGTCACGCGAAACGTTGTAGGCCTTGGACAGGCTGTCGGACCTCCAGAGCCTCGCGTCGAAAGCCATGCAGATGTTGCGCAGGAAAGGAATCCCCGTTTCCGTGACGCGGACGCCGTTTCCGTGAAGCTCCACGATACCGTCGTTCTGCATGTCCTCGAGCCGGAACTTGGCTACATCGAGTTCGTCGCAATACAGCTTCGGATCTTCCCACGATGTTTCCTGACGGCACATGAGATTCAGGATATGACGACGAAGCACAAGATCCTCGTCGGTAAGAAGATGGCCGCGATAGAGCGGAAAACGCCCTTCGTTGACCGCCTGTATGTAGGCGTCGTGATGGCGTTCGTTCTGGGCGAACGCATACCAGGTATCGCTGATGGACGATGAACCGAGCGCCAGCATCATCTGCGTGGTATTCTCGGTGTAACCCATGAAATTCCTGTGGAGCGTACCGTTCCTGGCCGCTTCGTAGAGTGCGTCGCCTTCGAGTGCGAAATGATCCATGCCGATCTCGTGGTAACCGATCGACTCGAGCATTTCGAGCCCCTTGTCGTAGAGTTCCTGCTTCTCGGCGCCCACAGGCAGGTCTTTTTCCTTGAAGCGCCGCTGCCCTTCGTACATGTGAGGATTGTGACCGTAGGCATAGAACGCTATACGGTCGGGCCTGAGTTCCATGACTTTCGCGATCGTGTCCGTCACGGTGGCCAGCGTCTGCTTGGGAAGACCGTAGACAAGGTCGAAATTGACCGATGTAAACCCTATGCTGCGTGCGATATCGACCTTTTCCTTCACGAGTTCGAAGGGCTGCGAACGGTTGATCTCGTTCTGCACGACGGGATCGAAGTCCTGTATACCGAAGCTCATCCTTCTGAATCCGACGCTGTAGAGCGCCTCGAGATGCTCCGTCGTGGTCGACCGGGGATTGGTTTCGAAACTGAACATGTAATCGTCCATACGGTTCACATGTTCATAGAGACCGTTGACCAGCCTGACAAGATTCTCGGGACTGAAAAAGGTCGGCGTTCCGCCGCCGATATGCATTTCCTTGACGTTGAGCGTACCGGGAAACACGTCGAGGTACATCTGCCATTCTTTCAGGAGAGCCTGAAGATAGGGTTCCTCGAAAGAATGATCCTGCGTGCGATGGGCGTTGCAGCCGCAGAAATAGCAGTAGTTTTCACAATACGGAATGTGAATGTACATGCTCACGCCGGTGGTGTCGTTGCTGTCGTTGAAGCCCTTGACCATCGCTTCTTTCCACTGCTCCTGCGTCACACCATCGGTGCTCCAGGAAGGAATCGTGGGATAACTGGTGTACCTGGGACCGGGATTGCTGTACTTGTCCGCCAGATTTGTTGCCATTGTAATCTTCCTCAACAAGTGTTACTTTTCTCTTTTTGTACCGGTGAAAATACACAAAAGTCGGCAAAATCATAAACAATTAAGCATCGCGTATCGCGCCGCCGCACGGCCGCTGCGGGAAATCTTTTTTTTCCTATGACTGCACAGACAGAAAACAGAACACCCCTTGTGGGCATACTCATGGGGTCCGACTCGGACTTCGATATCATGAAAGAAGCCGCTTCGGTTCTCGATGAATTCGCCATCCCCTACGAGGTTTCGGTGATCTCGGCGCATCGTACGCCTGCCGATCTCGAACGCTACGCTTCCGAAGCGAAAACGAGAGGCCTGAAAGTCATCATTGCCGGAGCCGGAGGCGCTGCGCATCTTCCCGGAGTTACCGCCGCACTGACCGTTCTTCCGGTCATCGGAGTGCCGATTTTCAGCAAGAAACTCAACGGTCAGGACTCGCTGTACTCGATAGTGCAGATGCCCGCGGGCATTCCGGTCGCGACGGTAGGCATCGACAACGCCCGCAACGGCGCGCTGATGGCCGTCCAGATACTGGCGATCGGCGATGCGTCGATCATGACCGCACTCGAGGCGTTCCGGGAAAAGCTTGCCGAGGCTTCGCGCGGGAAAAACAAAAAAGTGCAGGAAAAACTCAATGCAGCCTGCTGAATACTGGATTGAATCGCTGGAACTGTCGAAGCATCCTGAAGGGGGCTATTACAGGGAAACCTACCGGAGCAAGGCGAGTTACCGGTTCCGCAGAAACCCGGACTTTTCAGGAAACCGGGCATATGCGACCGCGATATTCTATCTGCTCGAAAGCGGCGAACGTTCGAGACTGCACAGAATAAAATCGGACGAGCTGTGGTTTTTCCATGCCGGCAGCCCGCTTTCGGTGTATCTGTTCCACGATGTCGGATTCATGTCGTCCTTCACGCTCGACACGTCGAAGGGTGTCATTCAGGGACTGGTGCCCGCCAACACCTGGTTCGGAGCCGCTCTCGACAACGACGACAGGGAAGCCTACGCGCTCACGAGCTGCGTGGTTTCCCCGGGATTCGACTTCAGCGACTTCACGTTCGCCGACCGCGATGCCCTCACCAGAAAATTCCCCCAGTATTCGGACCTCATACGAAAACTCACCTGATCCGTTGCTTCCCCCCCGAAACCGCACCGGTCGCTTTCCGCACCGGCATCCAGCGGACGAATGCAGCGATTTTTCCGGGAACCCGGTCGCAGGGTTGTCCGGGCATGGATTTACGGTAAAATAAGTATATACTTAGGCACATTGGCACATATATACTTACTACCGTCAATCGTTCTGAAACGAAACATACCAGCTCAGAATACCACTAACGATGAAACACGTTGTGATCGTCGGCGGCGGATTCGCCGGCATACATGCAGCGAGGGAACTCGGCAACAGGAAGGACATCCGTGTCACCCTCATCGACAGAAAGAACTACCACCTTTTCCAGCCGCTGCTCTACCAGGTGGCGATGTCCGCGCTCGGACCTTCCGATATCGCCGAACCGTTGCGGAACATGCTGGCTCACTTCCGCAACGTGACGGTGTTCAAGGGCAACGTCGAGAATATTTCACTGGATGAAAAGATCGTCCATACCGACTTCGGCGACATGTCCTACGACTATCTTGTCCTCGCCTGCGGAGTGAAACACCATTACTTCGGCCATGAGGAATGGGAAGACCATGCACCGGGCCTGAAGACCATCGCACAGGCGACGGAAATACGGCGCAGGGTCATGGAAGCCTACGAGGCGGCGGAAAGAACGGCGGATCCAGTTGAGAGGAAAAAACTGCTGACCTTCGTCATCGTCGGCGGCGGTCCCACCGGCGTCGAACTCGCCGGCTCCATCGGAGAAATGAGCCGATTCACGCTGTCGAGATTCTACAAGCACATCGATCCGAAGCTCACCAGGATATTCATCGTGGAAGCCGCGCCGAGAATACTCGGCCCTTTCGCTCCGGAGCTTTCCAGCAAGGCGACCCGCGCCCTCGAACAGCTCGGGGTGCAGGTTTGGACAAGCAGCATGGTGACGAACGTTGATGAGAACGGCGTCCAGATCGGCAACGAACGGATCGAGGCCGCAACCGTTCTCTGGGCGGCCGGCGTCAGAGCAATCGGCATCGGCAGGAAAATGGGTGTCGAAACCGATCGCTCCGGCAGAATCATGGTGGAAGAAGACCTCAGCATTCCGGGATATCCGGAAGTGTTCGTCGGCGGAGACCAGGCGCATTTCGCCCACCACCTCGAACAGCCGCTTCCCGGCATGGCTCCGGTAGCGGTCCAGCAGGGCAAGTCCATCGGCAGGAACATCGTGAACGATCTGAAGGGAAAAACCCGCAAGATTTTCCGTTATACCGACAAGGGACAGATGGCGACCATCGGCAGGAACAGGGCCATCGTCGAGGTAGGCAATCTCAAGTTCGACGGCAGCCTGGCCTGGCTCACGTGGCTGGTCGTGCATATCTATTATCTGTCGACCTTCCGGCACCGGGTGTTCGTCCTTCTTCAGTGGGGATGGTCCTACTTCATGTTCGGCCACGGAGCGCGCCTGATCGTCAACAAGGAGTGGCGCTTCTATCCGGAGAAAAGGCCCGGAAAGGAGAAAAAAGAACCGGATGAGGCAGAAAATTGAGCGGCAGCCGTTTTTCGGAAGATGCACTGCCGCCGATATTGCGCACATCGGCGCGGGCATGCTGTTTATCGTGCTGGCCGGTTACATCGCGCTCTTTCTCGACCTCCCGGCCGGCATCCCAAAAAAGGATGTCTATCCCATGGCGTTCCTCACGGCCGCGTACGGACTGTGGCGGCTGTGGAACAGCGTCGTCACCTGCCGCCGCAGGCGGACAACCGGACGGACGGACGCAGAACGGAGGGGATCATAAGCGAACAACATTCATTCAGTACCATGCAAAGCGTCATCAACAGCGAAACGGAACAACGGTTGTTTTTTCATAACTACAAGCGCCTGCCGCTCTCGGTATCCCGTGGAGAAGGGCGGTATCTCTACATGGAGGACGGATCGCGATATCTCGACATGATCTCCGGCATCGGGGTCAACGCTCTCGGCTACGGCGACCCCAGGGTCGTCGACGCCATCACGGAGCAGTCGGGAAAGATCATCCACGCATCCAATCTGTTCATGATGAAGCCCCAGTTCGAGCTGGCTGAAAAGCTGCTCGGCATCACCGGGCTTTCCAAGGTATTTTTCGCCAACAGCGGCACCGAAGCGATCGAGGCGGCAATAAAACTTTCGCGAAAATGGGCTGCCGACGCCGGAAACACCGGGAAAAAACAGGTATTGTCGCTCTCCAACTGTTTCCACGGCAGAACGTATGGGGCGATGTCGCTGACCGCAAAGCCCAAGTATCTGGAAGGCTTCGACCCGCTGCTGCCGGCAACCGGCTCGATCGGCTTCAACGACATCGAGGATCTCAAAAGAAAGGTTTCCGGCGATACCGCGGCGGTATTCATCGAATGCGTCCAGGGAGAAGGCGGCATTCACCGGGTCTCGGAGGAATTTCTCGCTGCACTTGCACAACTGCGCAAAGAACATGACTTCCTGCTCGTGGCGGACGAGATTCAGGCCGGCTGCGGCAGAACGGGAAAATTCTGCAGTTACATGCATTTCGGGCTCGAACCCGATATCGTCTGCCTCGCCAAACCGCTCGGAGGAGGCCTGCCGCTGTCGGCGGTGATCGGAGGCCGGAACGTCGAAAACGTCTTTGCCGCGGGCAATCACGGGACCACGTTCGGGGGCAATCCGGTCGCCTGCGCCGCCGGTCTGGCGCTTATCGAGGCGATATACGAGGACAATCTCATGCAACGCGCCACGGAAACCGGCGAATGGCTGAAAAACGCCCTCGATGCGCTGGCCGCAAAACACCCGCAGATAGAAGCGGTGAGACAGTACGGACTGATGATCGGCATCACCGTCGGCAGGGAGGCCGCGTACTACGTGGAGGAAGCACTGAAAAGAAAGGTCATCGTCAATGCAACAAGCCAGAACGTCATCAGGCTGCTGCCGCCGCTCAACCTGAACCTCGACGAAGCACAGCAATGTATCGACTGTCTCGATGAAATCTTCAGCCAGGAAACGTAAGGGAATGCAGAAGCAGGACGCCCCGATGCCTCTCGAAAAGATCAATTATCTTTTTCTCGGCATCGGGGTCGCGGTCATAGCCCTGAGCTATATCGTCATGTACGCCGAGAACAGCGCCGACGGTTTTTTTTCCCTCTACGTCTGTCCGGTAACGCTCGTTCTTGCTTACGGGTGGATACTTTTTTCCCTGCTCTACAGGCGCCGTTCTAATTGAGTTCAAAACGGATCGGCACGGTCAGCCAGACCTTGATCGGCGCACCGTTCTGAATCCCCGGCGAATAGGTCGAAGCCATGACGGATTCGATCGCGACATCGTCGAACACAGTCTGATCCGAAGGCACGCGCTTCATGATTTTCGCCCTCAGCGCCTTGCCGTTCTCGCCTATCAGTACACTGACGAAAACCTTCCCTTCGATTCCCGCCTGCCGGGCAATCTCGGGATACCTCGGTTTTTTCTGATGCAGAAACGCGGGCATGGTTTCGCAGGGCACGAACATCGGCACATCCAGGCCGGCTCCGTCTGCGCTTCCCGCCTGCTGAATAGCCTGCTTGATCTCCTTCTGTGTCGCCAGGGTCTGTTCGGCGGGAGCATCCTCTTTCTTCACTTTCCTGATTTTCCCTACGTTCGCCGGCGCTTCAACCGCCGGAGGAGCTGCTGCTGGAGGAGCCTTCGGCAGGGGTTTCGGGGGTTCCGGCCTGGCTATGGGCGGAGGCGGCGGCAGTTGCGTGACACTCGTAACGACCGTATAGCACTGCAGGTTCTCGTCCTCTCCGGGGCCGAACAGGCCGGTCCATGCGACCAGCCTGTCCCAGTTGGCGCTTGCGAGCCAGAAGCATCCGAGACACAGAAACGCCACGATGACACCGTGGCCCAGATACAGGTGGCTCTGCTTCCTCAGAAGCAGATTCCCGTAGCTGATTCCCCGCAGATGCTCCGTATCGAGGAACTCTTCGCTGAACGACCATCGATGCGCCTTGTCAGTTGCGCTCTCGTGCAGTTTGTCAATATGAGACGACACCTGTGTACACTCCTTTATTCTACTTCCGGCAAAAACTCACTCCCCTTCCGGCCGCGTGGTGTCCGACGACGCCACCAGGCGGATCGCCTCTTCGTCGGCTTCGGTGAAATCGTCGAGGCTGAAACGATCTATTTTCATCAGGTTGAATTCGTCGATCAGATCGACAAGGCTCTTGTACTTCGCCCTGTCGCTGATTCTCACCACGATGGCGAGCTTGCTGTTGGCCTTCGTCTGGCCGAGCAGCAGTTCCCTGACCTCTTTGCTCAACGACATCGGCGCTTCGTCACCACGTCCGTAAAGGAAGATTTTCGAGGGACGGGATTCTCCGACGGACCAGTAGGCGATGCCGTTCTCGACTATCCGCAGGGTCATGACGTTGTCCTCCGCGATTCTGACCTCGGAATTTTCAGGAGGAATGTTGATCTCCATCGTGTTGGCCTTGCCGAACGTCGTCGTCAGCATGAAAAAGGTCAGCAGCAGGAACGCCACGTCTACCATCGGCGTCATGTCGATATGGAAACCGATGCGTTTTCTCTTCTGTTTGGCCTTGCGGCTCCGGCCTTCGCCGTTGGGTGAATCGACAAGCCCCATCTCAGCGAACCTCCTTTTCGAGCACGGTTACGAGATTGAAGGTGAGTATGTTGGATTCCTTGAACAGTTTCAGCACGTAGTTGACCGCCTCGAAATCAGCTTCGACGTCGGCCTTGACGATCGGTCTGAGCCGCTGGTTCGCCAGCCTCGCGGCCGTCACGAAGTTGCCCAGTTCGTTTTGTTCGACCGGGAAACTTTCGGCCAGCCTGAATCCTTCCAGGGAATCGGCCAGGGCCGGCCCGTCGGCGCCGGCGGTTTCGAGCCTCGGACGGATGACCTGTTCGAAAATCCTCGCACGCACGGGCTGCGAGGAAACCCCCATGTAGTAACGGTTGTCGGCGCTGACGCTCACGGTCAGGATATCCGATTCGGGAACTTTCTGTTCGGCGTGGGAGGACGGCAGATCGATCTGTACCGGCTCGGGCGGGCGGAACTTCGTGGTAAGCATGAAGAAGGTCAGCAGAAGAAACGCCACGTCGACCATCGGGGTCATATCGATCCGGAACCCGACTCTTTTGGATTTAACCTTTGACATGAGGCTGCTATTCCGATTTGGTGGCGCTGAGCGTCTGGATGATGTAGAATGCCGCCTCGTCGATCATGTAGGTAAACCGGTCGACCTTGTTGGTGAACACGTTGTAGGTCACGATACCCATGATACCCCCGAGAATACCGAGAGCGGTATTGAAGAGCGCCTCGGAAATACCGAGAGAAAGCTGCACGGCGTCCGGCGCGCCGCTTGTCGCCATGGCCGTGAACGCCCTGATCATCCCCATGGTCGTACCGAGCAGGCCGATCATGGTCGAAATGGAGGCGATGGTGGATATGGCTATCAGGTTTTTCTCAAGAAGCGGCATCTCCATGATCGTCGCTTCCTCGACGGCTTTTTCCATTTCGACGACTTTCTTGTCGCGATCGGTGATATTGTGCATCGACAGGCTCTTGTAGCGTTCGAACACCGCTCGCATGACCGCCGCGATGGAACTCCGGTGATCGTCGCACCGCGCAATGGCCTGATCGATCGAGCCGCTGTCGACATCCTGCTTGAGCTGACGGACGAAATCGGGAATGTTTCCCTTGCCCGCCGCCTTGTTGAGCGCGATGATGCGCTCGACGATGTAGGCGATCACCATCAGAATGAGCGCCATCAGCACCGATACCACGGGACCGCCCTTGTAGACGGCGTGAAACATCGAACTCTCGGGAGTGGTGCCCATCCAGACGTAAAAGCCCAGCGAGACTGCGTAGGTGACAACGATCAGGATCGCCGTAAAAAAACCCTGTTTCATAATGAATAATCAGTTTAACCGTATTTTGTAATGCGAAGCCTGCGACGGTCCGGCCATTTTTTATACTGTGAAATTGTCACAACTTTACCAATAAAACAAGAGAGGAACCGCACCTTGTGCATGAAAAATAACAGATTGTCGCGATTCCCTCCGTTTCACGACCGCTTGCGGATTCGCATCGATACTACGCAAAAAACGTTCATTGGTATTTGATGTTTTTCACACTATCATACCAGCGTAACCCGCAACCCGAATTCTTCCGGAAGTCCAGCAATGATACCGCAGAACGTAATTGACGAGATACGGCAGCGCTGCGACATCGTCGACGTCGTCTCGGATTATGTCAAGCTCCAGCCGTCGGGCAGGCACTTCAAGGCGCTCTCGCCGTTCACCAGCGAAAAGACACCATCGTTCATCGTATCCCCCGACAAGCAGATATACAAATGTTTTTCGAGCGGGAAAGGAGGAAACATCTTCACCTTCATCATGGAAATGGAAAAGGTGGGGTTTCCGGAAGCTGTGGAAATGGCCGCCAGAAAATGCGGCATGGACATCAGCGCTCATCTGAAAGACGGATCTTCCGGCAGGGAAACCGACCGTTCGGAACATGAGACACTCAAATGGGCTGCAAGGCTGTTCAACCGGCTGCTGAATTCCTCGGACGGACAGGCCGGCCTCCGTTATCTGGTAACGGAAAGGGGCCTCAGCCAGAAAACCATAACCTCTTTCGGGCTCGGTTACGCTCCCGACCAATGGGATTACCTGCTCAGACATGCAGAACGGTCCTCGATCCCGGGGGAACTGCTTACGGGAACCGGTCTCGTCTATCACAACACCAGAAAAAACTCGCACTACGACTACTTCCGCAACCGGATCATGTTTCCGATCTTCTCGGTCGGAGGCCAGGTGGTCGGATTCGGGGGAAGAACGCTCAGCCGCGACAAAAACACACCCAAATATCTCAACTCACCGGAAAGCCCGGTTTTCGATAAATCCAGGCTGCTCTACGGACTGCACGCCGCGAAGGAATCCATCAGGAAAAAGGAACTCGCCATCCTCGTGGAGGGATACATGGACGTGCTCGCCCTGCATCAGGCGGGATTCGACAACGCCGTCGCCTCATGCGGCACATCCCTGACCCGTCACCAGGCAAAAATCCTCCATCGTTACACGCATGACGTCCTCTTTCTGTACGACGGCGACGATGCGGGACTGAAATCGATGCTCGGAGGAATCGATATTCTCGTCGGCTGTGACATCACGCCATCGATAGTGATCCTTCCGCCCGGCGAAGACCCGGACAGCCTCGTAAGAAAAACCGGCAAAGAAGGGTTTGTCGAATTCATCGACAACAACCGTACATCATTCACGGATTTCCAGATCGATTTCTTCCGGCGGAAGGGCTCTTTCGACGATCCGGGCAGAAAATCGCTTGCCATCAGGGAAATGCTCCGCACCGTTTCGCTTGTTTCCGATGCTGTTCGAAGGGAGCTCCATCTGCAGGAGCTCGAACAGAAACTCGGCATCAGCATCGCGGTACTCAGGGATATCCTGTCGGAAACGGCTGCGGGGGACAAACGGAACCGTCGCAACGCCGCCGGCGAAGCACCCCGACCGACCGGGGAGGATACGGGTCGGACGGTCTCCGTTCTTGAAAGAACCTTTCTCAAGGCCCTGCTGGAAAGCACCTGGTACGGAAGCGAGGTTCTCGAGTTCTGCGCCTCGCATGAAGCACTGCTGAGACTTCGCCATCCGATCGCGGCCGGCATCCTGGGCCACCTCGTCAGCCGTTACAGGGAAAAAGCCGTCACCCACGCCAACGCGGGTCTCGACATTACCACCGAAATAAGCTCGCTTGAACTCCCGGCGGCTCGCGACCTCGCCTCCGAACTCCTTATGGACCAGCCTGTAAGCGAACGCTGGGTGTCATCGTTCGACGAACAGCAGCAGAAAGCCAGACGCTGCCTGACCGCGTTTCTGGATTCCGTGCGGACGCTCGTCATGGATGATTTTCGGGAAAAGAAGAAAGAGCTGACGGAAAAACTGCGTACGGTAGCGGACCTCGACATCGAAAAAAAGCTCGTGAACGAACTCAATGCACTGCTCAAGGAAGAACAGACAACCGAGATAGAGGTCAACAACATGATCAGGACTATCCTGCAGGGTCGCTGAACTACGTCATTTGCCTCCCCCGAAAATCACCGCATTATCCTGCGGCATATCTCTCCGCCGATATGTCACATGCAGGCTTTCCCGCAGTGAACCATAAAAATAAGCAGCGATAAAAAAATATCTCAGCAAAGAAAACAGCAAATCCGCTTTTCAAAAAAAACAAAAAGAAGCCGCAAAGCGAACAGATGCCGTAACTATCATGTGTTTTTGATGTTGTTTTTTTGTATGTTTAACGGAAAGAACGCCAACCCCAGAGACCATACGTAACCCCATGCTTTCCCGTGTCCTGCATTCAGAATTACTGCTCGAGGTGCTCATGTTCGTTTCCGTTTACCTTGTAGCCGGCATCCTCTGGTTTACCGTCAAACGCAAATAAATCCGGTCAGACCGAATGGCTCCCGACCCATGCCGGAAAAATCCGTAACGGCCATGCGCATCGCCCGTAAAAAACACCCGGACCTGCTCAGTCCCGGGAAAAAATTGCAGCGGGCAGTCCGGGAAAACGATCCTTCAGGATCTCGTAATAATCCGCACCGGCCCCATTCGCCTCACCTTCCGATCCGGCGCCGGGAATATAGGCAATACACCAGACACCGCCTGTTTTTCGAAGAAGGGCCGCAAAATCCTCGTAATGATCTGTTCCGTCGGGGGATTCTGGCAACGTACTGACCCAGGCCCATTCGCCGCAGACGCGCATGCTCCTGACGACGAACACGACATCGAGATGGTGCAGCCTCCGGATTTCGCACCTCATGGCATCAAGCAGCGCTTTGCGTTCGGGACTTCCAGGCGGCGGGGTACGAACGCTGTCGCATACCGCTTGCGTCGTCTGGCGGGACAAGGTATCGGACGCACACAATGCGGTCTCCGCCGCGCAAAAGAACAGCGCAGCAAACAATACAGCCCTTTTCATAACGGAACCCTCCTGTTCGATGCCGGAAAAACTACCGGCGAGTCCTTGAAAGCAGATACCCGTAACCCGCTGCGTTGACCACGATGACGATGCCGCCAAGCATAACTTGCATTCCGGTCGTGAGACCGGCGGGATATATGGCCGGCAGCAGGTAATGCTCGATGAATCCCTTGCGATAGCCGGCTTGCCCGACAAGTTCGCGCATGCGGTTCTCCAGCGGCCTCAGCGGACACACCCAGCCCCGCCACTCGATCAGTATTCCCCAGATGACTGCGGGAAGATGCAGCCATGCGATCCATCGCCACTGAACGAGCAGCAGCCCTCCGGCGACGACAAAGAGGATGAACAGCAGATGCGCCACGACAAGGGGGCATCTGCTGCAAGCTTGTAGAACATGTTTGACCGGTTCCGGTGAAAACATCGCGGGGGCGAAAAATTTTTCGCCCCCGCTGTCTACCTGCGACTGCAGAAGAAACAAAACCACAGAAACACCTCGCCCGTCATCAGTCAGGAACCAATGAAGAGCGCGAACCTCTGCCGTTCAGGGAGTCGGACCGAAATCGTTCAGCGGCAGCCCCGCACACATATCACGGACATCCTCCCTGACGGAGGCACAGACTTTTTCGGCATCGTCGGTGTCGGCGGCGGAGATCACACGATCGATAAGCCCGACGATGGCTTCGGCGTGGGATTCCTTCATGCCTCTGGTCGTCATCGCCGGCGTGCCGATGCGTATACCGCTGGTAACGAAAGGCGACTTGTCGTCGAATGGGACCATGTTCTTGTTGACCGTGATCCCCGCTTCGTGCAGAAGATTCTCGGCCTTCTTGCCGGTCACCCCCTTGTTGCGAAGGTCGATCAGCATGAGATGGTTTCTGGTTCCCCCGCTGACGATATCGTAGCCGAGCTCGATGAACTTCCCGGCCATCGCGGCGGCATTGGCGCGCACCTGCACGGCGTAATCCCTGAAGACCGGCTGCAGCGCTTCACCGAAAGCAACCGCCTTGGCGGCGATGATGTGCATGAGTGGGCCGCCCTGAATGCCCGGCATGATCTCGGCGTCGATCACCTCGGACATCATCTTGGTGCGCCTGCCGGCCTTGGTCTTGACGGTAATTCCCATGGGATTCTCGAAATCCTTGCCCATCATGATCATACCGCCACGGGGCCCCCGAAGGGTCTTGTGCGTCGTGGTGGTGACGAAATGACAGTGAGGCATGGGGTCGTTGAGCAACCCGGCGGCTATAAGACCGGCGGGATGCGCGATATCGGCCATCAGAAAAGCCCCGACCTTGTCGGCGATCTCCCTGAAAGCCTTGAAATCGAAACCCTGGGAATATGCGCTGGCGCCGCAGATAATAAGTTTCGGCCGGACCTCGAGCGCCATTTCCTCGACCCTGTTCATGTCGATACACCCGGTTTGTCTGTCGACGCCGTAGGCATGCGCCTCGAACAGCTGCCCGGAAAAGTTCACCGAGCTGCCGTGGGTGAGATGGCCTCCATGAGCCAGGTCCAGCCCCATGATAGCATCTCCCGGCTTCAGCACGGAAAAAAGCACGCCCATGTTGGCGCTCGAACCGGAATGCGGCTGCACGTTGACGTATTCACAGCCGAAAAGCTTTTTCGCCCGCTCCCTCGCGAGATCCTCGGCGACATCGACATACTCGCAACCGCCGTAATACCTCTTTCCCGGGTATCCCTCGGCGTACTTGTTGGTCATTACCGAACCGCAGGCTTCCATGACCGCCCTGCTGGCGAAGTTCTCCGATGCGATCAGTTCGAGGGTTTCCGTCTGACGGCGAAGTTCACTGGAAATCGCGTCGAAAATTTCCCGGTCCTGCTTCTGAAGAATGCCCGTGCTCATAAGTTTTCTGTTCTCCCGATTTTTCCGGACGACCCCGAAGGCCGTCCTACTTTTGATGTTTCAGTTCAGTTTCGTCACTGCAGTTGCATGCGATCATATGCCCCATCTTGTCCCGCTTGGTTTCCAGATAACTCTGGTTCACCGGATTCGGCGCGATCTCGATCGGCACGCGCTCGACTATCTCCAGACCGTATCCTTCCAGCCCGACGATCTTTTTCGGATTGTTGGTCATGAGACGCATTTTCTTCACTCCGAGATCCTGAAGGATCTGCGCTCCTATGCCGTAATCGCGAAGATCGGCCTTGAAGCCGAGTTCCTCGTTGGCTTCCACGGTATCGAGACCCTTGTCCTGGAGATTGTATGCCTTGAGCTTGTTGATCAGGCCGATGCCCCGTCCTTCCTGCATGAGGTATATCAGGACCCCCCTCCCCTCTTTTTCGATCTGCTGCATCGCCGAAGCGAGCTGGTTGCCGCAGTCGCAGCGGAGCGAAGCGAAGATATCTCCCGTCGCACACTGCGAATGCACCCTTACGAGCACCGGCTCACCGGTATCGACATCGCCCTTGACGAACGCGAGATGATTCTGCTGATGCGCATCGCAACAGGACTCGTAGGCAATGAGCCTGAACTCCCCGTAAAGCGTAGGGAGCCGCGTCTCGACTTCGCGCGACACGAGTTTCTTGCGCTTCATCTGATAGGCGACGAGGTCCTTGATGGTGACCAGCTTGAGGCCGAGCTTCTTCTTCAGCCTCACCAGTTCCGGCAGCCTCGCCATGGTGCCGTCCTCGTGCAGAATCTCGCAGAGAAGCCCTGCAGGGGAACAGCCTGCGAGTTCGGCGAGATCGACCGCCGCCTCCGTATGGCCGACCCGGCGGAGCACCCCGCCGTCCATCGCGCGAAGAGGGAAAATATGACCCGGCCGGGAAAAATCGTCCGCATGGGAAGTCGGGTCGCCGAGCATCTTGATGGTCATGTAACGGTCGTATGCCGAAATCCCGGTCGTCACCCCCTCGGCCAGGGCGTCGACCGATACCGTGAAATTCGTTTCATGCTGGGAGGTGTTGCGCTGCACCATCGGTTCGAGCTGCAGTTCCTTTGCCCGTTCCATGGTAACGGCCACGCAGAGGAGCCCCCTGGCCTCCTTGATGATGAAATTCACCATTTCAGGAGTGACCTTGTCCGCCGCGGCGATAAAATCGCCCTCGTCCTCGCGGTCTTCGTCATCGATGACGATCACCAGTTTTCCTGCCCTTATATCCTCGATCGCCGACTCGATGGAATCGATGCTCGATCCGGCTTTTGCTTCTTCCATGCCTGTTGAACCTGTAATAATTATAATGCTTCGGATTCCTGCTTACGGTAGAACAATGTAAAAAATCTTCGGATTCCGACTACCGTTTTTGAGAAGCCTTTTCATTTTTGTATACTTCACGGATTTTCGAACACCTCGGTATTTTTAGTATTATTCACTTACAGCTGCCGGCCCGTGAAACACGCCTCCGGGCGCACAGCAGGCGGTTTTTTCTGTAAGCCACACAAACCTGTCGACCCTGCATGAGCACTTCAGCTCCAGACTTGTCCGGTGAAGCCCTGGACCTGTCCCGCAAAGTATCCAGAGAGCATCTTTCCAGGGCAAAAGAGCAAGGCTTTTCCGATTGTCAGCTCGCCTACATCTTCAGTGTCGCCGAACACACGATCCGGGCCCTCAGAAAACACTACGGTATCGAGTCGGTCTTCAAAACCGTCGATACCTGCGCTGCGGAATTCGACGCCAGGACTCCCTATCATTATTCCACCTACGACACGGAAAACGAATCGACCAGTTCCGATCGCCAAAAAGTGATCATTCTCGGCGGCGGGCCGAACCGTATCGGTCAGGGAATCGAATTCGACTACTGCTGCGTACAGGCGGTCTTCGCGCTCAAGGAGGCGGGTTACGAGGCCATCATGGTGAACTGCAATCCGGAGACCGTTTCGACAGATTACGACATCGCCGACAAGCTCTATTTCGAATCCCTGACGTTCGAGGATACGATACGCATCATCGAACACGAACAGCCCCTCGGCGTCATCGTCAGTTTCGGCGGCCAGACGCCGCTGAAACTCTCGACGAAGCTCGAGGACGCCGGCGTAAGAATTCTCGGAACATCCTCGAAAGGAATCGATCTGGCAGAGGACAGAAAAAAATTCGGTGCGCTCCTGCGGGAACTCGATGTCCCGCATCCCGATTACGATACGGCCATATCCTACGAGGAAGCCCGGGAGATCACCTCGAGAATCGGCTATCCCGTTCTGGTCAGGCCGAGCTACGTGCTTGGCGGCCGCGCGATGCGTATCATCTACAACGACGATTCGCTGAAGGAATATGTCGACCAGGCGCTGTTCATTTCCGAGAAATATCCGCTGCTTATCGACCGCTTCCTCGAAACCGCCGTCGAATTCGACATCGACGCGCTGGCCGACGACACCGACTGTGTTGTCAGCGGCATCATGCAGCATGTCGAGGCCGCGGGCATCCACAGCGGCGACTCGACCTCCATACTGCCCTATCACAACATCAGTCCGGAGGTCATCAAAACAATGAAGGACTATACCCGGCGGCTTGCGGAAAGCCTCGGTGTAGTAGGACTGATGAATGTCCAGTACGCGGTTCAGAACGACCGGGTCTACGTCATCGAGGTCAATCCGCGCGCCAGCCGCACGGTGCCCTTCGTCGGCAAGGCGACCGCCATCCCGCTGGTGAAGATCGCCACGAGAATCATGCTCGGCGAGAAGCTCTCCGACCTTCGCCGGGAATACAGGCTGGAAGACTGCGACAACCTCGGCATGAAACATCTCGCCATCAAGGAACCGGTCTTTCCCTTCTCGAAATTCGTCAAATCGGGAGTCTATCTCGGACCGGAAATGCGCTCGACCGGTGAAGCGATGAGCCTCGCCTACGACTTCCCCGAAGCTTTCGCCAAGGCTTACCAGGCGGCGAACATGGAACTCCCGAAATCAGGCACCGTTTTCATCAGCGTCAACAACCACGACAAGAACGAGCGGATGGTGGCCGTCGCTCGCGAGCTGTACCGGATCGGATTCGACCTGGTCGCCACCTCGGGCACCCAGCGGTTCCTTGCCGAAAACGGCATCGAGTGCAAGAAAGTCTACAAGGTCGGCGAGGAAGGACGTCCGAACATCTTCGACACCATAAAGCTCGGCAAGATCGACTTCGTCATCAACACCCCGCTCGGCGAGCGGGCCCTGCACGACGAGGAAGCCATCGGCGCGGCATCGGTCCTCAACAACGTGCCGTTCGTCACCACCCTCGAGGCTGCGGAAGCTTCCGTCCAGGCAATCGCCTGTCTGCGCAGACAGGAATTCGATGTCAAAAGCCTCCAGGAATACGCAGCCTACCGCAACCTGTAGAGCCTTTCGAGAAAAGCCATCGCGCTGTCGTAAATCGCCGGGTCCGTACTTTCCCTCGGGCCGGCGACATTGAGCGTCCCGACGCCGTTGCTCTCCAGCCAGCGAAGAACTTCATCAGGCGCATCCGGATCGTCCGGATCGACCGCGATACAGGGCCTGCCCAGTTTCCGGGCCATCTTCATCGTGTAACGGGTACCCCCGGAACGTTTCGGATTCCCGGTGATCACGAGTGTGCCGTCGGAATCCCGGACGTTCCATTCCGTACGCTGGCGGTAGCTCCTTGAAGAGGTTTCGACGAGCCTGTAACGCTCCTCTATACGACCGTCTTCCGCCCTTCGCCCTTTCGGGCACCAGCCGCCGTGCGGAAGACCTTTCGACAGTGCAAAGTCGAGAGCGGCGCGATCCACGCCTGTCTGGCCGCCGGAAACGATCCGCAACACCATGAACGTTTTACAGGGTGATCAGGAGCGTCTCGCCCTGTTTATCGACGCCGTAGACGGTAAGCGGTCCTTTCGCGGGCCCCTCTATCAGCTTTCCCGAGTAATCGAAGGTCGAGGTCCCGACACTGCAGCACTGCACGGTACCGGCTCCCGGAACCGGGTCGAGCGCGCGCTTGCCGTGCGTGCAGCGATTCCTGAACGCATGGAACCCGCCGTCGTCACCGTGGACCAGCAGCACCGGCTCGACGAGACCGCCTCCTTCGAGACGAACCGCCGAACCTTTCAGGGACAGTTCAGGCATCGCCTGCAGATCGACCGTCAGCTTGCCGTCCTCGAACTTCCAGCTATCCTGTTTTGCGGGCTTGCGCGTCACGCACAGGCCCAGAAGACGCTGAAAAAAATTCCTGTCCAGTTTTTTCACAGTCATGGCATTTGATTTGTTTGGCCCCGCGAGTCAATAACGCACTCCCCCGGGGCGTGGTTTCAGGGAAACGCCGTCAGCGGCGAGGCTTCCGACAAGAGCGCAAAACCCGCTTGAAACCAACGGACCGGGATATTACATTTACCTATGACAAAAGCAGGAAAACAAAGCAACCATCTCCTTTTCCCATGGACCAGCACCTGTCGGAACATCTCGACGAATCCATCTCCCTCGAACTCAATATAGCCCGTCTCTACACTCTTTTCCACGATCTCTTTCCTGATGACGAAGACTTCTGGTGGCAACTGGCGATCGAGGAGAGAAATCATGCCGCACTGCTGCGCAACGAAAAAAAGGCGCACCATTCAGCGGCAGAGTCAATACCAGAGAATCTTCTTGCAAAAGACCTCGAATCGCTGAAGACTGCAAATGCAGGAGTTGCCGCTCTCGTGGAGCGCTACAGGGCAACCTCGCCAGGCAGGGAAGAAGCGTTCAGGACAGCCTATACCCTCGAAAACTCCGTGGGAGAAGTCCATTTCCAGGAATTCATGGACAGAAAGTCCTGCTCGCTCTCCGACGAACTGTTCCGCATGCTCAACCAGGAAGACAAGGACCACGCCGAGCGCATCAGGCAGTACATGCAGGAACACGGCATTACCGCTGAAGCCTACGTGTAGATCCGCTCCATGTTCGTTTCACGGCTTGTCCTGTTCATCGGCGAATCCGAATTCGGCCGGCCGCGCTGTCATCTTCTTCATTGACGAACGGGCTGTCTTCGCATTATCTTCATAGGTGAACATCGGCTGAACTGCCGGTAACGGTTTCGGGAAACAGCAAAAAGGAGGATACATCATGGCTCTCCACATCACGGAAGAATGCACCTACTGCGCGGCATGCGAAGCGGAATGCCCGCAACATGCCATCTCGGCGGGAGACGACATCTACGTCATCGATCCCAACGCATGCAATGAGTGCGAAGGTCTCGATGCACAGGCATGCGTCGAGGTCTGCCCCGCCGAATGCATCGTTCAGGGATGAAGCGAAACACCCGTCCCCTCACAATGAGACGGCCCGCCCGGTGCGGGCCGTTGTCGTTCGGGAATCAGGGCCGAAGGGAAAAATGGACCGGTTCATGCCGCTTCCAGCAGATATTCAGCCTTGCGGCGGGCTTCTTCATACCGGATCCTGGCACGGACCGATGGTGCGGGATCACCGAATATCCGCCACCCGCAGCTGCCGCTGCAACGAAAACTGCGAAACCCCATGAACCCCCACACGTCTTTCAGGGGGTAGCCGAGCGCAATGCCGATTTCATGCGGAATACGCCCGGTTTCCTTCCACCTGCAGCCGACCTCTTCGAGAAACCGCTCCGCATCGAGCCCGAACGGATAACGAAGGTTACAGTGGAGAAACTTCTTCGAAGCTCTATTCAAACGCCGGTTGACCGCCTGCTGCGTATAGACAATGAGTTTCAGCGATTGTACGGAGACGACGAGGACCTTGTAGTCCAATCCCCAGGAAGCGCAGAACGAGTCGATGATGGAGCGGCATGATTTCTCGGGCAACGGAAAAAATTCCTTTTTCACGATCAGCAATTCTCCCGTTTTTCCACCGAAAAGAACTCCCGCCGTCTGAACGAACAGCCATCTTTCAAGGGCGCTGTTCGAGCAATCCAGGGCGACAAGTTTCTTTTTCCACTCCGTAAAAACAGGGCTGTGATAATTCGAAACGTTTTTTTTCATCATGGACTCACTCCTTTTTCAGGAAACCTTTTCAACCTGTATGAACAGCGCCAGGGAAACGGCGATTGACAATTCTTTTCCGTGCATCTCTATGCGCAGAGGACCGTCAAACGGTGCTTTCTCCAGTAGACGGCACAGATTGCCCGGATGAAAACCAAGCTGATCGATGTATTTCATCTTTTCAACATCGGCCGAGGAAATTGCGGCAACCCTTACCCGGCTGCCCTGCTCGACCGTCGTAAGCGGAACGGTCGTCATTCCCACGAGCTCCCCTTCAGGAGAAGGTATGGGATGACCGTGCGGATCGTTCCGCGGGTAACCGAGCATTCTGTCCAGCTCCCCTGTCAAACGCTCGGAAACGACATGTTCGAGACGACAGGCCTCTTCGTGAACCTCATAAGGCAAATAGCCCGCCATTTTGACCAGAAACGTTTCGATCAGACGCCTTTTTCGAAGAATTTTCCCGGCAACACGCTCGCCTTCCCGGCTCAGCGAGACCCCTTCGCGCCATTCGTGAACGAGCAACCCCTGTTCAGTCAGCTTTTTGACTTTTTCGGAAACCGTCGAAAGACTGTGTGCCATAGCTTCCGCAATGGTTCCAATGCTCACCTCACCGTGTTTTTCGCACAGACGAAAAACCGTCTGCAGGTACATCTCGCTTGACTCGCTGAGCATCGGGCATGAAAACTTGAGAGATATTCAAGGATCGAGGACCACTGCGGGCCCGTTCAATAAAAGCCCCTCCGCATGGAACACGGAGGGGCTCAAAGAACAAAGGAGAATCAATAATGGAGACACTGCGAAAGTGTCATGAACAACGTACGATTATTTTTTAATTTAGACAAATTAAAATTAATAAATCCCATAAAAAAAATCCACAGCAAGCGGGAACATGCTTCGTGCGCCAAACCGTCATGGACCGATCCATTCATACAAGGCATGCCCTCCTCCACCGCATGAGCAGCCGGAGTGCTTGCCTTTGCAGCATCCGTCATGCGTTTTCCTGAGAACATTGCCTTTGCGCATCCAGTGTTCGAGCATCGGCTCGAGGGCCTCGGAGGGCACTCTGAAATGAAGGCTCAGATCACCGAGCGAAACGGACTCCTTCCGACGCAGATACTCTTTCAGTTCAAGAAGCGACATGGTTCACCTGTTGATATTCATGAAGTTCCGGCAGGGAAAGCGTGCTTCAGGCTCCCCCCGCCGGTTTTTCAGGACTTCGGCTATACGGCCGTTTCAGACTTTCGACCAAAAGCCCTCATTGCGGCAACCGCGGCCGCGAAAACAGCGAGCATCGCTCCCGTCCAGAGTACCGCTCCGGAAGGATTGGCCGCAAAGTTGCCGAGCTGGTAAAAGATCACTGCCGCTATATATGCAAGACCGGTCGTCCACAATCCGGCGAAAACCGTCCAGCCGAGGTTGGTCTCCCGATAGACGGCTGCAATCGCGGCTGCACAGGGAAAGTACAGGAGAACGAAAAGCAGATAGGCGAACGCACCGGTCCTGCCGTCGAACAGCCTGACCATCGAACCGAAAATCGCGGCGTCAACCTCCTGCTCTTCGGCTGCGATTTCGATATCAGTGACATCACCGACCGAAATACCCAGCGGGTCGAGCATGGAGGCCGAAAGATCCGCCAGATTTGCCGGTATCGAGGCGAAGGCCTCGTTGATTCCTCCCACGAAGTCGAATGCTTCTTCTGACTCCACGGCATCATCAGCGCCCCGGTCGACACCTATCTGCGCATACATCGCATCGAGCGTCCCCACCACGGCCTCCTTGGCGAAAACGCCGGTGAAAATGCCGACAGTCGCCGGCCAGTTTTCTTCCGTTACACCCATGGGAGCGAACACGGGAGATATGGACCTGCTGACCGACGAGAGCACCGAGCCCTCAGTATCCTCGTTACCGAACGATCCGTCGGTTCCCAGTGAATTGAAAAAACTCAGCACGACAATGACCGGAACCAGGATTTTTCCGGCCCTTACCAGAAAAGACTTCAGCCGGTCCCAGGTTCTCAGCAGCACGCCCTTGAACGTGGGCACGTGGTAGGGGGGCAGCTCCATGATGAAAGGACTCGCCTCACCCTGCAGGAGAGTGTTTTTCAGAACCAGGCCTGTCAGCACCGCAAAACCGATACCGATGAGGTAGAGAAGAAAAACGATGTTCTGACCTCCGACAGGAAAGAAGGCCGCCGCGAAAAGCGCATATACGGGCATTCTGGCTCCGCAGGACATGAACGGAGCCATCATGATCGTCATGAGGCGGTCCCGCTGGTTTTCGATTGTCCTGGCGCCCATGATGGCGGGAACGTTGCAGCCGAAACCGACCAGGAGCGGAATGAAAGCCTTTCCGGGCAGACCGAGAAAACGCATGCCGCGGTCCATCACAAATGCCGCTCTTGCCATATAACCCGAATCCTCGAGAAACGACAGAAACAGAAACATGAACCCGATGGGAGGAATGAACGTGGCCATCGTCTGCAGACTGCCGCCGAGACCGGAGGCAAGAATGGTGACCAGCCACTCGGGCGTACCGAGAGGCACCAGTATCGCGCTGAACCCGTCGACGAAAATTGTCCCGGTAAAGATATCGAAGAAATCGATGAACGCCCCGCCAAGATTGATGGTAAAGAGGAACATGGCGTAGACCGCAAGCAGAAAAAACGGAATCCCCCAGACCCTGCTGAGCACGACCCTGTCGATCCTGTCGGAAACAGTCTCTGAAACCTCCAGCTTCCTTTTGACAACCTCGTCAATGATGGAAGTAATCTGGCGATAGTGGCTGTCGGCGATGATGATATCGACATCTTCCTCGAACCCGGCGGCAAGTTTTTCCCGTGCGCCGGCAATTTCCGCCCTCAGGGCGGGCTCCACCAGCCGTTCAAAACGCGAATCACCTTCAAGCAGTTTGAGGGCGAGCCATTCCGGGTCCGCCTTCCCCTCGACTGTCAGGGCTGCCGTCTTTTCGGCGAAAACCCCTATGGCGTCGGCAATGGGACCCGGATAGACCACCGGGGAACGGAACTCCCTGCTTCGGGCGATCTCCTGGGAAACCGCTATCTTGAGCGCATCCACCCCCTTTTTTCTTGAGGCGACAAGCGGAACGACCCTGCAGCCCAGACGTTTCTCGAGGGCATTGACGTCTATTTCCAGACCGCGTTCGGCAGCGACATCCATCATGTTCAGCGCGACCAGCACCGGAACGTTCATTTCGAGCAGACGGCTCGTCAGGTAGAGATTCCGTTCCAGATTGGACGCATCGACGATATTGACGATCAGCCTCGCCTCTTTCGAAAGGATGTATTCACGCGCGATCTCCTCGTCGACGGAGGAAGCGGTGATCGAGTAGACTCCCGGAAGATCGACCAGTTCCACCAGAAGCTCTTCGTGAACGTATGCACCGGTCTTGCGATCAACGGTCACTCCCGGCCAGTTCCCGGTTTTCTGGTTCATGCCGGTCAGGGCGTTGAACAGCGTGGTCTTTCCGCAATTCGGATTGCCGACCAGCGCGATCACCGTTTTCTTCGTCGCCGTTCTTTCCTCCTGCACCGGCGACTGCGTTTCCATCATAAGGGTATCCGGCATCAGCGCACCTCCTCGACGGTTATTCCTTCGGCATCTTTTCTGCGAAGCGAAAGTTTGTATTGCCTCACCGATATTTCGACAGGGTCGCCAAGCGGAGCGACCCGCAAGACCCGGATCCTCTCGCCGCGAAGCACGCCCATGTCGACCAGCCTCGACTTCAGAGCTCCGGAACAGGATAGCTTCCCGATCCGCGCACTCTGCCCGGTAATCATCTCTGCAAGTGTCATGTGTTGTTCCCGATTAGTATTTTCATTGCAAGACCGCGCCCGAGCACCATCCTGCTGTCCCGGAGCTTGACGACCAGCGGACCGCTCCCCCTGTTCTGCAGGACGGTTATGCGCTGACCCTCGTAAAACCCCATCTCGCGGAGTCTCACCGCGCCCCCCTGATGCCGGGAAGCGCGATGTCCGTTATGATGATGCCCTTCGCAGAGCATGCCTCTGATTTCAGAGCTCATGCCCTCATGCAGGTCGCACAGCGTTTTCATGGCGACAGCTCCTGTTTGATTGATTGTACAATTATTGTTTCCCGGAACGCCCTGCGCGCGGGTGGCTACAATTCCGCCGCGAGCTGGAGCGTCAACACGTCCTCGCTCGTGTCGTCGGCGTTCTCGTTGCGAAGGTACTCCGCGCCGATGGCGACCCCATCGTAAAGCTCCCAGGAAACGACCGCTCCGTACTGGTTGTCGATATCGAACTCATGCGCACCGCCTACCCTGGCCGCAAGCGCAAGAGGGGAAGGAAAATCCCAGAAAAACTCGACATTCCAGGCGCTCGGACGATTTCCTGCCCTCGCACCGTCGGAAAATTCGTCCGTCGCCGAAAGGTATTCTCCGCTGAGGATCACGGGTCCGAGACCGACAAGCAGATATCCCGAATAGCCGCCAACGAAGCCCGTGGTCGGGATTCCGTCGAAATCCTCGACCAGTGTGTCACTGTCGGCGATGTTGTTCGTATAGGAAACCCCGGCCTCGCATTCGAGCTCCCCCACGGCACCGGCGACGTTCAGCGAACCGACCCAGGTATTGACATGGTCCTCGTCCGACTTCTGCACATCACCCTTGTAGACGCTCACCAGCGCCTCGACTGTTTCGTTTCCCCATCCGAGGGCAACGGATGATTTCTGCGTCGTCTCTCCGAGTTCCAGCGTCAGCGGGTCGGTGATCATCCATGAAGGAAAGGCGCCGATACCTTGCGCGAACCGCCCGGCGTTCACGAAAAACCCCGAATCCCCCGGGGAAAGGGTAACGAACGCCTCATCGACCTCGATACCGTCGGTTTCATCCTCTTCGTAGAGAAACAGCACGTGAGCGGAAAGCCATTCCGCGATCTCGGCATCGATACCAAGCTCCAGCGTGGCAAGCACGATATCGGAACTGTCTCCCGCATCCGTATCCGCATACGAGGCTTCCGCCTCCAGAAGACCGCTCAATTCGATGTCGTCGGAAATTTTCTGGGAAGCATGTGCTGGCATAACCGGTACCGCCGCGCACGCAAGCACGGCGAGCATTTTCCTAAGAGCGCATTTTTTCATGTCAGGATCTCTTTTTGGTTTAATTTAATTTAGACTTGTTAAAAACATAAAGACGAATATAAACCTATCTTGAATTATTCCAAATAAAAACAAGCAGCAGACCAAGAAAGGTCAGAAAAACGGCCATCTGCGATTCATCAGGGCACACCCGATCCTGTGATGCGCTTCCTTCGGCAGAACGAACCATGCTCCCCTTTTTCACCCGGAGCATGGTTCCTCCCTCCGAATCCCTGCACGAGAAGCGGACAGCTCAAAGCCCTGTTCTCTTCGGTTTACTCGACATCATTTCCGGAGCTCGCTTTCTGCCCCGCCGACACAAACCGTGGAGTCAAAAGTTTTTGCACACCTGCAACTTATTTTTATTTTGTCTAAATTAATTCTCAAAAACGAAACAACAACACCTATGAACGAGCTTGAAAACAGCCGACATCACTGCAATCCCCAAACGACAATACTGAGGCGATGTCATTGCGGACAATACCACCTTCACTACAAGTATGTCATGCTGACCATCCCACAGAAAATATTGTTCCGCATAATGGAAGAATGTTACGCCTGGGATGAAAAGAAAACGCGCGACCCGGCTGAATACGGCAAAAAAGCAATGAAGCTGATGGTAGGCCTGGCGACCATGAACATCGAGGCGGAAGATTTCGACGAATTCAACGCCGCCATCCAGCAGGGCGCGTCCGAAGCGCTCGACATCGAGACGCTGATACGGCAAGCGGACTGATCAAGGAATATTCTCTCAACAACGCTAAACGCAAAACAGATGAAAAGAATAGGACTGTTCTACGGCTCTGAAACCGGCGACACGGCTTCCGTCGCCTCGATGATCGCCGCCGAACTCGGCAGGGACAATGTCGACGTGCACGACGTCGCCGACGCCGAGCCGGAAACGCTGTCGAGGTACGACAACCTCGTTATCGGCACATCCACCTGGGGATACGGTGAGCTGCAGGGCGACTGGGAAACGTTTTTCCCACAACTCGACGGCCTTGATCTTTCGGGAAAAACCGTCGCGTTTTTCGGTCTTGGCGACCAGGTCAACTATACCGATGTTTTCCTTGACGCGATGGGAACCCTTTACGAAAAATTCAAGGAGAGAGGCGCCATGATCATCGGTCACTGGCAGACGACCGGCTATGAATTCAGCGGTTCGGCAGCCGTCGTCAACGGAGACTTTGTCGGGCTCGCTCTCGACGTGAACAATCAGGACGACCTCACCCCCCACAGGATAACGCAGTGGGTCTCGGGAATCTCCAATCAGTTCCAGTAATCCGGTGAGAACGGGCGGCGGAACTGACAGTCACGCCAGCCGGAAAATCACTTTTCTCCGCCGAAGAAGGCCGCGCATGCCCCCCGTCGCGGCCTTTTTTGGTTTTTGTGCACTACCAGTCGGCGGAATCATTCGCATTTTTATCTGACCAGAAACGTAACCATGGTGCAAGCAATGAAAAAAATGACTCTTTTCATCATAACACTGGCAGGCCTTGTCGCATGCTCTTCCCCGCAGGCCGCGAACGAGACAAAAGAGGAACAGGCGGTACTGGAACAACTGCTGCAGGCTCTCGCCGAAAAAGATTACGAGGCATTCCTGTCGAATGGAACCACTGAATTCAGGGAAAACATCAGCGAACAGGCTTTTGACGTGGTTTCGACCGAGCTTGGCGATCTGATCGGAAAAGGATACACTGTGGAGTATATTGACGAACTCCACCAGAAAGGACACATCGTCCATCTGTGGAAAATAACCTACCGGAACAGCAGGGAAAACACCCTTGCAAAGCTGGTGCTTGTCGAAGGAAAAACCGCCGGGTTCTGGCTTCTCTGATCATGCTGCGTGAAATAAAAGCCGAAGAAAAACAGAAACTTATAAACCGGAACGCCGGTTTTTCATCATCAACACAAGCATCGGACAAGAATTTCATCAATCACAGAGAAAACAAGGAGTAAGACATGCTGAGCAAAACACTGCAGAAAGCGCTCAACGAGCAGATCAACAAGGAGTTCTATTCATCGTACCTCTACCTTTCGATGGCTGCCTATGCTGAATCGCAGAACCTGCCCGGTTTCGCCCACTGGATGAAACTCCAGCAGCAGGAAGAGCATGGCCACGCCATGAAGCTCTACAAGTATGTCAACGAAAGAGGGGGTCGGGTCGAACTCGGCGCAATCGAGCAGCCGCCTGTTGACTTCAAGTCACCCACGGCCCTGTTCGAGGAAGTGCTGAAACACGAGCGATCCATCACGGCCACAATCAACAAGCTCTACGAAAAAGCCGTGAAGGAAAACGATTACGCCACGCAGGTCATGCTGCACTGGTTCATCGGCGAGCAGGTGGAGGAGGAAGCTTCGGCGTCAGAAATCCTCGAAACCCTCAGAATGGCCGGCGAAAAAGGCCAGGCCCTGCTCATGCTCGACCGCCAGCTCGCCCGCCGCGGCATGGGATGATCGTTTGGATAGTGACGAGTGACGAGTGACGAGTGACGAGAAAATAAAGAGGTTTCTTTGTTCTCTTGTCACTTGTTCTCTTGTCACTTTCTGATTTTCAGATATCGACAAATCTTTGCGAAAAACCGCCGTCCCCATCGATGACGATCTCGCCGTAGCGCGAGGGGTTATAATTGAAGCTCCCGCCGTTGACAACCTGCATGCCCGCGATATCGTAGAGCTGGAACCGGTGGAAGTGACCGTGCAGGAGCAGGCGGGCACCGAGTTGACGCATCGTACGCAGAAGATCGGCACGATTCCTGAGTTCCATGGTCCAGTCGAAGGCCTGATCGATGAGCACCCCTGTTTCGTAAACCCGGCAGGCATGGTGGAACACTCCGATAACGAAGCTGCCTCGCAGGGATTCCGCCACGGACGGTTCCTGCAGGGCTTCGAGCTCATCCGGACTGACATACCCCCTGGAGCCGAGCGGGTTCTCGAGATTCATCCATGGCCAGACCGTATTTACCATGACCATGGAAATAACGGTTCCTCCATAATCTATCGACTTGACGAAGGGAAAACCCGCAAGGCGATCGTCACCGGTAATCAGTTCACTGAAAACCTCGCAGAATTGCGCGACTTTCCTGTGGAACCTGCGCATCCTTGCGGAGAAGTCCGGATTGAGCGCATTGTAGAAACGCATCTCCTCCTCCAGATTGATCAGATCATGATTCCCGGGAATGAGGGTGGTTTTTTCCCAGGAGTAGAAACCTTTTCCCTGAAGGATCTCCCGTACGAATTTCCAGTCGGCCGGGTCCGCCGTGTCGACAAGATCCCCGGTCATGACGAGATGGTCGCAATCAGCCCTTTCGACAGCATCGAGAAGTTTCTCAAAAAGCGACCTGTGCAAACGGTCCTTCCTGCCCGACAGATGCAGGTCGGAAACATGGGCGATCTTTACACTCTTTGCACTCAATACCGGAGCTTTAGATAATTAGCGCGATAAACTGTAAATTAACTGCCGTTTAAAATAGCGATTCAGCGGATACTATCGCAACTGCTTTAGTCTGAATCCGTTACATTGTCGCGAACAAAACCGCTCGAAGAGGTTGAGCGACACGATTGAAAACGGGACAGCCGGCGGATCGAACGACGTTCCGACAGCCGATCCCGATTCCTCGATTCATCAAAATTTCCATACCGAACCTGTCATGCGCCAGAAAATATCCGCCCTGAAAAAACTCTCCCGCAACCTCTGGTGGTCGTGGGACACGGAAGCAAAGGAACTCTTCAAGGAACTCTCCCCTCTCCTGTGGGAAAGAGTGAACCACAACCCGGTAGAGCTGCTCCGCCACATCTCGAACGACGAACTCCTCGCCCGCATCGATTGCGAACTGGGCGAAAAACTCGACAGCGTGTCCAGGCGCTTTGAAGCCTACCTCGCGGCAAAAAATACCTGGGCGGCGCAAAACGCGCCATCCCTCGTAAAAAAACCGGTCGCCTACTTCAGCGCCGAATTCGGCATTCACGAAAGCGTCAGAATCTATTCCGGCGGCCTCGGCGTCCTTTCCGGCGACCATATCAAGTCCGCGAGCGATCTCGGGCTCAACTTCGTCGGTATCACGCTTTTCTACAAGGAGGGTTATTTCCGTCAGTACCTCAACCAGGAAGGATGGCAGGTCGAGGACTATCCCCTGCAATATCCGGAAAGCATTCCGATGGAAAAAGTGGTCGGCCCCGACGGCAAGGATCTCATCGTTTCGCTGAACATCGCAATGAGCGAGGTGCAGGCCCAGGCGTGGTGCATCAACGTGGGCAGGGCGAAGCTCTACCTGCTCGACACCAACATCCCGGCCAACGAAGCGCATTACCGCGATATCTGCTCGCGGGTGTACGGCGGGGACCAGAACATGCGCATCAACCAGGAAATCGTGCTCGGCATCGGCGGCGTCAAGCTCCTGCAGGCTCTCGGCCTCGAACCGGCGGTATACCATATGAACGAAGGGCATTCGGCCTTCCTCACCCTCGAACTGCTGAAGCAGGAACTTGCCGGGGGCAGGAACCTCGAGGAAGCAAAAGAAAATGTGAAGAAACAGTGCGTCTTCACGACCCACACCCCCGTTCCCGCCGGTCACGACCGTTTCTCGGGAGACATGATGCACTATTCGTTCGACCGCTATCTTCAGAATACCGGTATCGGCTTCGACGATCTCATGCAGCTCGGCAGCGAGGACCCCTCGCAGCCCGGCGGACTCTTCACCATGACCGTGCTCGCGCTGAACCTCTCCCGCTCTGCCAACGGCGTGTCGCAACTCCACGGCGAGGTCTCGCGGGAAATGTGGCAGCATATCTACGGCGCCGACTCGCCGGACGACGTGCCGATCGGTCACATTACCAACGGCATCCACTCGTCGAGCTGGGGCAGCGGTTTCACCGACAGGTTCTGGAGACAGTACACGGAAAGCCTCGACACCATGACCGAATCGACCGAAGCCGCCGAGAACGTGCTCGCGAACGTCAGCGACGAGGAACTCTGGTGCCTGCGCTACCGGTTGAAACGCAACCTGGTCGACTTCGTCTACCGCTATCTCTCGAACCAGCTCTTCCACCAGCATGTCTACGCGACCTACATGGAGATGGATTCGTCGAAATCGACGAAAAATCCCCTGTCGCCTGACGTACTCACCATCGGCTTCGCCCGCCGCTTCGCAACGTACAAACGCGCGCCCTTGATCTTTTCGGACATCGAACGGCTGACGAGGATCGTCAGCAACCCGACCATGCCGGTCCAGATCATCTTTGCCGGCAAGGCCCATCCGCACGATGACGCAGGCAAGCACTACATCCAGCAGATTGTCGAACATGCACGCCTGCCGCAGTTCAAGGGGAAAATCATCTTCCTCGAAAACTACAACCTCGGCGTCGCCAAACGCATGATATCGGGTGTCGACGTCTGGCTGAACAACCCGGTGCGGCCGATGGAAGCCAGCGGCACTTCCGGCCAGAAAACCGCCCTGCACGGCGGACTGAACTTCAGCATTCCGGACGGCTGGTGGCCTGAAGCCTATAACGGAGAAAACGGCTGGTCGATCGGCGACGGCGAGCAGTTCGAGAACCACGAGGAACAGGACCGCCGGGACGCGGAGTTGCTCTACGACATCCTGGAGAACCAGATCATCCCGACCTTCTACGAGCGCGATGAACACAATATCCCGGTCAAGTGGCTGAAAAAGGTACGCAACGCCATCGCAACCATCGCACCGGTCTACAACACACACCGCATGGTGAAGGATTACACCACGCGGTACTACCTCACGGACTGACAGCCGACAGACTGAGAAAAAGCCGCAAAAACCGTTGTCCCGGGAGGCTTGAAGGGAGATTTCGACCTCCCGGGACAACGATGCAGTCGCATAGAGCAAAAGATACACAGAGGCACTCATCAGCATTTGATCACCATGGCACACGTCCCTGCACAAGAGTCCGCCAAAGCCGCTTCGGTCTCCCTCGGCCGGGGCCTCGACCTCCGCTCACCCGTGCTGCTTGCATCGGGCACGGTATCCTACGGAGAGGAACTCGACAGGCTCACCAACCTCGACCGGATCGGCGGCATCGTCACCAAGGCCATCTCGCCCGAACCGCGCACGGGCAATCCCCCGCAGCGCATCGCCGAAACGCCCTGCGGCATGCTCAACGCCATCGGTCTCGCGAACGTCGGCCTGGAAAGCTTCGTGGAGGAAAAAATGCCCTTCCTGCAGCAGCTCGACACCGGCATAGTCGTCAACATCGCAGGGAAATGCATCGAGGACTACTGCACGGTGATCGAACGCCTCGACGATTACGCCGGGATCCTCGGTTACGAGATCAACCTCTCCTGTCCGAACGTGAAGGGCGAGTGCATGATCATGGGCGTAAGCAGCTCCGCCACCTACGAAATCGTCTCGAAACTGCGCTCGATCACCGAACGTCACCTGATGGTGAAGCTCACCCCGAACGTCACCTCCATCAGCGCCATCGCCATTGCCGCCGAGGACGCCGGCGCGGACTCGCTTTCGCTCATCAACACGCTGGTCGGCATGGCCGTGGACCACAGGACCGGAAAACCGCTCCTGAAAAACGTCACCGGCGGCCTCTCGGGCCCGGCCGTCAAACCGGTCGCCCTCGCGAAAGTGTGGGAAGTCTACAACGCCGTCAGCATTCCGGTCGTGGGCATGGGGGG
>Ga0272443_10000853_pt1 | contig 50515 bp, 43 predicted proteins | sample SSMAcet12_FD_193581 | JGI IMG/M metagenome (GOLD analysis project Ga0272443, IMG submission 193581) | Marine sediment archaeal communities from Little Sippewissett salt marsh, Falmouth, MA, United States - SSM-Acet-12 | ecosystem: Environmental > Aquatic > Marine > Wetlands > Sediment ...
AGAAGTGCCTTCAGTTGCCTCTCGGTAATGTGCCCATCCATTGACCTTCTCCTTGTTCTCTAAACTATTGGAGAACAAAGACTAACGCAACAAGAAGCAGCGCGCCAGGATATTTTCACAGACACCGGCGAACCCGGTTGGGCCAGACACGTAACGTTATCGGATGGCCGGCGATCCGGGCGGATAGCGACCACAGGCTGTCTCCGTTCCGGGGCACAGTCGCGGGCCTGTCTCAGAGGGCTGATTCGGGGGGCCTGGCGGCCTCTGAGCAGCCATTCGAATGGGGGCGGGGGTAGGGAAGGTCTCGCCGGAGGCGTCATCGGGGGGCAACGGAGGCACATCTCGGGTGACGACACGACAGTGAGCGGTCTAAATGGCCGATGGAAGGTATCGGTGGATGTATTTGGACAAGACGCGAGAATCTGAGGTACACACGATGACAGAGAGATTATCGAAGTTGGAGGTTTCCGTCGCGGCCCTGTGCGGCGTGATCTTGTTTGTGGCGACCTTGAGTGGGCCCCGGCTCAGCCACGGCGTCCCGCGCGATCGGCTCGCCGCGGTCAATATGCGCCAGAGCCAGGAGATATCGGTGCTGGAGAGGTCGCTGGATGCGGCCCGGGAGCAACAAGGTGCTCTCCAGGAACAACTGGCGGAGGCCGGGCAGCAGTTGGAAGCGGTTCGCGCGGACTTATCGACCTTGAAGCAGGAACGCGAGACCCTCAGCGCGCAACTGGCCACCTCGGCCCAGCAGATACGCGAGCTCGAAATGAAATTGCAGGCCACCGATCAGGAAGCGTCCAAGCTCAAGGAACTGCTGTCGGTTCAGGAGGCCAACAAGGAACGGGATGAGGCTGAGGCCCGTGCCGAAAAGGCGGAAGAGCGTATCCGGGAGTTGACGCTGCAACTGCATCGCTCCGGCGTCTGGCCCTAGGGTCTCAGTCAACAGCATTAGCCAGCCGCACCTCTAACGGACCCGTTCGGCGGTGAGGCTGCGCCGCATGTACCCCGTGACGCGCACGTCATAACGTTCGTTCAGCGTCAGGCGTTCCGGCACGGCCACCACGATCGGATAGCTGCCGATCTGGCGCAGGAAGGTGACATCCCCGTTGTGAACTTCGCTGCACAGATCCTTGAGCACGGTTCCCACGGGAAACAGCTTCTGGAGCATCGGAATATCGATCTCCTGCCGCACCTTCTCGATCCAGGCCGTGTAGTAGCGGCGGTTCCGGCGCAGGTATTTCTGTCCCGCTTGTTCATACAACGCGGTCCCCGGGAAGGGCACGACGCGGCGGATGTTGATGCGGCGCACGAGCCACCCTTCGTCGATGACGCGCTTCAGGGCCGCGAAGTTCCGGTCCAGTGTTTCCGGCGTCTCACCCGCCAGGCCCAGCAGGATGTTGATCCCGGGCAGCAGGGCGTGACAGCCATTGTCGCCGCGGACGCCACCCAGGCGATTGACCGTTTCAATCGCCTCGAACGCCATGTCATAGGGGCAATTGAGATTGTTCGCCCGGGTTACCTCGGGGTCGAAGGATTCGATGCCCATGGCCGCCGTGCTGCCCGCGGTGAGGTACTTCACGAAGAGTTCGGTACGCCGGTCATTGACCATGGCCGGGTTGGCATTGTCCAGATGCAGCACGGCCGGACGTAGCGCGTGCAGACCGGCCAGCAACGCTTCGATCCGCGCAGCGTCGCCACCTTGATAGCTGTAGATGCAGGATTGCTTGCCCAGCCGCAGCGCGCGGGCGCCCAGCCCCAGCAAGAGCCTGGCTTCTTCGATGATGTGTTCGGGACGGCGCCATTGGACCGGATGCTTGATCGGCTCGGTGCAAAACGAACAACCTGGTTGGCGCGGACAGCCCCGGCCCGTCTCCAGCTCAACGATGCGGTTTTCCAAATGCGGCATCTGTCGGATGAGTTGCGTCCCGCGGATGGCATAGGGTTGCAGTTCATCGTAGGATGCAAACGCGAAGGGTTGCAGCGCCGCGAACTCCTCGGCTTCGGGCAATTGCGGCCGGGCGCCGCCGCGGAACTGCGTGCCGCCCGTCAGCACGGGGCCGGTCAGGATGCGGCGGCAATCGAAGGCAGCCAGCAATTTGTTGACCTCGCGCAGCGTTCCCGGGCGGGCGCTGAGATATTTGCCCGGCGTTTGCACGCCGGCGACGATGATCAGCTCGTCAATCTCGTTCAGGATGCGCCGGCTTTCTTCAGAAGCACGGGTGTGATTGAGCACCTCGATGTGCGTTCTGCCGACCGGCGGATCGATCGTGACGTTGGGAACGTGCTCGACGTAGCGAATCAGCCTGATGTCATCGACCGTGAGATAGACGGGGTCGCGCTCGTACTGCCCGCCCACGTAGCGGGGCCAGACCCCGACAAAGGGCGGAACGCCGAGACCGGCCGGTTCGTCGGTATAACAGTCCAGAATGGCTCTCGTTCGTGTCATAAGGTGCCGTCAGATCCCTTTTGGTGGCTCGCACCGTCACGATGCGGTCCGTGGTTCATTATACGATCTTTCGCGCCGGCCGGCAAAAGGGGTCGATCTGAGGCGGTGGCGATTCGAGCCCAGACTGTCCTTCCTGGAGTGTCTGTTGCAGCCTTCGACCCGGTTCGCTAAGATGGGACGCGATACAGACATTCGTCCCAGGAGGTCCATATGAAGAGAATGCCCCGTCTGCTTGTTCTGCTCGTGCCGTGCCTGTGTTTCGCCTGCGCCGGAAGACTTGGCGCGCAACCGTTGCAGGCCCGGAACGCCCAGGGTCGCATTGTCATCGTGGCTTCGCGTGACGCCGGTCTGCCCGAGCGGCTGGCGGCCCAGGAGGTTCGGCGCTACCTGTATCTGCGCACGAATTGGCTCGTGCCCCTGGCGTTTGGCGAGGGGCAACTGCCGCCGACCGAGGCGATGATCGTCATCGGCTCCAAGGACCGTTCGTTCATCAGGGCTGTGGCCGAGGCGGATAGTGAATTGGCCCAATCCGTGGCGTCTCTGCAACCCCAGCAGTATCGCGTCAAGGCGACGGAGTACCAGGGACGCAAGGCGGTGGTCATTGCGGGAGGCGATGCGGTTGGAACCCTCTATGGAGCCTATCGCTTCGCCGAGGCGTTGGGGGTTCGCTTCTATCTGCATGGCGACGTGGTTCCGGACGAGCAGGTGACGTTGGGGTTGCCCTATATCGACGAACAGGGCACGCCGCTGTTTGCGACGCGGGGTATTCAGCCGTTCCATGATTTTCCGGAAGGGCCTGACTGGTGGAACGAGGATGACTACAAGGCCGTTCTGGCGCAGTTGCCGAAATTGCGGATGAATTTCTTCGGCCTGCACACGTATCCGGAAGGTGGCGTCGGTCCCGAACCGACGGTGTGGATCGGGCTGCGTGACGATGTGAACGCCGACGGCACCGTGCGCTTCAGTTCGCAATCGAGCTACCAGAATACGCTGCGTGGCAACTGGGGCTACACGGCTAAGAAGACGAGTGACTTCTCTTTCGGTGCCGCCCAGCTTTTCGAGCGGGACGACTACGGTCCTGACGTGATGCGTGATATGGTGCCCGGGCCCGAGACACCCGAGGAGCGAAACGCGATCTTCAACAACACGGGCCGGCTGCTCAAGGAGGCCTTTACCTTCGCCCATACCCTGGGTATCCAGACCTGTGTAGGTACGGAGACACCGCTGATCGTTCCCAAGATGGTCAAGGAACGCATCGCGGCGCAGGGCAAGGACCCCAACGACCCGGCGGTGATTCAGCAAGTATACGAGGGGATGTTCCAGCGCATCACCAAGGCGTATCCACTCGATTACTACTGGTTCTGGACGCCGGAATCGTGGACCTGGGGCAATCCGAAGGACGAGGAGGTCGACGCCACCGTGACCGATTTGAAGGCGGCGCTGGCCGCCATTGAGAAGGTCGGTTCGCCCTTTACGCTGGCCACCTGCGGCTGGGTCTTGGGTCCGCCCACGGACCGGGCGCTGTTCGACAACTTCCTGCCCAGGGAGATGCCGATGAGTTGCATCAATCGCAACGTCGGCTTCGCGCCGGTCGAGCCCGGCTTCGCGCGTGTCGAAGGCCGGCCCCAGTGGGCGATTCCCTGGCTGGAGGACGATCCGGCTCTGATCATCCCGCAATTTTGGGTCGGACGGATGCGGCGCGATGCGGCTGATGCCCTGGGCTATGGCTGCACCGGTTTGCTGGGCATTCACTGGCGCACCCGCCCGCTGGCCCCGAACGTCTCAGCGCTGGCCAAGGCGGCCTGGCAACAGGAACCCTGGAATCCGCAGGTGGGCCAGCCGGTTGCGCTGCCTGAGCCAACGAAGACGGAAGGGCGTAACGGCGGCAACGTTGCGGCGTTTCCCGATCATCCCATGGCGGATACGGAGCACGACCCGCTGTATCAAACCGTGGCCTATGGCATGAACGCCTATCGGCTCGAAGTGCCCAACGGCGAATACTCGGTTCGCCTTCAGTTTTGCGAGCCCCATTACAGCGAAGCGGGCCAGCGCGTTTTCGGTGTGACACTGGCAGGTGAGAAGGTCGTCGACGATCTGGATGTCTTCGCCGCGGTGGGCCAGAACCGGGCACTCGATTATACGTTCGAAGATGTCACCGTCTCCGACGGCATGCTGGAGATCGGCTTCGACAGCATCGTCGAGTTTCCTTGCATCGCGGCGTTTGTCGTTCAGGGATCGGAGTTTGCCAAGAGGATCAACTGCGGTGGCCCGGCCTATGAGAATTACGAGGCGGACCTGCCGGTCACGGAGAGTGATGATAGCCCGCGCGATCTGTCGACGGATGACTTCTATCTCGATTGGGCCTGGAGCCAGTTCGGGCCGAGCGTTGCCCAGCCCTTGGCGGCGCTGTTTGCCAAACTCGACGGCGGGACCAATATGGGTCTGCGGGGGCAAGGCGGAACGAATCTGCCGAGGCCGTCCACCTGGATCGGCGGGCCCGGGGGCATCCGGCCCGACGCCAGGCCCTGGAGCGAGGTGGCCCAGGAGTACGCCTTCGTCGACGAGATGGCGGCCCTGCGACCTAAGGTCAACGGCGCCGGCCATCTCGAGCGCTTCGACTATTGGCTCAACACGTTTCGCTATCTGCGGGCGGTGGGGCAGGTCAATTGCATGTGGGCCCGTTTCAACGACGTGATGGAGATGATCAAGAAGGAGCAGGACCAGACCGCCCGGCAGAAGCTGGCCCGCGAGGTCGCGCTGCCGATACGCGAAGCACTAATTCAGCAGGTCGGACGTGTCCACGAACTGCTGCTGGCGACCATCACCACCACCGGTGGGATGGGCACGGTGGCCAACTGGCAGCAGCATCTGCTGCCGTCCTTGCTTGCGGAACCGGGCCAGGAACTGGCCGCTATTCTCGGTGAGGCCCTGCCGGCCGATGCGGAGCCGGCGGCCACGGGCGCCGGTTCGGCGCGCCTCATGGTTCCGACGGTGCGGACTATGCTGATGGCCGATGAGGACCTGACGCTGAGAGTGGTGCTCGTCAATGCCGGTGAGTCGGCCCAAGCGGTGCTCCGTTGGCGGCCCCTGGGCCGGGGACGCTTCAGCCAGATGCCGCTGGAGCACGTGGCCCGCGGCGTCTATACCGTGACGCTGCCGGCCACACAGTTCAAAACGCAGGATTTTGAGTACTACCTCGCGGCGAAGTCCGCCGGCGGTGATACACTCGTCTTCCCGGCTACGGCGCCGCGCCTCAATCAAACAGTCATCGTCATGCAGGCGGACTGAACCGGAACGCGGACAAGATAGGGGATTGCACCCATGACCGAATATAGCAGGCGACATTTCTTACGTATGCTGGGCGCGGGCGCTGCGACAGCGCTGGTCTCACGTTCGCTGCCGGCCGCGTTATCCCAACGGGCTGAAAAACCCAATTTCGTCATCATGATTGCCGACGACCAGGGCTGGAACGATGCAGGGTGCTACGGCCATCCGCACATACGCACGCCCAATATTGACAGATTGGCTGCGGAAGGGCTCCGGTTCACCCACGCGTTTCTGACGTGCTCCTCGTGCAGTCCGACGCGCTGTAGCATCATGACGGGTCGCTACCCCCACAGCACAGGAGCGAAGGAATTGCATCAGCCTTTGCCGGCCGATCAGGTGGTGTTCGCCGGACTGCTCAAGCAGAGCGGGTACTACACCGCCAGTGCAGGCAAGTGGCACCTGGGTGACGCGGCCAAGGCGAACTTCGATACCGTGGTGGGCGGAGGCCCGAGCGGGTGCGAGCGCTGGGTCGAGACGTTGCGCAGCCGTCCCAAGGACCAACCGTTCTTCCTGTGGCTCGCTTCGATCGATCCGCACCGGGCGTATCAACCCAATACGATTGCCGAGCCGCACCGACCGGAGGATGTTGTCGTTCCGCCGTTCTTGCCTGACGTCCCCGAAACGCGGAAGGACCTGGCGATGTACTACGATGAGATCACGCGCATGGACGGCTACATCGGACGCGTCCTCGACGAGCTTGACCGGCAGGGCGTCGCGGACAACACGTTCGTATTGTTCCTTTCCGACAACGGTCGGCCGTTCCCGCGCTGCAAAACGACGGTCTATGACAGTGGCGTCAAAACGCCTTTGATTGTGCGTTGGCCCGGTCAGGCGCCGGCCGGGCGTCTCTGCGACAGTCTGGTCAGCGTGATCGACGTCGCGCCGACGATCATCGAACTGGCGTCCCTGGCACCGTCAGCGACGTTTCAGGGCCAGTCATTCGCGCCGCTGCTGAAAGACCCGCAGGCATCCACGCGCCGGTATGTTTTCGCCGAGCACAATTGGCATGACTACCGGGCCCACGAGCGTGGCGTGCGCTCGAAGCGGTATCTATACATTCGCAATGCGCTGCCCGAGGTGGCCTGTACACCGCCGGCTGACGCGGTGCGCAGTATCACGTTCCAGGCCATGCGAAAGCTGCGGGATGCAGGCAAACTCTCACCGGCGCAGCAGGGTTGTTTCGTCACGCCTCGTACGGCGGAAGAGCTTTACGACGTAGAACTCGATCCCTATCAACTCATGAACGTTGCGGCCGATCCCAAGTACACCGCGATCCTGGAGCAGATGCGAAGCGTTCACGAGGACTGGGTGCGCCAAACACAAGACGAGATTCCCATCGAACTGACACCTGACAGGTTCGATCGAGAAACCGGCGCACGGTTGTAGAACTCGCGTTTCGGTGACATTGCCGCTGCGTCAGTAGATCGAGCGCAAGCCCTTCTCGCTGACCTTGTCGACGAGATCCTTGAAGTCCGTCATGAGGACGTTCAATTGCTCAGTGCTCTCCAGCAGCTTCTCGTAGAGTCGAGCGTCGTTGATGAGCCGACCGGCCGTGCCCTGGCCCTGATTGACCTTTTCGATGGCCAGCCGCAACTGGGAGATGGCCCGGCTCAGCTCGCCGCTGGCGCTGGCGACCGAGGCGACCAGACGTTCGGCCTTGGCGTCGGCGTTTTGCAGCGTGGTCGTTCCGGTGGTCGCCAACGTCTTAAACTCGTCCAGTGTCTTCTCGGCGTTCTCCATCACTTCCGTGGCTTTGTCCATGGCCACCGCAATGTTGGCCGTTGCCTCAGACATATTGGCGAGTGTCGCCTTGACGTTGGCCTTGTTGTTCGGGTCGCCGATGATGTCGTTGGCGTTGCCGATGAAGGCGCCGATGCCTTCAACGAGGCTGTTGAGTTTCTTCTGGCTCTCCTCCGGGAAGAATTCGCTGGTCAGGCCGGTGGAGCCTTGCAGGGCCATGCCGTCGACGAGGAAGGCTGTCTCCGGCCGATTTGGATCCAGCGGCGGCGCCGGCAACTGCTCCGGATCGACTTTCAGCTCAATGTAGCTGCTGCCGAGCCCGCGGGTCATGAGCTTGGCCTGGACGTTGGACGGAATATCCGTGAAGGCCTTGTCGATGCTCAGGACGACCTTGGTCTGGTGATAGTCCCGTTTCGTGTTCATGTCCTGCATCACGCGCGGGGCCATCACGCTGGTGACTCTGCCGATCTGGTAGCCGCAGAAACGGACGGGCGTGTCCTTCTGGACGCCCGGAGCGGTCGGAAACTGCACGAGGACTTGAAACGACTTCATGCGACTGACGGCCGTGGGCAGGTCTCCGAACTTGAAAATCATCCATCCCAGTGCGGCCAGCCCCAGCACCACAAAGATACCCACCACCACGTCGCGCCGCTTTTGGGAGGCTTCATAGTCACTCACCGCTGTGTCCTTTCAAATCCGTTCGACCTTCCATGAACAGCTCCCGGATGGCCCGGAGTGGATAGCCGCTGTCGTTGAGCTTCTTGATCAGACGAATCCGTTCGACCGCCTGCTGGTCGAACAGCCGCCGGCCCGTCGGAGTCACTTCCGTGGGCTCCAGCAGACCGATCATCAGGTAATATTGCAGAGACTGTCGCGAAATGCCAGCTTTTTCTGCCGCTTGGCCGATCGGCATGCGTTCTGTCGGTTTGCTCAACGCATACTCCTCATACGCTCGTGATCGCAAGACACAGTCATATCCGGCTTATCTGATTTCACCGCGTGGCGTCCCTTTCCTCAACGGACCGTCGGGAGCGACACTGTCGAACGCGGTCAAACGCCGCTGTCACGGGGCCCGGCGGGTTCGTTTGATGACAGGGTCACCACCAGGGCCAGGAACGAGTTCCGGACCTTCTCAAAGGTCAACGACGCCAGGGCCGTGGCCCCGCGTTCAGGGTGTCGCAGTTGCCTGGCGGTGGCCGTAGCGATCATCAGTACATAGTCCTGGTCCTGTGGAATCCGATCCTGGCTCTGGCGAAAGGCTTCGCGCAAGAGACGTTTAAGGCGATTGCGGACCACGGCGTTGCCACAGGATTTGCCCACCGAGACGCCCAGTCGAGGATGTCCACAGTGGTTCCGGGCCATCCACAGGGCCAGCAGGGCGTCGCTGGCACGCCGGCGCCTATCCAGAACGGCCTTGAACTGGCGGTTGTTCACCAGTCTTCTGTCTTTGGAAAAGGTCAAATGCTTCACTATCTCCACGAGACCGACCATGCCTGCCCGACGACGGCGCTCTTGCCGGCGGTGCGGCTCTGTAACGCCGCATTTTCTCGACCTGCAGGCAACTTCTTTCTCTTTCTTATCGGCGAGCGAGGCCGAAATGCTCCAGCCACGTTGCTGGCGTCCAACGGGATCAACGGCTCTGGACGCCGTGAGCGCTGTCGGCCTTTTCCTGCCGGGCCAAGACTTCGGCGCTGAGCGCTCGCCGAACGGCCGGGTAATCCAGCAGGCCGACGAGATGCTCATCGGCTTCGGCTTTGACTACCGGCAGGTAATCCACGTCGTAGCGGCGTGTCTTCTCAAGGGCGTCACCCAGCGGCATCCCCGGCACGAGCCGGGCAACGATGGGCTCCATGATATCCAGGGCGACCAGCCAGCTATTGAGTTCCTGAGTGGCGAAGGTGTTGCGGATGCCGTGCAGAGTGATAGCTCCGATAATATGGCTCTCCTTGTCCACCACGGGGTAGTAGAGGTCTTCCGTTCGGCTCACGAACCCGATCACGTCCTCCAGGGGCATGCCGGCCGGGATTGTCGGGGGGGTGTGCTCCATGACGTCGGAGACACGATACGTCTCGATCAGATCCTCCTCCCGGACGTTCATCCCGATCTCTCCGGCCTTCTTGACACCCAGCTTGACGAACAGGGGACCCAGCAACTGGACAACGAACGTCGTGGCGGCTACGACCAGGACGATGACGGAGCTGATCGCCGGATCGAAACGGTGGCTGGCCAGGATACTCAGACCGATCGCGACCCCGCCCTGGGCGAAAAGGCAGATACCGAGGTATTTCTTGACGTTTTCCTGGGCCCCGGACCACTTGCCGCCCCAGTAGGCGCCGCCGATTTTGCCGATACTGCGTCCCAGCACGTAGGCGACCACCAACAGCCAGGCCAGCGCCGACATATTCTCGACCTTGAGTCGGGCCCCGACGAGCACGAAGAACATCACGTAGATCGGCGGCGCGAAGCGCTTGACCATCTCCAGGGTTTTCTGGCTGCGCCGCGGGGCGCTGTTAACCAGCGTCAACCCCAGGGCCATCGACGCCAGGATCACGTCCAGTTTCAGGGTGATGGCCAGACCGATCGACAACAAGACGGCCCCGATGGCGAAGGTCAGCTCCGAGTCCTCATTCTTGATGCGGATCAGCACTGCCTTGAGAATGAACCCTCCGACACAGCCGACGAGCAACGCGATTCCCAATTCGTACACGGCGGCGCCGAGACTGCCGGCCAGACTGTGGCCGCCGTGGCCGGTCAGAATGCCGGCGACGCTGGTTCCGAAGGCGTACAAGGTCAGGGCCAGAGCATCGTCGAGCGCCACAATCGCGATCGCGGCCGTGGTCAGGGCGCCGCGCGTTTTGTATTCCCAGAGGACCTGAATGGTGGAGGCCGGATCGGTCGCTGACGAGATCGCCCCCAGGACAACGCCCAGCGCGATGGACATCTTGACGTTGCCGGTGAAGGCCAGGCAGAGGGCGAAGACGGCCACGCCGACCAGGATGAAGGCGGCCACGCCTTCGGCCACCAGAATCGTGACGAATTGCCGGCCGTACTTGCGGAGGATATCCAGCTTCAACTCGCCCCCGATCATGAAGCCGATGATACCGAGCGCGAAATAGTTCAGAGGCTCGACCAGTTGCACCACCTCTTCCGATACCAGCCGCAGACCGCTCTCGCCGATGGCGACGCCGATGATGATGCAGCCGATGATCTGTGGAATGTGAAGACGCTGGAAAAGGCGGGCGCCGATCGTCCCTCCGAAGATGGCAATTCCCAGAAGCAAGATGACGTTCAGGTGATGAGCGGAATCACTCGCTGCTTGTGCTACTACATGCAATACCATTGTTTGATTGTCCAGAATAGGTCATATAGGTCCTATGGGACCTATGGCGAACACCGCAGGCGTTCGGGTTCTGCCGGGCGGGCCTCAGGTGGCCACGGCTCGGTACATGCTGTCGGCTTCCTTCTGTTTGGCCAGGACCTCGGCGCTGAGGCGGCGCAGCACGGAGCGCTCGTCGAGGATGCCGACGTAGCGATCGCCGTTGTTGCCGGTGACGACGGGCAACTGCTCGGCGTTGAGCTCGCGCATCGTTTCCATGGCCTCCGACAAAGGCACGCTCGGCGTGGTTGTGGTGATCAGGGGTTCGACAATGTCCAGAGCAACGAGCCAGTCGTTCAGTTCCTGGGTGGCGAACGTGCCGCGGATGCCGTCCATGGTAATTGCGCCGACGATTCTTTCTTCCGCGTCGACCACGGAGTAATAGGTGCTGCGGGTCCGGCTGACGATCTGAATGACCTCGGAAAGGGGCGTGCCGGCCGCCATGACCGGGACGTCCTCGTCCATCACGTCACCGACGGTATACGTTTTGATCAGGTCTTCTTCGGTCACGTTCATCCCCATTTCTCCGGCCTTGCGGACACCGATCTTGGTGCACAGCGGCCCGACAAATTGCAGGATAAACACGCCGGCGACAATCACCGAGAGCATGGTCTCGCGCGTGTCGCCCTCGAAACGCTTGCTGGCCATGATCAGCAGGGCGATCGCAATCGTTCCCTGTTGGTAGAGACAGAAACCCAGGTACTTCTTGACCGACGGGACCGCCTTGGAGTAGGCCGCCCCGAGGTACGACCCGGTCGTCTTGCCCACCACACTGCCGACGATATAGGTGCCCGCCAGCAGGGCGATGACGCCGCTGAGATGCACGTTTAACCGAGCCCCGATCAAGACGAAGAACAGGACGTAGACCGGCGGGGTGATCCGGTGCACCACATCGAAACTGCGGTGACTGCGTCGGGGCGAGAGATTCACGAGGGCGACGCCGCAGGCCATCGACGACAGGATCGTGTCCAGATGCAGCCGCGTTGCCAGTCCGATGGAGAGGATAATCCCGCTGATCGTGTAGATCAAGGTGCGGTCGTCCTCGTCGGTGCGTCGCACGGCCCAGTTCAGCAGCAGCCCGATCCCGGCGCCCAGTCCCAACGAGCCGAACACTTCATAGAACGAGAGCAGAATCATGCTCAGCAGGCCTTCTTCCTGGTGACCGGTCAGGAAGTTTGCCAGACTCACGCTGGTGATGTAGAGGATCAGCGCCAGGGCGTCGTCCAACGCGACGATCGCCGTCAGCAATGTCGTTAGCGGACCGCGCGTCTTGTATTCCCACAGCACATTGACGGTGGAAGCCGGGTCGGTGGCGGCGCAGATGGCGCCGAACACCACCGCAATCGCCAGGGCCTGGTGCCACTCGTGCGAGTACCAGAGCGCCAGGAAGCTCAGCGTCGTGACCAGCAGGAACGCTACCCCTCCCTCGAACAACAGGATCGCGAAGACCTGCTTGCCGAATTTGGTGAAGATGTCGCGTTTCAGTTCCCCGCCGATAAGGAAGCCGATGACACCCAGGGCAAAGGAGTTGAAAGGCTCGAAGAGACCGATGGTGTCTTCGGAGATGATGCCGCACGCCGGACCCAGGACGACTCCGATCACGATGTAGCCGACGATCTTAGGAATATGCAGCTTCTGGACCAGTTTGGCACCGACGGCGCCGGCGCAAATCCCGACGCCGACCAGCAGGAGGAGGTTCGCTCCCTCATGCTGGGCCAGAGTGGTTCCAAACAGGCTGTCGATAGTCGTCATGGCGAAAACGCTTGCAGAATACGTCGTATAAGTCCAATAGGGCGAACGCCTTCGGCGTTCGGGCTTTTGCCGGGCGGGTGTGCGGCCGGTGTTAAGGAGGCCGTATCATAGGCGCAGGATACCCCCTGTCAAACGAAAAATCCGTTCTCAACTGGCGAAGACCCGCCTGGTGCCCCTGCGGTGTTCCAGTTCTGGCAGTGCGCCGTAAGCCTTAGGGCTGTGCCGGCTATTTGTTGTTGGCCGTCAGCCCGGGCCAGTCGTCCGTGCGGAAAGGCGACGCGGGGAGCCCGGCCTGATTGGTCAGATTGCAGATGGGATTGTCCGCCCAGGCGTAGCGCACAGCGACCGGTTTAGCCACGCCCTCGCTGCTGACGACGACCGTGTTGCCCTTGATCTCGGCCTGGGCCCAGACGAACTTGCGATCCTGGCCCGCGATAGCAAACCCCTGGAGTGGACCATCGCCTCGAGCGACGAGGCCTCCGCCCACGCAGTCGAAGCGCAGCACGATCTTGTTGTCCTGGATTGCCATGGACTTGTAGAGCGGTCCGCTGTAAACGGTGTCGCGCCCGTACGTTTTGGCCAGAGCCCACAGCGCCAGGCGCTTGCCCACGTCCTGTTTGTTCCGGGGATGGATGTCGTTGGCCTCGCCGATATCGATGATGGTCGCCATGCCCGTGTTAGGCAGTTGCAGCGTCATCGTCTGCGCTTCGCGCAGCTCGGCCCAGTTGCTCTCGCCCGGCTCGGGCTGCGTCGCCATGTAATTGGCCAGTTGCACGAAGAGGAAGGGGAAGTCTCCGAGTCCCCAGTCCTGGCGCCAGTTCGTGATCATGAGAGGGAACAGCTCGCGATACTGATACGCCCGCCCGGCGTTGGATTCACCTTGGTACCAGATGGCCCCGCGAATGCCGAACGGCACCAGCGGCGCGATCATTCCGTTGTAGAGCACCGTGGGGGCATTGGGATTGTTGACCCACACGGGCGGCTGGGGTTGCGGTGGCATGGAGGCCAGATCATACCCCACCTTGTAGCGCCACGTGCCCGCCAGAGAGATTGCATCGGCGTCATCAGACTCGAGAGGTTTGAGTTTCATCTGTCCGGGTTGGCCGTTGAGCCCGCCGCCGCCACCGGTGTCCAGCACCTGAACGGTGACCACATTGCGTCCGGCCTTGACGATGCTCGCATCAACCTTGTACTTCCGCAGTGCCTGCCATTTGCCCGGCCCGGTGTGGGCGCCGACCTTGACGCCGTTGACCCAGGTCGTGTCCTGATCGTCGATCGGACCCAACTCCAGCATCACCTCCTTGCCCGCCCACGCATCCGGGACCTCGACCACCTTGCGGAACCAGACGAGGCCGTCGAAATTCGACAATCCCGCCTGTTCCCACGCCGCCGGCAGTTCCATTGGTTGCCAGCCGGAATCGTCGAAACCGGGCTCGATCGCAGCGCGGCCCTGCGCGCCGGCCGAGTCTATTCTTTTCTGCCAGGCGTCCAGTTCCGTTTGGTACTTCTGCAACGCCGCGTCCGGATTGGCCCGAGCTTTGGCAATTCGGTTCATCAGAGTCTTGAATTCGGGCATCGTCTCCAGGGCGCCGCCGCGGGTCCATGCCTCGGCCACCGTGCCGCCCCAACTGGTGTTGATCAGGCCCACGGGCACGCCCAGCTCTTTGTGCAGATAGCGCCCGAAGAAATAGCCCACCGCCGAAAAGCCCGGGACGGTCTCGGGGTTGCACGGACTCCACCGGCCTGTGCAGTCGGCTTCGGGAGCGGTCGCGATCTTCTTCTGCACGGTGAACAGCCTGATGTTCGGGTAGTCGGCCGCGGCCAGTTCCGCTTCGGCATTGTTGACCGAATGCAAAGGCCACTCCATGTTGGATTGGCCCGAGCAGACCCAGATTTCACCTGCCATCACATTCTTCAGCGTCACGGTGTTCTTGCCCGCCAGCGTGATCTCGTAGGGCCCGCCGGCCGGTGGGGTCTTCACCGTGAACGTCCACTTGCCATCGGCGCCCGCCGTGGTCCGGCGTTCCATGCGATGCCAGCTCACGCTCAGACGAACCTCTTCCCCGGGATCGGCCCAACCCCACAAGGGCACTTCGATGCCACGCTGTAAGACCATGTTATCCCCGACAACCGCCGGCAGGCGAATGTCAGCCTCGACAGCGTGTGCGCCGACCATGACCAGTAGCATGGCAATGAGGACGATCGCTTTCGGAACGGCAAGGATTCTTGGGCACCGCATGTTCAACTCCTCAGATCTTCGCGTTTCTTCAAAATGTAGGATGGGCTTGAAGCCCATGCGGTCCGGTCGGCATGGGCTAAAGCCCATCCTACGATGTTGCCGCCGCACGCGGGCTGCGCGATAGCGGCTACTTCTTCCCGGCGGTGACGCCGGGCCAGGTATCGGTACGGAAGGGCGACGCGGGCAGGCCGGCCTGGTTGTACAGATTGCAGACGGGATTGTCCGCCCAGGCGTAGCGGACCGCCACGGGCTCGGAGACCTCGTCACTGCTGACCACGACGGTGTCGCCTTTGATCTCGGCCTCGGCCCAGACGAACTTCTTGTCCGCGCCGGCAATGGCAAAGCCCTTCAGCGGGGCGCCGCCCTGAGCGACGAGGCCACCGCCAACGTGGTCGAAGCGCAGGATGATCTTGCCGTCTTTGCGTTCCATCGATTTGTAGAGCGGACCCGAATAGACCACGTCGTGCCCATACGTATTGGCCAGAGCCCACAGAGCCAGGCGCTTGCCGACGTCCTGTTTGTTCTTGGGATGGATATCCTTGGCATCGCCGATGTCGATGATGACGGCCATGCCCGTATGGGGCAGTTCCAGCGTCATCGTCTGGGCTTCACGCAACTCCGCCCACGCGCTGTCGCCCGGCTCATCCCTGGTCTGCATGAAGTTGGCCAGTTGGACGAACAGGAAGGGGAATTGCCCTTGGTCCCAGTTCTGCCGCCAGCTTTCGATCATAGCCGGGAAAAGCTTGCGATATTGATAGGCCCGTCCGGCGTTGGATTCACCCTGATACCAGATGGCGCCTTGGAAGGCGTACGGAATCAGCGGGGCGATCATCGCGTTGTACAGTCCTGAAGGCGAATGCGGATGTCCCGGCCCGAGCGGAGCGTAAGGCCGGCGCGGGGCGCGCTTACCTTCGGCCTGGGCTTGCTCGCGGGCCTTCTGCCATTCGGCCGTCTTCTCTTTGAAGGTGACCATGGCCTGCGGGTAGTTGGCCACCGCGTCGGCATACCGGTCGAGAATGGGTTTGAAATCGGGGTCGCTCTTCATCATCGCATCCGTGGTCCACGCCTCGGCTGGTGTACCACCCCAGGAGGTGTGGATCAAGCCGACGGGCGTCTTCAACTCCTGGTGCAAATGGCGACCGAAGAAGTAGGCCACCGCCGAGAAGCCCGGAACGGTTTCGGGGCTGCACGCGACCCAACTGCCCTCACAATCGTCCTGCGGCGTGTCGGCGACCTTGCGCGGAACCGTGAAGAGGCGGATCTTGGGATACTTCGCCGCGGCGATCTCCGCTTCGGCGTCGTTGGAGCTCTGTACGGTCATTTGCATATTCGACTGGCCCGAGCCGACCCAGACTTGCCCAACGAGGATGTTCTCGATCGCGATCGTGTTCTTGCCCTTGAGTATGATCTCGTAGGGCCCGCCGGCCGGCGGGGTCTTGATGCTGAGCATCCACCTGCCGTCGGCGTCGGCCGTGGTCCGGCGCTCCATGCGATGCCAGCTCACGCTGACGTGGATCATCTCACCCGGATCGGCCCAGCCCCAGAGCGGCGCCTTCTCCCCGGCCTGGAGCATCATGTTATCCCCGATGATCGCCGGCAGGCGAATGTCGGCCCAACTGGCGACTGGCAAGAGCAGGCCCGCCAAGACCGTGATGAGCGTGAAGATGAAAGGCTTGAGAGTGGTACGATGGCGCTGCATGGTTGTCCTCCTTATCGATGATGACTTACTTCGTAATAGGTCCTATCGGTCCCATAGGACCTATTGGACCGATTACACCAATGACCCCCCGAAATCCCATGATACTCGTTTCTTTCAGCGGCAGTTGCGTCGCCCCCGTCACCGCGTCGCACGCCACCGGTACCGCCATCCACGATCCGCCGCGGACGACGCGAAACCCGTCCAGACCCGCGTGGTACGAGGTGGAGTACCAATCCAGCGTCCACTCGGCTACGTTGCCCGCCAGGTCGCAGATTGCATAAGGGCCGGCGAACTCCGCGAAGCTGCCCACGGGGGCGGTATGCGAAAACCCATCGGCCTCGCCGTCGAAGTTGCAGCGGTACACGCCATTGGCATCGGGGGCCTCATTGCCCCAGGGAAACTGCCGTTCGGGCAGGGGGTTGGGCTGCTGCTTCGTGGCGTCGCCATCGAGATAGAGCCCGCCGCGGACGGCCTTTTCCCACTCCGCTTCCGTGGGCAGGCGCAAGCCGCACCACTGGAGAAAGCCCATCGCGTCGTACCACGAGACGTACGTCACCGGGTAATTCTCCCGGCCCTCGACGACCCTGTAGGTGTGGTCGCTGTTCTGGGCGATTCCGCAACGATCCTCACGGCTCATGCGCCGATTCCAGCCGGCCCCTTCGCCGCCCACTTCGTTGAGGTAGTCGGCATACATCGCCAGCGTGGTTTCGTAGCGGGCCATGTAGAAGAGCGGGGGGGCCGAATTGGGTTGCCTGCGTTTGGCCTCGTCGCGTCCGGCGCCGGGCAGGCTCTTCATGATGAATTGGCCGCCTGGCACTCTGGCCATGGCCATCGCCCGCGCCCGCACCTCCACCTGCCCGAGGTCGGCCACGCCGGTTTGCCCCAGGCCCCACCAGATCACTTCCTTGGGTCCGGGCTTCTCGACGATACCGAAGCCGTTGCCCTGGAGGTAGTCGGTGGGCATCAACTGCCAGGTGTCGCCGAAGTCTTTGCTGTAGCGCAGAAACACATAAGCGGGCAACGCCGGCGTGATGCCGGTGTCTTTGAGATCGTATTCGATGATTGTCTTGGGCCCGCCCAACTCGGTGGGTTCTTGCCGGACTTTCACGTCGCCAAGATCGAGCCAGCGGGCATACCCACTGGAGCAGCAGACGGCCACCAGAACCCAACCCACTAGCATGCTGCGAACGCACCGCTGTCTGACCATCAATGTTTCCTCGACCTGGTTCGTCTGGCCACCCGTGCGATGCCGCTCACACCGTCTCCGGCACGACCCAGCCGGGGCGGTATTGGCGCTTCAGGTACTGGTTCGCCTCGTCGCAGTTCGTGAACGTCTCCGTGGCCGCATCGAATTGCAGTCTCCGGTTCCCTACGCGATAAGAGATATTGGCTATATGGAAGGGCAGCACCGAGAGATGCCCGATCTCGACGTCGGAGGTCGGATGTTTCCGCGTGCGGACGCACTCCATGAAGTTGTCCTGGTGTTCCTTGTCGGCCTGCCGGCCGTATTCGGAGTGGACGAGGTCGCCGTCGCCGTCATAGAGCTCCCAACCCCCGCCGTGCCGTCCGAAGTACATGAAGCCTTCGGTACCCAGGATCTCCACCTTCGTGCTACAGAAGGGCCATTTGGGGAACTGATCGGAATCGCGAATGCCGGCCGGGATCTTCTTCATGTACGGCGTCCACAGCGTCGCGTCCATCGTCATCGTCAGCGGGCCGTACTCGAAGATCGCCATCTGTGTATCAGGCGCATCGCGGCCGTCCTTCAGCGAACGGATGCCGCCGGTCTGCGACACGGCGTCCGGATACGGAATGTCGTCGGTCAGGAAGCGGGCCAGATCGAACTGGTGCACGGCGTCGCCCGCGATGGGGCCGCAACTGTATTCCCACTGGTTCAGCCAGCGGCGCGACGGGTTGTAGGGCAGCTTGGCCGCCGGGCCGCACCACAGATCGTAGTCGAAACCGTCCGGCACCGGTCCGTCCGGTGTATCCGCCTGCTTGGGGTGCTGCATCATGTTGTAGACACGCACCAGATACACGTCGCCCAGTTTGCCCGACTTGATATATTCCTTGGCCTTGTGCACGTAGGGGGCGCTGCGCGACTGCATGCCCACCTGCACCACCCGTTTGTACTTGCGGGCGGCCTCGACCATCTTGCGCCCTTCCCAGATGTTGTGGGCCAGGGGCTTCTCCACGTAGACGTCCTTGCCTGCCTGGCAGGCCATGATTGTCCCGAGGCCATGCCAGTGGTCGGGGGTGGCGTTGATGAACACGTCGACGTTCTTGTCGTCCAGGATGCGGCGGAAATCCTGCACCAGCTTTGGGCTGCGGTCCTGCTCTTCCTCCACGGCGTTCCGCGCCCGCGAGAAACGTCTCGTATTGGGATCGCACAGATAGGCGATTTCCGTCTCCGGCCGCTCGGCGAACTTCTGGGCCAGGTATGTGCCCCGGCCCCCCAGGCCCATGACCCCGATCACAATCTTGTCGTTGGCCCCGTAGCTGCGCGCCGGCGCCAGCGCCGCCAGTGCTGCCGCGGCGCCGACGGAGGTCTTCATGAAGTCTCGACGATTCAGTGGGCTCATCTGTCTCTCCTTTACAAACGTGTTGCCTGACCAGGGTCACCTGGGATTTGGCGTTGACCGGCTCCGCGGGCCCGCAGACCCGTCGGTCGCTCTACCGCTCCGGACGTCGGTCGGCGCCAGCGGATACTGGAATATAGGGGCTCTGGCGCTGGTAGTAAAGGAGAAACGCCCGGCTGCCGCCCCGGTCGGGGGGGCGCAAAATTTGTCAGATTCGCCTTTACCCGGCACCGGGTGGACGCTATAGTATGCGCCCACAAGGAAATTGCCTAAATTGCCCAGGGAGGATGTTCCTATGGCTGTGGACGTGAAAAGCAGAGTGTTCAATCTGGTTGTATGTGTGTCGATTCCGCTGCTGGTCTTGGGTGGATTGACCGGATGTGGCAAAGAGGAGAATCCGCCGACCGACGCCAATACGGCTGCTGTGCAGGCCGCGGCGGGGGCGGAGCAGGCCTCCGTCGATCCTCTGGACGCGGCCGCATCGCTTTTCCGCGAGCCCACCCCGGATTTGCAGCATATTGTCAGTGCCGCCAAGACCTGGAGCCCCTCGTTTCAGGATTGGTGGGGCAAAACCGCTCCCGATTTCACGCTGAACGACATTGACGGCAATCCGCACACGCTCAGCGAGTATCGCGGCAAGAACGTGGTGGTGGTCATCTGGACCACGTGGATCGCCACGTGCAAGCTCCAGACGCCCCATCTGAAGGAGCTGCGCAGTGCCTATCAGGATGCGGATCTGGCCGTGCTGGCCATCTCGAACGAGTCGCCGGCCCTGTTGAAGGAGGCGGTGGCCGAGCAGGGCATCAACTACACGGTGCTTTCCAGCGGTGCGAATCTGCCCGCTCCGTTCGGCGAGGTCGAGTACGCGCCGGCCAGCTTCTTCGTCGATGGGCGGGGCCGGTTCAAGCTGATCTCCTCCGGCCTGGTGCCGGCCAGCGACGCCAAGGCCGTCGTGCAGGCCAGGTAGGGCCGCCGCTGATTTTCGAAAAAAAACGCTGGACGAGGCGGGAGAAGAAGGCTATACTAACCGGTTTAGATCGGTTTGAGCAATTGGAACGCAGATTCAGAGGTTTTGAGCCATGGCACATAAAAAGGGACAAGGGTCTTCGAGAAACGGTCGCGACAGTAACGCGCAGTACCGCGGTGTAAAGCTTTACGGCGGGCAGACGGCCAAGGCCGGCTCGATCATCATCAAGCAGTGCGGCACGAAGTTCTTCCCCGGTGCCAATGTGGGCATGGGCCGGGACTACACGCTCTTCGCCAAAGCCGACGGCGTCGTCCAGTTCAACGGCCGGAAGGTTCACGTGCTCTGAGCCTCAGACACTTCTTTGCAGTGATTCCCAAAGGATGGTGAAATGCCATCCTTTTTTTGTAGGTCAGGCGAGACGTTTGTCGTAGGGATCGATTTCCTCATGTTCGTTGACGAAGCCAAAATCTGGGTCAAGGCCGGCGACGGCGGCAGCGGATGCGTTAGCTTCCGCCGGGAGAAGTTCATCCCTAAAGGCGGTCCCGACGGTGGCGACGGCGGTCGCGGCGGCCACGTCTACTTCGAAGCAGTGGACGATCTCGACACGCTCCTGGATTTCGCGGGCAAGCACCATTGGCGCGCCAGCAACGGCGGGCACGGCCAGGGCAGCAACAAGCACGGCGCCGATGGAGAAGACCTGATCGTCCGTGTGCCCCCGGGAACCCTTATCTACGATACGGACTGGGACCTGTTGCTCAAAGACATGAGCGAGGTCGGCGCCAGGGTCCTCGTCTGCCGGGGCGGCAAGGGCGGCAAGGGCAACAAGGCGTACGCGACCGCCACGCATCAAACGCCGCGCGAGTTCCAGCCGGGCAAGCCCGGTCAGGAGCGCAACCTCCGTCTTGAACTGAAGCTGATCGCCGACGTTGGTCTGGTCGGGCTGCCCAACGCGGGCAAGAGCACGCTGATCTCCCGCTGCTCGGCCGCCCGGCCCAAGATCGCCTCGTATCCGTTCACCACGCTGGAACCGGTGCTGGGTATCATCGAACTGAGCGATTTCCGTCGCTTCGTCATGGCCGACATCCCGGGCCTGATCGAAGGTGCCAGCGAAGGCGCCGGCCTGGGCCACGACTTCCTCAAGCACATCGAGCGAACCACCATCATCGTCCATATCCTCGACGTGATGCCCATGGATGGCTCGGACCCGGTCGACAACTACCACGCCATTCGGGGCGAACTCGAGCGGCACAGCCAGGTCCTGGCCGAGAAACCCGAGGTCATCGTCGCCAACAAGAGCGACCTGGACCCTGAAGGCGAGAAGCTCGCCCACGTCCGCGCGCAACTCGGCCCCAACATCCCGGCCATCTCGGCCGCCACCGGCCAGGGCATCAAGGAACTCAAAGAACTGCTCTGGCAGAAGGTCAAAGACCTCAAAGGGTAGCCTGTCGGCCCGAGCTCAGAACCAGGGCCTACATCTTGATGGAGACCTCGTAGTCCTTCTTGCCGTCCTCCAGTTGCACGGTCACCACCTTGAGGTCGTGCTTGCTCTGGCATTTCCGGATTGCGGCCTTCAGTTCCTCGCTCAGCTCCGGCATAAACTCCCAGTCGTCGAATTCCCTCGGGTCAGGCGTGCCGACCCACAATTGCAACGGATCGATTCTTGGCACCTTGGTAATGCGGCACCGGCCTTGGCTGTCGGTTTTGCCGACCAGTTCGCTGATGTACCACTTCCTCCCATAAAAGCGCGGGCTGCAGACGCCAACCGGGACGTCCGCCAGGGGACGGCCTTCTGTGTCCTTGACCTGGATATCGAGTGTGATGTCAGGTCTGGAGGCGACGATCGTGATGGAGTATTCCTTCTTGTTTGGTTCGAGTGTAACGGGTTGCTCGAGCATCAGGTAATAGATGAACGGCCGGCCGTGGGTCAGCTCGTTTTCGCCCCAGTCATACGGCTTCTCATCGGCGGCGATCTGTACCTTCAGACCTTCGACAGCCGGTACGCCGGTCAGTTCAAAGCGACCCTCGGCATCCGTGAAAACCTCTTCGATCTCGAAGTCGTCTTCCTCATCAGAATCCACATCGATCTCCACTTCCCGGCCGACCAGCGGGGCGCCGTGGTCGTCGACGACGGTGCCGCGAATCGTGAGATCGGCGGCGGTCAGCCGCAAATCGTTGCCTTCGTCCTGGAAGATCGTCTTGCCGACGTTTACATAGCCGTCGGCTTTGGCATCCAGATAGGTGCGATGCCAGACGGCCGGCAGATGCCCCAGTGTATACCGGCCGTTTTCGTCGGTCAGCGCAAAGGCGAGGCGGTTTCTCACTTCCTCGGCGTCTTCCGGATTCAGTAAGGATAGAAGGTTCTCTTCTTCCTCCGTGCGCCCCAGTCTATGTACGTAGATTTCATTTTCTCCTACGGCAATCTCCATGAGTCCCAGCGAAACGAGCGCATCGGCTACCGGCCGGCCTTCTCTGTCGGTGATACGCCCGGTGACGACGTTGGCCGGCTGCATTTTCAGCACGATGTCCCGCACCCCGCTGGGGTGGGAGTCATTCGGATTCGCGAAGACCGGCGTGCCTGGGTCGGGCGGGATGAACCTGCGTAACGTCTTCCCGTCAGCGAGCACGATCACAACGTCGCTGCTCTGTTCCAGTTGTCGCTTGTCGTCATCCGAGTGGCTGTAGCGCTGTCGCTCATGTCTGGGATTTCGCAGCAACGTCCAGGCGACATGATGGGGGTCATTCGGTCGAACGGCGCGGACGAGCATCGGAAATCGGATGATCGCCTGCGAGGCCGGCTGCCTGATAAAGAACAGTCCCCGTCCGTTTGTTCTGGCCCTCACGTGGCCATCCGAAGTGAGCACTTGGGCCCCGGTGACCGGTTTGCCGTATTCGTCGACGACTCTGCCGCTGAGGACTTCGGTCTGAAGATACGTGATGTCCGTGTAGCCGGGCGGTACGATAAGTTCGAACAACTCCGATGGGATGGGATCGTAGTCATAGGTCTCCTCTATCCTTGCACGCACTTGGCCTGTCTTGCTGTTCATCACCTGGCGCGTTGTCCGCACCGGCAGATCGCTGTCAGGGTCGACCAAGACGATTTCTATCGCCGTAATTCGCTCTTCGGGGAGACTGGTGCGTACTTCATAGACCTTCAAGCCGTCATCCGTCCTTCCGAGCGCTTCCACCTTGGTGAAATAATGTGTGTCTTCACCCCGCAGGGCCCGTAACAGGTCACACTGTCTATCTGTCTCTGGTCCCGATTCGCGGAATTGTGCCGTCTTGTCCCGGTGCCAGAGTCGAAGTTCTCTGGTTCCATCATCCACAAACGTGTAGCCTCCATCTTCATCCCGTACCTCGTATCGGCTTTTCTTGCCAGGCTTCAGCCACACTTCTGATTCGCCGCTCACGATATGTATGTCGTTCACATCGCCCAATGCTCTGACCACGTCGGCCCAGGCCGTCGTACCGTTGATTGCCCTGATGCCCAGTACAATGGCCGTCATGACCAGGGCCGCGGTGGCCAGTTTTGTTATTCGACTTCGCATGATCGTCACTCCTATGAGTTCTCGCACGCCACCACGCCAACGGTGCGCTCCGCGTGCTTGGGGAACAGGCCCCCAAGAGGCCATCGCATCCTGTCGGAGGCGGTCGTGGTCTTGCGTGAATGCTTCGTACATCCGCTTCAGATCGTTATGTTCCGGCGTCTTCATCTGATGTCCTCCCGTTCGCGGGCCATCAGTCGTTCCAATCGTTTTCGCCCGCGTTCCAGAACGCGGTAAAACCCCGATCTCGACAGTCCCACCGTCCGACGAGCGTCTTCGGCCGACTGGTCCAGGAGGTAGAACGCGTGTAGTGCCAGACGTTCCTTCCGGGGCAGTTGGGTCACACAATGGCGGAGCCGTTCGAGCGAGCCGTTATTCTTGTGATCCGGCCCGGCCGATGCGGTTCGCACCTCCGCCTGACGCTTCGATTGTTCGCGGCGTTTCTGACGCTGCCACTCGCGACAACGCAGTCGCGCGATGCCCACGAGCCACTGGCCGAAGCGGTCCGGCTTCCGCAGAGCGCCCAGCCGCTGGTAGGCCCTTACGAAGACGTCCTGGGCCAGGTCCTGGGCGTCCGCCAGGTGCCCGGTCTGGTCGTAGCAGACCGCACGCACCAACGGGGCGTACCGGTCGTACAGCAGGCCGTAGGCGTGTTTATCGCCGTCGGCGGCGGCTTGGACCAGTTCACTGTCGCTTCTCTCGTTCAACGCAACGTCCTCGCATCGGGCAGTGCACTCATGAATATAGTGGCCGCCGAGGGCGGAATGTCTACCGGATTTTCGGGATTTCGCCGGATCGCCTTGTCATCCGCCGATTCGAGTCGCGATTGACAAGCGGGTGAAAATAGACTAGAAGGGCCGGCGTGGCGTCCGGAGGCTCTTCCGGATGCAATTCCAAAGACCAACATGAACTCCCGAGTGTGACTCATGAATATCGTGGCAATAGATATTGGCAATACGAACGTGGCGGTGGGGCTCTTTCTCGATGGCAAGGAGGAGTCCGTTGAGTCCGTGCCCGGGGGCGGCAAGGACGAGCTTCGTGCGGCTCTGGTGGCGGCTTGGGAGAAGATCCCCGTGCTGGAAAGCTCCGCCCAGGGCAAGCGCGACGGCGTGATCGTCATCAGCAGTGTCAAGCCGGTGTGGGCCGAGCGGGTGCGCAAGATCGCCAAAGACGACCTCGGCGAGGATGTCCACGTGGTGGGCGACGACATTCCGCTGCCGATATCGGCCTGGGTCGATGCGCCGGAGAAAGTCGGCACCGATCGCCTCATCTCCGCTGCCGCCGCCTATGCCGTGGTGGGCGATGCCGTGGTGGTGGCGGACTTCGGCACGGCCGTCACCGTCGACCTCGTCGATGCCAATGGCGTCTTTCAGGGTGGTGTCATCTGCCCGGGCTTCGAGATCAGCGCCCAGGCCTTGGAGGACAATACCGCCCAACTGCCCAAGGTCACCGTGCATCGTCCGGAGACGCCTTACGGCAAAAACACCGCCGATGCGATCAACTGCGGGCTGTATTATTCGATCATCGGTGGGATGGAGGAGATCATCCGTCGCTACGCCGAGGAACTCGGCCGCTGGCCTCAGACGATCATGACGGGCTCGGCCGCGGCGACCATCAAGGACGATTGCCCCTTCGTCGATAACTACGTCCCGCATCTCGTCATCAAAGGCATCGTCCTGGCCTATCAGAAATACCTCGAGGCCAAGAGCGAGACGGTTTAGGGCGATGAGCGTTGGCGCGGCTGTCTTGACCGGACCGGGGGTGGGAGCTATTGCGAGCATCGGACTGTTCGGGGAGGCGGCGCCCTCGATTCTGGCAGCCATCTTCCAGCCGACCGGTGGTGGGGGCCTGGATGTCGAAGTGGGCCGGATCGTGCTCGGTCACATCGTCGACGGCGCCCAGACCATCGACCAGGTGACGGTCGCCCGCGAGGCACCGCACCAGTTCGCCATCCACTGCCATGGCAATCCGCTCATCGTCGAGACGATCATGGAATTCCTCCAGCGCCGCGGCGTCGAACTGCTCTCGGCGCCACAGTGGCAGGCGCGCGTGCTGGCCGCCGATGAATCGAAGACGTCTTTGGCGATCGAGGCCCGCTTGGCATTGACTACGGTCAAGACGATCGACGGAGCGAGGATTATCGCGAACCAGACGGAAGGGGGGCTGAGCGAGCTATGCCGGCAGTGGCAGACCGAGTCGATGTCACTCGCGGGGATCAAAGAGCAGGCCGCCCAGGTCCTGCGTGACAGTGACACGGCCCGACTGCTCATTGAAGATTGCACGATCGCGCTGGTCGGACCGCCCAACACGGGCAAGAGCACGTTGCTCAACATTTTGGCCGGACGCGAAAAGGCGATCGTGACCGATATCGCCGGCACGACGCGCGACTGGATCAGCGCTGAAATTCACCTTCCGCCGCTGGCGGCCACCGTGATCGACACGGCCGGTCTCGCCGCGGATCTGGCTGGCGGGATCGACCGGGCCGCCCAGGCCAGGAGCGTGGAAATGCTCCAAAGGGCCGATCTCGTCCTGCTCGTCCTCGACGCCGGCCAGTCCGATTACCGGGTCGAACCAGGCCTGCTCGGCCAACTGGCCGACAAGAGAACACTGGCCGTCCTCAACAAAAGCGACCTGCCCGAACGCCTCGACGTGACATTGCTGCCGCCAGGGTCGAGCGACCCCATCCGCATCAGCGCCCAACAGAACACGGGCATCGACACCCTGATCGACGCCATCGGCCGCACTCTCGGCGTCGCCGATTTCGACCCCCACACCCCCGTCGCCGTCACCAAGCGCCAGTGCGCTCTGTTGGGGAAATTGGCTGCTGCGGAAACAGCCGGTGAGGCTGACGCTATCGTCACGGAAATTCTTCATGGCTCGATCCCAAGATGATCATTGATTTTTGGCGTCACCACGACAGGTACAGTATAATGACGGCATGATTGCCGAGACTGACCAATATGTGATTCAGACACTCTGTCAGAAGTACGGTGCCAAGAGGGCGCTGCTCTTCGGGTCTAATCTCGATCCGCGCCGGAAGGCCCGGGATATCGATCTGGCGGTTGAGGGCATTGCCCCGGGTGACTTCTTCGCCTTCTGCGGAGAGGTGATTTGCGGGTTGTCAACGCCCGTCGACGTCGTCGATTTGAGCGGCCGGTCGAAGTTCCTCGACCTCATCCGGCGCGAGGGAGTCCCGGTCTATGGCTAGCTTGAGGGAGCGTGTCGAGTCAGAATACGAGGCTGTCGAAGAGATCCTTCGAACCCTGCCGCAATCGAGCCATCTACCAGAGTTGTCTGTTCTGGAATTGGCCGGTGTCGCAGCGCTGCTGCACAACTTCTACAATGCCGTCGAGAATATTCTCAAACAGGTTTTCAACGTGGAATGTCTTCCCATTCCCGATGGCCCGGCGTGGCATCGCGATTTGTTGATGGTCGCCTTGGAACGGGGAATTCTCAGTGGGACGGCCGTTGAGTCGTTGAGGCGATTCCTGGCGTTTCGCCATTTCTTCAGTCACGGTTATGCCCTTGATCTCGATCCGCAGCGCATGGAGCCGCTGGTGGCCGACGCGACGGCTACCTTTGCAGCGGTGAAGGAAGACATGGACTCATTGCCGGGCATGCGGGATTGAGGACCGTTCGTCTGTCTCCTCGACTGCGGAGTTGCTTGAGGGACCTATTTCGGTATAATCGCTCGCTATGGCAAAACCCCCGGAAAAACTGACCCCGGCGATGAAGCAGTTTCATCACTTCAAACAGAAGCACCCGGATTGCATTCTGTTCTTTCGCATGGGCGATTTCTACGAGACGTTCTACGACGACGCGAAGACCTGTGCGAAAGTGCTGGGTCTGACGTTGACCAGTCGGGGCAAGACCGGTCCGAATCCCGTCCCGCTGGCCGGGGTGCCGTACCATGCCGTCGACGGCTATCTCAAGAAGATGCTCCAGGCGGGCTATCGCGTCGCGGTCTGTGAACAGGTCGAGGACCCCAAGACCGCCAAGGGCGTGGTCAAACGCGACGTGGTGCGGATTGTCACGCCCGGGACGCTGACCGACGACATGCTCCTGGAAGACAAGAAGGACAACTTCCTCTGTGCGATCAACCTCGACGCCAAGGGCTACGCGGCTATCAGTTGGGTCGATATCTCGACGGGGCATTTCTTCGTCCAGCGGATCGCTGAGCGGGACTTGCTCGATGAACTCCAGCGTCTGGGACCGGCCGAGTGTCTGCTCGCGGACCGTCGGGGTGAGTTGTTCGATTCCGAGACGCGCCGTCTCGCCAGTGACGTGGGAAGGCTGACCAACGCCATTGTCACCGAGCGCCCGGCGTGGTATTTCGATCTCTATCAGGCCCAGCAGCGCCTGCTCAAGCATTTCGGCGCCGCCACGCTGGAAGGCTTCGGCATTGGCGCTGCCGATCAGGATTTGATCCCCGCGGCCGGCGCCGTGATCGAGTATCTCAACGAGACGCAGAAGACCACACTGGGCCATATCCAAAGCCTGCAGAAGATTACCCGCCAGAGCTTCCTCCAGATCGATCCGACGTCGCTGCGCAGTCTGGAGGTGTTGCACACCATGCGGGCCGAGACGCGCAAGGGTTCGCTGCTGGTCTGCCTCGACGAGACGCTCACCGGCATGGGCGGGCGGATGTTCCGCAACTGGCTGTGCATGCCCCTCTGTGACATCGAGGCGATCGAGGCCAGGCAGGACGCTGTCGCAGAACTGAAGAGCGAAGCCGAGCAACTGGCCGAGGTGCGCGATCGACTCTCGAACATCGCCGACACGGAGCGTATCGCCGCCCGCATCAGCACGTTCCGCGCCGGGCCCCGTGACATGCTGGCGCTGGCCGGAACGCTGCGGCAGATCCCGCCGCTGCGGGAGCTGCTCGCAGCGCTGCACGCCGGCCTGCTCAAACACCTGGCCGAGCGCTGCGACAGCATGGACGAATTGGCCCATCTGCTCGAAGCGGCTATCGAGCCCGAGTGCCCGACCCATCTGCGCGATGGTGGTTTCATTCGGGCCGGCTTCTCCGCGGAGTTGGATCGCCTTCGCTCGATCTCGAAGGACGGGCAAAGCTGGCTGCGCGACTATCAACAGCGGCAGATCGAGGCCACCGGCATCGCCAATCTGAAGGTCGGTTTCAACAAGGTCTTTGGCTATTACATTGAGGTCTCGCACGCCGCGGCCGACAAGGTCCCGCCGGACTTCGTCCGCAAGCAGACGATCAAGAACGCCGAACGGTACATCACCGATGAATTGAAGAAATACGAGAACGAGGTCCTCACCGCCGAAGACAAGGCCCTGAGCCTGGAGCAGCGGCTCTTCGAGGACGTGCGCCAGGAGGCGGCCACCTACGTCCTGCGCCTCCAGCAACTGGCCGAGACGATCGCCCAGTGCGATTGCCTGGCGTCGCTGGCCCATGTCGCGGCCCGCCGCAACTACATCCGGCCCACCCTCACCAACGATACGCGTATCGTCATTCGCGAGGGCAAGCATCCGGTGCTGGCCGAGACGCTGGGCGCCGAGTTCGTGCCCAACGACGTCGAACTGGGGACTGGAGACGGTGACATCGCCGTCATTACGGGCCCGAATATGTCCGGTAAGAGCACCTATATCCGCCAGACGGCGCTGCTGGCGCTCATGGCTCAGACCGGTTCGTTTATCCCGGCCAAAGAGGCCCAAATCGGCCTGGTCGACCGCATCTTCACCCGGGTCGGCGCCTCGGACGAATTGACGCGGGGCCAGTCGACCTTCATGGTCGAGATGACCGAGACGGCCAATATCATCAACAACGCCACGGCCCAGTCGCTAGTGATTCTTGACGAAGTAGGGCGGGGCACCAGCACCTACGATGGGCTTTCGCTCGCCTGGGCGATCACCGAGCATCTCGCGACCAAGCTCAAGTGCCGCACACTATTCGCCACGCACTATCATGAGCTGACCGAACTGTCGGAGTTGTTCGACAACGTGCGCAACCTGAACGTTTCGGTGCGCGAATGGATGGACGAATTGGTCTTCCTGCACCGCATCCTGCCCGGTGGGACCGACAAGAGCTATGGCATCCACGTCGCCAAGCTGGCCGGCATTCCGAAATCCATCCTGGGCCGCTCGCAAGAAATTCTGGAAGAACTGGAATCAACGTTCGCCAAAGAAGCGACGGGTGAACATCTCGCCAAGCACAAGACCAAGGAGCCCGAAGGCGACGCGCTCTTCGTCCAGAAGCACAAGTCCGTCCTCGACAAGCTCGCCTCGACCGACATCAACCACCTCACCCCCATCGAAGCCATCAACCTCCTCCACCAGATCAAAAACGAAATCGGCGCGTAGATGAGCCGTGCTCCTAGGTCACGACGCTGGCGTGGCCGGCGACGACCTGCCACTGTCCACCGGTAGACCTGGCCCAAACGCGGGTGAAGCGGAAGTCGGCTTCCGAAGGCGTGCCGGCGTAGCTGCCGGCCAGGTGCACGCGTACGGCCACAACCGCCACGTCGCTGTGAACTTGTACGGTCCGCTCGGATGGCGTCAATTCACTGATCTGCACGAGGCCTGATTGGTGGGCGCCCAGGTCGTCCTGCTTGCCGAGAACCTGCCCGAGGTGATTGGTGAATACCAGCTCAGCGGCTAACAATTCGTCGAGTGTGCTGACGTCGGAGGCCAGCATGGCCTGCCGGAGTCGTTCCTCGGCCTCGAGAATCTGATCCTCAATCATGTTGCTCATAAGGTCTCCTGTGTGGGCCGTCTGACGCGGCGGCTCACGATCAACGTAGCAGACGGCTCGCTGGTGTTGTCCTGGTCTTGTCAGGTGGAATGGAACGGATGTCTACGACCAATGGACTGAATCGTGTTGTCGAGCTCTTGCAGAAAACGCGATCGGTCCCTCTTTTCCAGTGGTGGAGGTCCGCCCGTGATCTCTCCGGCGTCACGAAGTTCCGACAACAGGTCGCGCGTCGCAACGGCCGAACCGATGTTATCCTCCGTGAACGGCTTTCCCGTCGAGCCGATGACCCGAGCATTTTTCTTCAGGCAGCGGCTGGCCAGCGGAATGTCCGCCGTGATCACGATGTCGTTCGGCTGAACGTGTTCGACGATCCAGTCATCGGCCGCATCGAGACCTTCCCCCACAACTTCCACTGTAATCCAGACCTCATTGGGAATGCGCATCCAGGAGTTGGTCACCAATGTGACCTCCAGGCCGTAGCGGCCGGCGACGCGGTACACCTCCTGTTTGACGGGACACGCATCAGCATCTACAAAAATGTGCAGCAAACAAAGATCCTCATTGTCGCCCCGGGTCTTTTCCGAGGGCCGAACGTCATTTCGATTTGACCGCGATGCACGAGATTTCGACGCGCACGTACTTCGGCAGGTTCGCGACCTGGACGGCGGCGCGGGCCGGCGGGTTGTCGGTGAAGTACTCGCCGTAGATCGTGTTGATCCTGGCGTAGTCTTCCATATCCGTCATATAGACCGTGGTGCGGACGACGTCGGCCAGCGCAAATCCTGCCTCGGCCAGGACGGCGCTTAGGTTCTCCAGGACCTGGCGGGTCTCCGTCTCAACCGATTCGTTGGCCAGCTCGCCCGTCGCCGGGTCGATGGCAATCTGTCCCGAGCAGTACAGGGTGTTGCCCACCTTGACGGCCTGGCTGTACGGCCCGATCGCCGCGGGGGCGTGGGGGCTCGCGATGATCTCTTTTTCCATAGGGACATCCTGATTCATAGAGCAACCCATCGTAAGAAATGCAAGGAAGACGATAACAATAGCCTGGCCTCGCCTCATTGTCGATTCGTTTCTGCTTGCGGCGTGTCATTATGGCCCTGAGGCGCTTCTCGGGCTTCGATGTCCTTGTAGACGCAGTAAGACTCGGCCAGCATGTCGTGCAGCGCGCGTTTGCGGAAGGTGAAGGCCACACAGATGCAGTCGACCAGGACGAAAAAGCCCACCAGCGGGCCGACGTAGTCCAGAAACGTCACTGGCCTCACCTGACTGGCTTCTATCCACGTGGAGGCCTGCTGGAACGGTTCTGAGGAGACCAGCACCAGCCGCCGGGCCAGGTTGACGGCCTCCGACATGAGGAACGGAAAGGCGCGGATATAGGCGGTGAACAACGAGAGCTTCTTGCCCTCGGCATCAGTGACTTTGATCCCGCAGGCCATCTTGCCCACCGTCGCGCCGCAGAAGGCTTCCATACACGGTTTGTAGAGGAACGCCGGCAGCCCGCTCAAGGCCAACACCCACGGACTGCGCAGAAAGAACAGGGCCCAGATGCCGAGCGCAAAGAACGGGATGAACACCAGCCCGTCGACAATGACCGCCCCGAGGCGAATCCAGAATCCCGCCGGCCGGGCATAGTGGGCTACCGGTTCCGAGCAATGCGGGCAATACTCCAACCACCCTTCGTATTCTTCTCCGCAACTGGCGCATGTTTGGACGTTCATGGTCTTCTCCCTGTCTCAAACCACTCACCTGCGTCTTCCGGTCGAGAGCAACGGGATCGGCTCGGCCGGGCTGCTCCATCATTGCCCCGGATGGTACCACGCCGCGCAAGTGCGGCCAAGACCCAATCTGCGTCAATTCTCTGGAGGCGGGGACGCCTCGGCCTGCAACAGGGCCCAAATCGTCTCGATGTTCCCCTGGTGCCTGGCGTCGAGGTCGTCAGGCCTGGCGAAGTACTGGCGGACGTAGGCGTAGCGTTTTTCGAGCGACAGCTTGTCCCTGACCTGTTCCAGGGTCAATCCCTGCTGTCTCGCGGCGGTCAGGTCGTTGAGCAGGGCTTCGACGTATTGCTGCCGGTGCCGGAATGGTTCGCGGGAGGTGATTGGCTCGGGGGTGTGCACTCCGATCATTTGGTCGATGCGCAGATTCTCGTCGCCAAGCTCCTTCCATAGCGAGATGGCCCGTCGCAGACCATCGAGACTGGGCCTGCCATAGAAGTCGGGCATCCACGAACCGGCCATTCCCATGCCGATCAGTGTGTGGTCCTCGACCACGTGGACGAAGATGGAGCTGTGATTGATCCCATCGCCCCAGTAGATCAGGTGCAGGTGGATATCGCCCAGATCCAGCGTGTATCGATTCCGAAAGGCGAGCGTGGGGTTGACGACCTCGAAGCCGGCCATGATTTCCTGTTGCACGGCCTGGCAGAAGTGCAGCCGTCGGCGCAGCTCCTCTTTCTGATCGGCCGTGAGTCTGGCCCGGGCCAGGGTCCGGCGCAACTGGCCGATCGCGACGGTGACGCCGACGTTGCGACAGTAGGCCCGGCGCCCCCGGTCGGTCGCGAGCGCCTCTTGGAGCCGATCCATGTTCAGGCTCTCATGTCCGATGACCTCGACCCCTTTGAACGCGGCGTTGCCTCGGGAGTGATGCAGGTGGCCGTGCGTATTGATCACGTAGGCCCAATCGTTGCGTCCCAGTTCCTTTTCGGCCGCCTCCTTGATCTTACCCATGATGTACGGCGTGATCTCCGTCTCGATCACCACCAGCCCTTTCTGTGTCTCGATCACAGTAACGTTGGTGTGCATTCCCAGATTCGACATGCTCAGGGTCATGGCGTGATCCGTCACCCGCCGGATCGCCACATCCTGCGCGCCGGCCCCCGAGACCCACAACCATGCAGAGCTGACTACCAACAGTGCCGCTCGGCCCAACCTCATCGTCTATTCCTCCCAACCCGCCGGGCGCACCCCGCCCGCCATGGTCCTGTCCCCCCGTCGCGAAAGAAAGTCGCAGCCACCTGCCCGTCGCGCCAAGAAAACGCCAAATCCCCCGCAAAAAATCCCCGCTCCCGCAGGGTGGACACCGCCCACCTCCTCCCTACGAAGCTGCTCATCTTGCCAAAGTCCCATGCCGAAAGCCGTATTCAATCCTCTCTGTTGGCATGTCCCAATCCGCCGACAAAGTCTCGGCGGACCGCTCGCAAGTCCTCGACGGTTTCGATGGCTCGCAGTCGCTCGGTGAGCCGGCGCAGTTCCAGAATCTTGTGGGCCATGACACCGGCCTCCGGGGCGTGCTTCTCAAGAGGTGCGATGATGGCGCGGCTCTCGGTTTCGTTGGCGTCTGCCTCGCCCGCCAACTGTGCCGTCACCTTCCGCGTCACCTCGCTGTACTCGATGTAATTGTAGCTCTCCACGATAATCTCGCAGAGAGCCGCGGCGCTTTGCTGATCGTGTGTCCTGGCGAAGGCGGTGTAGAGCGCCTCGGTGGCCGCAGCCCAGGGTTGAACCAAGGGCCATTTCGTCGAGCCGCCGTCGGCGTGGATCTGGAAGAGGAATCCGCCTGATGTCCGACCGAACCAGCGTATGACGAGGTCATGGTCGCATTTCTGGCCCGTGATCTGTTCGTACATGCCCGCGTCGATCTGTGGCGTCTCAGGGCCACGGAACGCCGAATGCCGCGGCACGCCGATCTTCTGGTGCACCACCGTCTTGCGGTGAACGGGCAGTCCGAACATCGTCCATTTCCGCGTGCCGACTTCCTGAAGACATTTGGGACACACCTCACCGATGTCGCACCTCTCCAGTCCGACGCACCACGCCAGCAACATCACCACCAGGACAAACCCTGTCCAGGCAACGCCGCGCCAAGGCGTCCACCGCTTCCGGCTCCTATGTTCGTCCACGCTCACCATTCGTATAGGCGCACTTCACAAAGCTCCCTTGGGTCGGTAGTCGTACGGGTCAAGGCAAGTCTCGTACATCCGGCGATCGATGCGTAGCCACTCGGTCCCATTGATGCCGCGTGTATTGCTGTAGGTCGGACTGACCGGAAAGGAACAGGCAATCTTGATCCATCGATTCTGCTGTATGGAAATGGCGCGCACTTCATCGGCGACTTCCGAAAGGTCCTGATCTTGGCTGAAGATCAAGGCCACGTCGCAGGCGTTGTTTCGGGTTGCGGCAACTACATCGAGGGCGAGGCGAACGTCGATACCCTTTTCGTTGCCGACGAGGACGGTCGTCGTGGTGCCGTCGGGCAGTTGCACGGTCTGGTTGCGATACTTGAGGTGTCGGGAGAAGGTCTGGATGCCGAGACGACCCATGCGGGCGAGCCTGGCCGTCCAGAAGTAATTCCAAAACGCGTCATCGTCCGGTCTGGGTACGCCGGTGTAGAAACAGGTTCCCGCCAGATCCCAGCCTTGGGCCTGGCAGACGGCCTGGGCGAGCTTGCCTGGATCATAATTAGGCCAGGAATAGCCGAAAGCGTATTTGGCCGCGTAGAAGAGATTCTGGCCATCACAGAAGGCGAGTGTGCGTTTGACATGGGGCTCAGCAGGCACGGCACACTCCTTCCGCCGGACGCCCCCCAAAAGCAAAACCCCGCCAGAGGCCTTGCGGCATGTCCGACGGGGAGTAGATCAATCTTGTTGCCGTTTCTACACTATAATTATCGGTTAGGTTCGCACGCAAGTCAAGCAAAAACCGCCAAGATCGGTGAGCCTTGGTGGCTCTGGACGAACTGTAAGCTGCTGTGAATAAGTATCTTGTGTGCTCTTTCTTCATTTGCTCTCTCTGGCCAAATCCTGCATCCAAGGCTCGCGTACGCCTCACCACAAACAGACGCCGCCGATCCTGTGTCACCACGGCAAAGAGGATCATCTCATCTGCCGGATGTCGTCGAATGTGACGTGCCATCGATTCCTCTTCCGCAACACCACGTTCCTTTCCCGAGCCACAAAACGGTGGGCGGTGCCCGCCCTACGAAATTGTCATAAGAGTGCTTCAAATCCCTCTGTTTTCGACTTCCAGCTTTCGATGAACTCGTTGCCTTTCTTGGTGAGCACGGCCGCAAAAGACAGTACTGCACTGTCCTGAAACATCACCGTGCCATCAGCGGTGCTCAAGGTAATGCCCTGACTCATGAATGTCTTGCTGTTCGTAATGAGCCCATCCTTGAGAAGGCCCATCACTTGGATTTCCCCGGCGGCGACAACGGCGGGTTTCTCTCCCAGCAGCGCCAGAATGCGCAACTCGTACTTGGTGTATCGCTTGTTTAGGAACTGGAGTTTCTGTTTGTACAAGAGCATACTCTTCCGGTCTATCAGTTTCTTGTTGTCGTACATATCGTGATGGTTGGGGCAGAGGGCGATGATGTTGTCCACGGTGTGCTCTCTGACCTTTGCGAAGGGCTCAATGTGAGCAAACTCGGTGGCTGGAAACTGGCACGTCGGGATAGCACAGCAGTGGCCCGCCTCGACCAGAACAAGCCGTTTTATGTCGGCAGGAATGTAGCGACTATCACCAGCATTGTCCGCCATTCGAAACAGACCTCCTTTGCGAGTTTCATTGTCTCGCGGAGTGGGCACAGCTCACCGTTCCGCATACAGGAGGATCATGCGCGAATGTGCCCTGTCTCGCAGAGCACATTCTCGGCATCTGTCGTTCATTGTAGTGCGACGGTATCCGGGATGCCAAGGGAGATCCCCGAAAATGATGGATCACTCAGTTTCTTCCTTGACACATCGCCACTTTATAAGTAATCTAGTAAACAACATCCATAGGACATGAAGAGATAAGCATGAAGATCAGTTCGCCAACACCACGTACGAAGTACCCAATCGGATCGCTGGATTTTCTTCGGATTTCGAGATTCGGGTTTCGAGCTTCCGCCGGGCTCACCGGCGGCGCGGTGTCATCATTTGTGCAAAGCGAAGCCAATTTCCTTGGAGCGAGAAGGGTGGTAAATGGTTTCTGTTGAGCTAATTAGAGGTGAAGTGTCCGGTTCTGGGCGCGGGAGGCGAAGCCAATTTGGGCGGCCGGAGGTCGGAAGACAGAGGACCCAAGACGGAGGGCAGAGGACGCTGCGCGCTTGGCGAGATACGAGCGACGAGCGGTGCGCCGCTGCGCCAAACAAAGCCAATTTGCTGGGGTTGCGGGCCAAAACGCGGGTGGGCTACGAAAACGAAGCCAATTTGGGGGCCAGGTGCAGCGAGCATCTCACTGGCCTGTGGTTGTCGTGCGGGGACGCACGACCTGCGGGACGACATTCGGCCGATCGGGAAAAAGCGTTGCATGGCGACGGTTTTGGGGCCTTAATAGGGGGCAAAAGGCTGGCGACTGCATGGATGCGCGCCGCTGGAACAGGGTTTCGATTGAGAATAAAGGGAGAACGCTGATGGATAGAGCCAAGAGAGCGGTTTTGATTCTGCTGGTGATGTCGATTTGCTGGCTGGCGGGCTGTGCGGAAGTGGGGATCACGGGTCGGCGGCAGTTGAACTTCATGCCGGACTCGGTCATCAACTCGCTGAGTCTCGAGCAGTACAGCACGTTCATCTCGCAGAACAAGGTCAGCGGCGACGCCGAGAAGACGGCCATGGTCAAACGCTGCGGCGAGCGCATCCGCAAGGCGGTCGACGAGTATTGCCGGCAGTATTGTGACGAGAACCCGTTCGAAGGATACGAGTGGGAATTCAATCTCGTCGAGGACGACGCCGTCAACGCCTTCGCCATGCCGGGCGGCAAGGTCGTGGTTTACACCGGACTGTTGCCCGTGGCGCAGAACGAGACGGGCCTGGCGGTGGTGATGGGCCACGAGATCGCCCACGTCTTTGCCGACCACGGGGCCGAGCGCATGTCACAGAACCTGCTCATGCAGGGCGGGCAGATCGCGCTGTCCGAATTGCTGAAAGAAAAGCCCCAGCAGACGCGGGACCTGTTCGTGACATCTTATGGCCTGGGCGCTCAAGTCGCCTTCATGCTGCCGTTCAGTCGCCTGCACGAAAACGAAGCCGATCGCCTAGGTCTGATCTTCATGGCGATGGCGGGCTACGATCCGCACGTGGCGGTGGAATTCTGGCAGCGCATGGCCGCGGCGAAGGAGGGCAGTTCATCGCCCCCGGAGATCCTCAGCACGCACCCGGCCGACGAGACCCGCATCGCCAACATGCAGAGGCTGCTCCCCGAGGCGCTGGAGTACTACCGACCCGCCAATTGACGGGCGCGACCTCGGCGCGCCGCCTAGTGTGACTTGACAAGTGAATCAGAGGCCGAGCGACCGGCCAGCAGGCCGGTCGCGAAGCACATCTGAAGGTTGTACCCGCCGCAGGGGCCGTCGGCGTCGATCACCTCGCCCGCGAAATAGAGCCCCGGGCAGACCTTGGAAGCCATGGTGCGCGGGTCGATCTGCGCGCGACCGACCCCACCCCGTGTCACGGTCGCCTCGGCGATCGGGCGCGTGCCCCTGACGCGCAGCGGCAGCGACTTGAGCAGTCCGACCAGTCGTCTGCGGATGTCCCTGGCGACCTGATTGGCTGCGAGGTTCGCATCGCATTGGGCCAGTCGGCACAGGGCCACGGCCAGTCGTTTCGGCACGAATTCGGCCAGGATATTGGCCAGGCCCTTCTTGGGATGCGCGGCCAATCGGTCCTGAAGTTGCCGATCCAGTGCCTTTTCCTCCAGGGCCGGAGCGAGGTCCAGGCGGATCTCGAGGGGCGCCGGTCCGGCCGTCAGCGCGTCGATGAGGAAGCGGCTCATATCTTGCGGAGCCGGGCCGCCAATACCGTCGTAGGTGAAGACGAGACTGCCTTGCGAGATGACCTTGCGTTTGGCGACTGTGGCGCGAATGACAACATCGTCGACGGAGACGCCCGCAATCTCGCCGGGCCATGTGTCCTGCGTCACCAGGGGCACCAGCGCCGGTTTGGGTGTGACGAGATCATGTCCCAGTGCCCGGGCCAGGCGGTAGCCATCACCGGTTGAGCCGGTCTGAGGCCAGGAGAGGCCACCGGTGGCGATGATCGCTCGCTGGGCGAAGATGACGTGGCGCTCCGTGCGAATCTCAAACCCTTTATCCTTGGTCGTGACATCCGTGACCGGCCGGCCATAGAGCAGATGCGCCCCGTGCGCTTCTGCCTCGCGGACGAGGACATCGCGAATGGCGGCGGCGCGATCGGCGGTGGGGAAGACGCAGCCGTCCGGCTCGACCCGGGCCGGCACGCCGTTCGTTTCGAAGAAGGCCTGTACGTCGTCCGGCGTGAGGGTGTGGAAGCTGTGCTTGAGGAAGCGCCCGGCGGGACCGAAGGCCCGGACGAGTTCGTCGACCGACGCGGCGTGCGTGAAATTGCAGCGACCGCCTCCCGTGACAAGCAGCTTGTGCCCGGCGTTGGCGTTGCCCTCGACCACCAGCGTCGCGGCGCCTTGCTTGGCGGCGCCGAGCGCGGCCATCAGCCCGGCCGGGCCGGCCCCGATGATACAAATCTCCGTGTCCATAGTGCGTTTCCTGTCGTTGTGGGGCGGTGGGTTCGGACTGATGGGTTGCGCTTCCGGCAGGCGGAGCTATCGGTCGCCAAGGTCCCCGAGGCGCGGATCGTCGTTGCGGATCTTGACGGTGACCTGGCGGCCCGTATCGACGCCGAGATATTCGATGCAGCCGATGAGCAGATAGTCGACGGTCTGGCGCAGCTCCGCCCGGTCGGTGCTGAGCAGGGCTTCGCCGATCCAGACCGGATTCGGCGCCGCGGTCGCCGGCGAGCCGGCCTGGAAGAGCTTCAGCACCAGCCATTGGTCGTAAGAGGTGTCCAGGTAAGGCGTGTACGTGCTGTAGCCGAACAAGAAGGCGTCCGGATAGCCCCCGCGGGCGCCGAAGTGCGGGCGATAGGCCGGCGTATGACCCATGACCGTTTCCGCTTTCATGCCCACCTGGAACGTGGCCCGGTAGTCGGCGCCGGCCGGGGCCGTGGCGATGGTGTAGCCGTAGTCGCGCAAGAGCGCCTCGGCACGGTCCTTGATCTGCTTCTGGAAGATCGGATTGGGCGCGTTCGGATCGGTCCCAACGTAGAGCGCCGCGCCGCGGGCGATCGGCTCGGTTCGTTCCGTGTAGCCGTTGACGTGCACGCGATAGCTGGTTGCACAGCCGGCCGCGGCCCAGGCGGACGCCGTCAGGAGAATGATCTGTTTCCACATGTCGCGTTCCTTTTCACAGGGCTATGGCACGAGCGCCACAGTGGTTCCATTGTCGCAGGCATTGGCGGTGAGATCAAGCGGTTCGACGCCGAGAGGGCGCGCATTGCGGCCCCGGACGTTGACAACGTCGGGGGCTGGCTCGTATAGTTCGACGAGGTGCTGCGTGGCAGCGCGTGGCAGAAAGGGAAAACACGATGCCAAACGAGCAAATGTTTCTGCGAATTCTGTTGGCCGCGGGGCTCGGAGCGGTGATCGGCCTGGAGCGCCAACTCAGCGGCAAAGCGGCCGGCATCCGCACCAACGTGCTCATCTGTCTCGGTGCGGCGGCGTTGACGATTATCTCTCAGGAGATGGGCGCCCAGGCCAACGAGTCGGTGTCCCGCATTGCCGCTCAGATCGTCAGCGGGGTGGGCTTTCTCGGCGCCGGCGTCATCATTCGCGATCGGGGCGGTATTCACGGTCTGACGACCGCCGCGACGATCTGGCTGGTCGCCAGCGTCGGCATGGCCTGCGGCGGAGGCTATTACACGCTGGCTCTGGCCACCACGGGACTGGCGGTCGTGGTTCTGCTGGGCCTGCACCACTGGCCCCAGCGATCAGACAACTCCGAACCGTGATCGCCACGCGGCCGGACTGCTCTAATACAGGGCTAACAATCATCTAACAATCCTCCAACGCCTCCCCTCTAACATCGACACCAGCGATGCTGGTCGCAGGGCGATATCTGTCCAGATCGGAAAAGATCTGAAGCGTGCTAAAGATATTTGCCGTGTTGATCGACAAAGAAGGTAAGGCCGGTACGTGACAGAGGCGACGTGGAAGGGACATTGTGAGTCACAGTCCTATCATCAAAGGTATTATCGACCTGGGCGCGACGTGCAACTTCGAAGGGCAGCATGCGCTGCGTGTCAGCACGCTGGCGTTGCGCTTGTTTGACGACCTTCAGCAACTGCACCGGATGGGCAACACGGAGAGAATCTGGCTCCGTGCGGCGGCCCTCCTGCACGATATTGGCAAGCCGCAGGGCTCGAAACGCCACCACAAGGTCGCCCGCGATATCATTCTCAACTCGCCGGAACTGCCGTTGCGGTGGGAAGAGCGCGTGATCATCGCGCTGATCGCCCGTTACCATCGCGGCGCGCTGCCGCGCCGGCGCCATGCCTACTTCGGTACTCTGGATTCTGATGCCCAGCGTTGCGTGGCGAAACTGGCGGCGCTGTTGCGGCTGGCGGATGGGTTGGACAAAGGACGTGCGAGCCTGGTGGGCGACGTTCGCTGTGAGATCCATCCTCTGAGCATCCTGCTTCACGTCGTGAGCCCCGATCTGCTGGCGGTCGACAAGGTCTTGCGCAAAGCCCACCTGTTCGAAGTGGCGTTCGGCCGCAGGGTTGCGGTCCGGGTCCAGATGGCCCCCTGGTCCTCAGAGTTGCGCCTTGATTCAACCTCCGACTTCGCCTATGCTGGGGCCGTGTGAGCCACGTTGAGCGAATCCAAGAGTCGAGAATCACTGTGGGACGCCTCATTATCCTTTCCGGTCCATCCTGTGTCGGCAAGGGCCCGCTGCTCGCGGCCTTGCGGAAGTTCCATCCCCAGGTGGCGGATCGTCTGACCAAGTTCGTGCTGTACGACAGTCGTCCGCCGCGTCCGGGAGAGGTCGACGGTGTCGATTATCATTTCCGCAGCCGTCAGGACATCGAGCAATTGCGGGGCCGGGACGGTTTCTCCGTCTTCGAAGTCCGCAACGATTTGCAGGCGATGGACACGCGGGACCTGAGGCAGAAGCTGGCCGCCTCGGACGTGTTGTTTGAGGGCAACCCCTTCATCGGTTCGAGCTTGCTCGACTTCGTCGCGACCGAAGGGACGGAGTGCCTCAGCCTCTTTCTCTCGCCTCTGAGTCGGGAGGAGATCGTGGAGTTGAAGGCCCGCCGGCCCGGTGTTTGTCTGCCTGGTTTCGTGACTGACGTGATGCGGCGCAAGCTTTTGCGGCGGACGCAGAAGCAGAAGGGCATGCTCTCGCTCCGCGACCTGGAGAACATCGAGATTCGGGCGACCAGCGCCTACGGCGAGATGCAGCAGGGCTGGCGCTTCGACCATGTGATCTGCAACCACGATGGGGAAGACAGCGACCACTGGGATGCGTTCTATTACCCGATCGGCGCCGCCCGCCGGACGTTGAAGGCCTTGGCTGAGCTGTTGGCGGGCCGGCCGGCTCAGGATGCAGAGAAGTGGGAGCGCGAGTTGCTGGCCTGATGACGCGTGAGGGTGGTGACCTGAACGACCGAAGAAGACGATTGAGAGTAGACGATGTCCACGGCAGCCATTGATCCAAGCTATCAACTCCTGGCGTGTCAGTACCTGCGCAAGCAACTCGATGCGCTGATCAAAGAGGTGCACGGCGTCCGCGCGAACGAAGACATCGAGCCGGTGCACCAGGCCCGCGTCGCGTCGCGCCGTCTGCGGGCGGCGCTGGGCATGTTCAGCGACTGTTTCGAGGCCAAGAAGGTTGCCAAGTGGCGCAAGCGCATTCGCCAGGTAACCAAGGGGCTGGGCGCCGCGCGGGATCTGGACGTGCAGATCGCGTTTCTGGAGCAGTTTCTGACCGGTCTGGATGAGAAAGACAAGCGCCATCGTCCCGGCGTGGAGCGGCTGGTGCTGCGCCTGCGGCAGGACCGTGACGCCGTGCAACCCAAGGTGGTCAAAACGCTCGATGCTCTGGAGAAGGGCAACGCCATGGCCGAGATGCACGGGGAACTGGAAAAGGTGCTCTTTCTGTTGCGGCACCGCGCCGTCTCTCTGCAAAGCCCTTACGTGTTCGAGCGCACGGCAGCCCACATTCGCGGCCGCGCGCAGACGCTCCTGGGGCATGAGCAGACGCTGTCTGACCCGTCGGATGCCCCGGGCCACCATCAGTTGCGCATCGATGCCAAGCGGCTGCGCTACACAATGGAGATCTGCGATCCGGTCTACGACGGACAACTCGGCGCGATGATCAAGGCGGTCAAAAAGGCCCAGTCGCTGCTGGGTGATATCCACGATTGCGACGTCTGGGCCGAGGATGTGGCGTCCTTCATGGACGCCGAGCGTCGGCGGACCGTCGAGTACTTCGGTCACCACGGCCCTTTCAATCGCCTCAAGCCCGGCCTGCAGCGCTTGCTGGACGAACGCGCGCGCTGTCGCGCCGAGACATTTGCCCGATTGGTCGAACATTGGGCCGCCCTGAGCGAAGAACATCTATGGGACACGCTGGACGCTCTATTGCGATCTCGTGGGGAGGTCGCGGCCCAGCCGGATGCTGAAACCGAGGATTTCTCTGCGCATGGCCCGGAAGAAAAGACAGACGACAGTCGCTCTGCTTAGCGACATCCACGGCAACCTGCCCGCTCTGGAGGCGGTGTTGGAGGATGCCGTGTGTCACGATATTGACGAGATATGGAACCTGGGGGACATGCTGGGCTACGCCCCGTTTCCCAACGAAGTGCTCCAGAAGCTGCAAGAAGTCGACGCGGTCAATCTCATCGGCAACTACGATCGCAAGGTGCTCGACTTCCAGCGCAAGCAGGAGAAGTGGCAGCGCAAGAAGCCCCGGGCGAAGTACATCGGATTTCAATGGAACGATGCCCAACTCCTGAAAGCCCAGCGTGTCTTTTTGGAATCGCTGCCCGAACAGATCCGTCGCGAGGTCGAGGGTCTGGAGTCGCTGCTGGTGCATGGCAGTCCGGCCGCGATCGACGAACTGCTGAATTCGGATACGCCCGAGGCGCGGCTCGAGGAACTGGCCGAGCTGGCGCAGGCGGATCTGGTGGTCTGTGGGCATTCGCACGAGCCCTTCATGCGGCAGGTGGGCACCTGTTCGTTCATCAACCCCGGCAGCGTCGGGCGTCCGGAAGGAGACGACGGGCGCGCCTCGTATGCGCTGGTCGCGTTTTCCGACGGCACGATGAAGGTCGGGCACCGCCGGGTGGCGTACGACATCGAGCGCGTGGTGCGCGCGATTCACGCGGCCGGTTTGCCGGAGGATTATATTGAGGTGTTTCGTCAGGCCAGGAGTCTGGACCAACTCTGGCATGCGAGCAAGGGCACCAAACCCCCCGGACGGGGCAAGTCCCAGAAGGTGCTGGAGGCGGTCCTGGCGCTGGCGACCCGCTGTCGGTACGAGCGCGAGCACACCCATCAGGTAACGAAATTGGCGCTGGAGCTGTTCGATCAATTGCAGGGGCTCCACCAGTTGGGGCCGGGCGATCGGTTCTGGTTGGAATGCGGGGCGCTGCTGCACGATATCGGCTGGACCGAAGGCCAGCAGGGCCACCACAAAACGGCGCTGCGGCTGATCATGGCCGACCCGCGGCTGCCGCTGGAGCGGCGCGAACGCGAGATTGTCGGACTCATCGCCCGTTATCATCGCAAAGCCTTGCCCAGCGACGAGCACAAGCATTACGGCAATCTGCACTCATCCGACCAACAGCGGGTCGCCATCCTGGGCGGAATTCTCCGCGTTGCCGACGGTCTGGACCGCACCCACGGCAACGTCGTGCAGAAGCTAGCCTGCAAAGTCTCGCCCCGGAAGATCAGCATCACCTGCCAGGTCCGAGAACCGGCCGATATTGAGTTCATGGCGGCTAGAAAAAAGGCCGATCTATTAGAAAGCGTCTTGCGACGCACGGTCACGATCGGGCCGGGCCGCAAGGCCAGGTAGTGCCATGGGGGCGCACGTGGCTGAAGAGGAGCCTGGACAACGAGCGGCAACCCGATCGACGGGATGCTTGTTTGATTGAGTAATCTGGTTATGGCGAAGGCACGTAAGAAAAAGGACCGGCCGGAAATCGCTGAGGCGATGGCGGTTGTCGATATTGGCTCCAACTCCATCCGCATGGCGATCGGTCAGGTCTTGCCGGACGGGACGCTGGAGATTCTCGAGCGGCTGCGCCGGGCCGTGCGTCTGGGCCAGGACACGTTCTGTGGCGGACGCCTGCGCGCCGAGACCATGCGCAGCGCCCTGGCGATCCTGCGCGATTACCGCCACGTGCTGAATACCTACGGCATCAACCGCGTGCGCGCCGTGGCCACCAGCGCCGTGCGCGAAGCGACCAATAGCGACACGTTTATCGATCGGATCTTCATGGCCACCGGCTTGGACGTCTCGGTGATCAGCGTGACGGAAGAGGGCCGCTTGACGGTTTCCGCGGTCCGCGAGGCGGCCGGCGAGAAGCTGCTCGGACGCGGCAAGGCGCTGGTCGTCGAAGTCGGGGGCGGCAGCACCACCTTGAACCTGCTCCATCGCGGTGAGATCACCGTCTCGCAAAGCTTCCCCATCGGCTCGATCCGCCTACAGGAAATGTTGGCGACCACGGCCGAGCGGGCCGACCAGGCCGCCAAGCTGATTCAGCAGCAGATCACCAGCGCGTTTTCCGAGTTCAAAGGCCTCCTACCGCTCAAGAGCGTCCAGTGTTTCGTGGCCGTTGGGGGCGACGCCCGGTGGGCGGCCGCCCAGGTGGGCAAGCCGCTGGGGGCCAATCAACTCACCGCCGTCTCCCAGAACGCCCTGGCCAAGCTGCTGGAGAAGTGCCGGTTCCTGACGGCTGACGAACTGGCCCGCGCGTACAGTCTGCCCTTCACCGACGCCGAGACGATCACGCCGGCGTTGCTGGTCTACCAGACGCTGCTGAGAGGGACCCGCGCCAAGAAATTGATCGTGACCGACGTTTCATTGCGTGATGGTTTGCTGCTGGATCTGGCGCGGAGTGCCCGCGGCGAGGAAGATGAGTCGGCCGACCGCGAGGCGATTCAATCGGCGCTGGCCATCGCCCAGAAATTCCGGGTGGACATGACGCACGCCGAACGGACGCGATCGCTGGCGGTGCAGCTTTTCGACCAGCTCATCAATGAACATCGTTTGGGCCCCCGGCATCGCCTGCTGCTGGAAGTGGCGGCGATCCTCCACGAGGTGGGCACGTTCGTTTCGAGCCGGGCGCACCACAAACACAGCCAGTACCTCATCGCCAATTCCGAGGTCCTGGGGCTGACCCAGGACGAGCTGGCGCTGGTGGCCAACATTGCCCGCTATCACCGGCGCAGTCGCCCGAAGCCCTCGCATCCCGACTACATCACGTTGCCCCGGGAGCGGCGGATGATCGTGAACAAGCTGGCGGCCTTGCTGCGGGTGGCCGATGCGATGGACATCAGCCGAACGCAGCAGATCGACAGCTTCGAGTCCCGGATCGACAACAACGGCCTGATCATCTCCGTGCGCACCGGCGGCGACCTGACCCTGGAGCATCGTTCGGTGGCGGAAAAGGCCGATATGTTCCAGGACATCTACGGCCTCGACGTGCGGCTGGAGGAAACCGGAAGCGCCCGTTGAGAACGTCGGCCGGCGATCGATCGAGACCACAGGGCCTGAGGGCGTTGAAGGCGATAGACGAGAGGATGTGAAGGCAACTATGGCGAAGAAGAAACGAAGTGCATCGGACAACTACATCAACCGCGAGTTGAGCTGGCTGGAGTTCAACAATCGCGTCCTCCAGGAAGGTTGCGCCCCGCAAGTGCCTCTGGCCGAACGGCTGAAGTTCCTGGCCATCGTCAGTTCCAACCTCGACGAGTTCTTCATGATTCGCGTGGCCGGGCTGAAGCAGCAGAAAACCGCGGGGGTGCGAAAACGCGATGCCAGCGGGCTCACGCCGTCCCAGCAGCTCTTCGTCATCAGTGCCAAAGTCCAGGAGATGGTGGCCGAGCAGTCGACGGCCATTACCGAAGTGTTCGGCTTGCTGGCGGAGCACGATTTCCATCTCGTCCGTCGAAACGAATGGACGCCCAGGCAGCGACAGTTCCTGGCGAATTTCTTTGCCACGGACTTGCTCCCGGTACTGACGCCGCTGGCGGTCGAGAGTCTGACGCCTTGCCCGCTGCTGCCCGGTCTCCAGTTGTTCGTGGCTCTGCAGGTATGCACCTCGCGCGGCAGTAGCGCGTCGCGCAAACTGGTCGTCATTCCGGTGCCGGGTTCGTTCCCGCGTTTCGTGAAGGTTCCGTCCGAGCAGGGCGTTCAGGTGACCCCTTTGGAGGAGGTCGTTCTCGATAACGCCCGCTCGCTTTTCGGCGGGCACGTGATCGACGGCGAAGCGGTTTTTCGTATCACGCGCGATGCGGACGTGGCCATTCAGGAGGATGAGGCGGGCGATCTGCTCAGCACGGTTCAGGATGCGGTCCACGCGCGGAAGCGGCGCGGGACGGTGCGGCTGGAGATCAGTGCGCGGCCCGATGCGCGTATTCGCAAGTGGCTGGTCACGACCTTGGAACTGGGCCGGGAAGACATCTACGAGATCGATGGTCTGCTCGATGCCAAGGGACTGATGCAGATCTCCGGCATGCCTCTGGTGCGGAGTCTCAAAGCGCCGGACTGGGCGCCGCAGCAGCCGCAGGACCTGTTGGGGACCGACGAGTTGTGGCCCGTGCTGCAAGAACGCGACGTGATGCTCTTTCATCCCTACGAGACGTTCGATCCGGTCGTCGAGCTGGTACAGAAGGCGGCCGAAGATCCGTCGGTCCTGGCGATCAAGCAGACGCTCTACCGTACGAGCGGCGACTCTCCGATCGTGCGTGCCCTGACCCGGGCGGCCGAGAATGGCAAGGAGGTGACCGTTCTGGTGGAATTGAAGGCACGCTTCGACGAAGCCAACAACGTCAACTGGGCCCGACAGTTGGAGGACGCCGGTTGCCACGTGATCTATGGCATCGCCGGCCTTAAGACGCACGCCAAGGCCCTGTTGGTCATTCGGCGCGAGGCGACCCGGATTCGACGCTACGTCCATCTGGCCACCGGCAACTACAACGACAAGACGGCCCGCCTGTACTCCGACGTGGGCCTGATGACCTGCGACGAGGAACTGGCCTCGGACGTGGCGGCCTTCTTCAACCTGCTGACGGGCTTGTCCGAGGCGGTCGAGTGGCAGCAACTGGTTATCGCACCGACGGACCTGCGCAAGAAGTTTCTCGACCTGATCGAGCGCGAGATTCAGGTCTCGACGCCGGACCGGCCGGGCCTGATCATGGCCAAAGTCAACTCGCTGGAAGACCGGGGCATCTGCAACGCATTGTACGAGGCCAGTCAGGCCGGGGTGGAGATCCGGCTCAACGTCCGCGGGATTTGCTGTCTCAAGCCCGGTGTCAAAGGCCTGTCCGACCACATCAGCGTGCGCTCCATCGTGGACCGCTACCTCGAACACGCTCGCATTTTCTACTTCGCCAACGGCGGTCACGAAGAACTCTATTTCAGCAGTGCCGACTGGATGAAGCGCAATCTGGATCGCCGGTTGGAATTGCTGTTCCCCATTCGCGACGCCAAGCTGCGCCGTCGGCTCGTGGGCATTCTCAAGACGTATTTCAAAGACAACGTCAAGGCTTGGGAACTGCGTAGCGATGGGTCGTATCGACGCGTGGCCCAGAAGGGCCGGACGGTGCGGGCCCAGGAGGCGTTTCACGATGCGGCGGTGGCGGCCGTGCGGTCGGCCGGGCATGCGGGACACCAGTTTCGCCCGCTGAGGCGCCCGAAGTAACCGCGGACGAAGGGGCTTTTTGCCGCCCGAGAGAACCCCGCTCGAGGATTGACGTACGGTCTCTTGACGCTCCACCGCCGTGGTCGGGGCGCCGAAACAGGACGCCAGGGAGTCAGACCCGCATGCCGGCAAAGAAGTTGTGTTCGTTGGTCAAGAATGGTTATCACAAAGAGGACACGAAGGCCTACAAGGAACTGCTTCGTGACGCCAAGTACATGTGCAAGAAGTGCGGGCGGGCGGCCGCCAAGGCGAAGTGCCTCTGCAAGTCGTCGAAGATCTGAGCCGGTTATCGGTCGATTTCTATCTCGTTTTCCCTCCTCCAGGCTCCTGGTGCGGCCGGCCGGACCCGCCGATAACTGCGGCCGTCTTGGCCCGCTGTGACCCGGCGCCAAATCGCTCACCCCGCCAGTTCACGCCCGTCTTGCGGGCCCCCGAAGGAATCTCGATGCGTGGTGATCTCTGATAAAGTCGGCGCAGGAATTGGACGACGTCATACGATGAGAGCCAACCAACTTGGAGAGCATAACCATGGATCAACAGAGTGATCGTCGGCAAGAGAAGAGACTCGATTATCGGTGGCCCGTGTGGTTCAGCGAGGATTTCACGGCGTCGATGTCGCAGGGCCTGATGGTCGATATCTCCAGTGGTGGCATTTCCTTCGACTGCCCGCTGGAGGGCACGTCTCTGGATGAGAACCAACACCTGACGGTCCGCTTCAGCATTCCCCGTTTTGAGGGAGACGACCCGACGGCGACGGTCAGCATCACGCGCGTCGGTCACGTGTGTCGGATCGAAGAGGGCGTAGCGGACACGTACCGGGTGGCGATCCAGTTCGACACACCTCTGCCCCTACGTCCGTCCGATGTGACGACCCTCAATTCCATGTGTGGCGGTCACCCGGCGTCGTAGAGTCACCTTTCGAGCCCCTTGCCCCTCTCAAGGCCAGATGCCGGACTTCAACCTGCTCGCGGCGGGTCTATCCTTTGACATGGTTGGCTAGATAACCTGAGGTACGGGCTTGCCAGCCGTTTGGTCCGGGCAACTCGCGCCGTCGGTACGTTGGCGGTCCCGGGCTTTCAGGAAGTCCCCGAGTATGCCGTCGCTGCACTTCTTCTTATAGGCAGTGAATGGCCTTCTTCCGAAGATGTCTGTCATGTGGCGTTGCACCTCAGAGGCCTTCCACGCCAAGTCTTGCTGTAACTGCTTGAGCGACAGCGGGTCGCTGCAGACGCGTCCGTCGGGGAGTTGGTGGTGTTCAAGCAGTCGGTCCAGGAGTTGATGATACATCTCGTCTGGCTTTGCCTTGTCCGTCGGGCTCGCGCCCTCGGCCTCCGTATCGACTTGGGTATTGGCAATCTTCTGACTCGTCCCGCCATTCCCGTTCGACTTTCGGGAGAGGTGCTCACAGAACAACCGGTCCGAGGTGGCTATCGCCACCACGGCCGATGAGTGAGGCGCTTCAGACAGGCCTTCACGGGATTCCGTTGACGCCTCGACTGAAGCCTCCAGGAACGCACAGACCGTCTTGTCTCCGCATTTCTGTTTGTAAACGGTAAACGGCTTCCTCCCGAAAATCGTGGTCATCATGCGTTGGACTTCAGATTGAGTCCATTCGAGGTCCTGGCGCAACCGCTTGAGGGAAAGAGGTTCATAGTTGGCCGGTCCCTCAGCGGACTGATGCCACTGCATCAACTTGTCTCTTAGCACGATGCGACTGACCTCCGCTCGGGGCGTACTGGCCCTGTTCGCCGCATCTTGACCGGCGTCTTGCGGGTGATCGGACGATTGCCCAGCCGTTGAGGGAGTCTCTCGATCACCCTCTTCACGCGACTCGCAAGCGTCCCTCTGTGGCTGGCATGGTGGCTGGTCGCTGGTCAAGCTCGGTTGCCCTTCACTGCGGTTTGTCGGGCGGACTTGCTCGCTCGCGGCGACGGCGTACGGTTCATCAAGACCTTGCTCCGGCGCGACCTCGTCGTCGAGTTCAGCCACCGGTGCCGCATCATCCAGCGTCTCTGCGTCTGCCCCAGGTGCGGCTTGCGGTTCCACGGCTTCGCTCAACTGCCCCGTGGCCGAGTCTTCAGTGGCCTGTTCGACGGGGCTCGGTTCGGCGTTATCCGGCGTTGGATCGCCGGGCAGCGGCGTGTCGTCCGTTTGCTCGCTTGTGGTGACGGCGTACGGTTCATCAAGACCTTGCTCCGGCGCGACCTCGTCGTCGAGTTCAGCGACCGGTGCCGCATCATCCAGCGTCTCTGCGTCTGCCCCAGGTGCGGCTTGCGGTTCCACGGCTTCGCTCAACGGCTCCGCGGGCAAGTCTTCAGTGGCCTGTTCGACGGGGCTCGGTTCGGCGTTATCCGGCGTTGGATCGCCGGGCAGCGACGTGTCGTCCGTTTGCTCGCTTGTGGCAACGGCGT
>Ga0272443_10000854_pt1 | contig 50500 bp, 44 predicted proteins | sample SSMAcet12_FD_193581 | JGI IMG/M metagenome (GOLD analysis project Ga0272443, IMG submission 193581) | Marine sediment archaeal communities from Little Sippewissett salt marsh, Falmouth, MA, United States - SSM-Acet-12 | ecosystem: Environmental > Aquatic > Marine > Wetlands > Sediment ...
AACTTCTCCTCGACCAGTCGAGGGTTTCACAGGGTAAAAACATCATATTCTTTATCGTGTGGTAAAGTTCTCAGAAATTTTATTGTTTGAATCACAAAATCAAGAAGTCTTTCCGATAGATCTCGATTATACTTTTTTCTTTGGTCTTTGATCTTATTTCTTTTGTCTTGTAAATCATTTCAGCTTTCTGTTTTATGATTTCTGTTTTATTATTTATTTTCCTTTACAATTCATTTTTGCTTTTATTTCCCAAGAATAAATTTCTCGATCTTCTTCAGTTCTTCTTTTGAAAAATCATGTGAATAATAACGATACAGAAGCTGTATTTTTTTAGCTGACTCAGATTTTGCATCTCCCAACGAACTTAGTACCATTCGTCTCACAGAATGACACATACTAATACCCATTAAGAACCGCTCCTCAGCAGTTTTTTGCATAAGGAGATCATGATAGATTCTTTGCATCTCATGAGAAGTATCGTTCATTAATGAATCCTTGTGCGAAATCTAATAACTGTTTGTTTCTCAGCCAATGTAACATATATTCTTTATCAAAACCAGTATTCAGCAAATTTATAATATCAGCTCTTTGTTGATCAGATTTGGAATGCTTTGCCCACTCGATCTTTGATATAATCAAGTCCTCTTTTGATATGACATTCATGTAATGATCATTTATTTTTTTTTCCTGCTTTCTTTGGAAAGCATGTATGCTATACTCATCTTTATTCTTAATGATCAGATCTGCTTTGAACACTGAGTCTTTATGAATAATATTGAACATTGAATTGTATTGTATAGCTTCATCAAAAGCTGTTTCAGTAAGGTAATAATCATCAGAAAATGATGCAAAGAAATCATCCTTTTTTTTTGGATAAATTTCTATTACTATGTCAAAATCTCTGGTCATTCGTGGTTGAGCATAATAATTCATTGCCATAGAACCAGTAAGCATATAGTCAATTCTAAGTTTTTCCAATTTATGTACAATGTCAAAGAGTATAGTTAATTCATCAGAAATGATCATTTCAGGCTATAATTTATTTTCTTTTGTCTTTGATCTTAAATCTTTTTTCTTATTATCAATTCACAGGAACTCTTTATTTGATGAAGAATTTCAATCACTAACCCTACATCAAGATCAGACATACAATCCTTCCTGAGATATTTTTTCTCTTAAGAATCGATTCATAGATTGTCGTAATAGAACAATATCAACATTGCATTTCGTAAGTTTTTCTAAATCTTGCTTTATTCCAATCAAGTCAAACATTTTAGGTGTTCTTAACCTTACAAAGATATCTATATCGCTGTGATCAGATGATTCATTTCTCGCATAAGATCCAAATAGACCAAGTGTTATGATATTATCTTTGTAGCTTGAGCTTTCTTTATAATTTCGTAATATTTGAAGTACTTTTTTTGTTTTCATTATTTCTAATTTCAGCTATTTTTTACCTAATCCTACATCCTCATCCCTAAATCCTTCATAACAATCAATTCCTACAAATACCTCAATACCTATTATTACCTTTTCTCATTTTCGCCCCTTTCCAGTCATCATCGCTTCTTTTCCACTAATTTTTCATCATTTTAGTAAAGAAGGGTGATTTTTTTCAAGCTCATTTTCATCTCCAATGAGAAATATTTTTTCTTTTTCCATTATACTATTAATAAAATGATGATTTTCGATTGATTTTTGTCTGAATTCTTCTGGTGGATATACAATTGGATTTATTTCTCTTCTGATCTTTTCTTGGATAGGGTTTAATATAACTGTAATCATACTAAATTTAACATCTCCGATTATCATAAGGTCAACATCGCTTCCAGAATTTTCATCTCCTGCAACTAAGGATCCAAAATTAAAGGATACTGTAATACCATCTCTTATTTTGGATAATGCATTTTCTAGAACTTCTCCAACAGCAACAGTTTTAATTGCAATACTTTTAATTTCATCAAAGATTGAACATTTTGGATCTGCATGGTAAAAGATCTGCTGACCCTCATTAGTTTTTTTGATAATTCCTACTCTGGATAGATTTTTTAATTCTCTCTGTACTGCTCCTGTCCCACACCCAGTCTCCCTTATTATTTGTCGTACATAGAAACGTTCATCAACATGACTATACAGCAGACCTAAAATTGATATACGTGTTTTCCCAAATAAGGATAGAGCAATTTTGTCCTGAATTTAATTCGTACCCATTTTAGTTACAGGCGTACCTATTTTGGTTACTAGTTTGACTCATTTTCATTTCGTAACGTTACTCCAACTTCTAAATCATACATCCTATCCCTAAATCCTTCAAAACAACCAATTCCTATTAATTCCAAAAAATACCGTTCCTCAATTAATTTATTTCTGCTGTCTGATTTTCTAATTTATGCTTTAAGTAAGTCGCACTTCGTGCCCCTCACTTACAATTTTCATTTTCAGCAAGTGACCTAATAACAGTAAGTTATGCGTTTTTTAATTATTAAAAGTTAATACTTCTGACTGTGAGAAACAAGATAAACCTTTTTCAAATACAAAGGTAAATAAATTAGTGTATAGATTTATAACATGGGAGTTTATTTGCAGAAACATAAAACATATCTAAATAATTGTCTTGATAATTCTTTCACAAGGATACTACGTTCTTCATATCCTATTGATTCTTCATTGAACTCATAACTCATCATTAATTATTTCTATGATATTAAGATATGGAACATGTGCAATCACAAATAATATGTTTATATATACTCTTGGGTGATGAAGGGAATATCCTTTCATCCCCTATAATTACTATGACAAAAAATTTAATAACGAACTCCAGCTATACTAAGATTTTCAATTATTTTTTCATATACTTACTTAACATCTTGGAGATTCAAAAATGAACGTACATGATAGGTGTCAAGTATTCTAACATTTTCTACACTCACATACAATACATAGAATGAAGAGTAATCAAAAAAAGTTATGCCCTAATAGATTACAAGAAGACACATTCATACCAAGTAAGATATGATATAGAGTGCTATCAAAGGTCTCACAACCTCTCTGAATATAAGCCATACCCAGCCGCTCTCTCAATCTCAACATTTCTTTTATGAAATTATAATTTTCAGCAACCCCAACAGATAAATCGATCAACTCAAAGGCTCGTTCATAACAGGAATGAACCTTGTCAAAATCTTTCTTTTCTACCCAGTGTTTTGCTCGATTAAGCTCATTGGCGATCATGAGGATCTGTTTATCGACGCTGAAGAATCTCCATTTATCTGAACTTAGTCCTGTATGTAGCATTATCTTTTTAGCAACCGTATACAGATATGGCGAATGAGGTCCCGAGTGTGAGGATTTTCTACTTCCATACTCCGATTTCCCTGTGAAGGACGAATATTGATGAGGGCAGTAAATTCTATATAATCTTCATCACCTTGATCGGGATAGATATTTATTCCCCAGAGGTTGTATTGCATTGATCCATGATCTAACAAAAGTGCTTCCAGATCAGCATGGAGTTCTGCATCGACTCCAATTATTTCCTGTTCGACATCTACGACAGCTTTCATCATATCTTCAAATCCCACTTCTCTACTCGACCAGAGTTCACTCAAAGATGTTGGTTCAGTAATTATTTTCATAAGCTATACTTTTTAATAGTTATTTTTTGTATCATCAAAGGAATAAAATATAAATCAAACCTATTACACAAATTCCTACAAATACATTCATTACAGCTCCAACCTTGAAAAAGTCAGAAAAACGATAACCACCTGCAGAATACACCATAAGATTTGTTTGATATCCGATTGGTGATGCAAAGCAGGTTGATGCGCCAAGAGCTAGAGTGAGCATGATTGCCTTCTGGCTTATCTGAGGTACTGCATCTGAGATTGAAAGTGCTATGGGAAAAACGATCGCTGCAGCTGCATTGTTCGTAATGAGAAGTGTAAAAGCACTGGTTAAAATGAAGATGCCAATGATGACTCCGATTGGTCCAAGAAAACCTAAAGTTGTAGTGAGAAAATTTCCTATTGAAACAGCAAGCCCGGAATTCGCTATACCCTTTGCAATACCAAATGAACATGCTATCAATACCAATACACCCCAATTTACAGAATACGTGGCATCTTTTGGACTTATGATCCCTGTTGCCATCATAAGTACTGCAGCAACCGCAGCAGCAAAAATGATCGGGACCAGTCCAGTCGCAGCAGAAATGATCATCGCTAATAAAATCACAAGCGCAAGATTACCCTTCCATTTTGGTTTTTCATAAATATCTAAACTTGAAGTAACCAAAGAAAAATCTCTCGAATTATACCACCGCTTCTCAAATCCTTTTCTTGCGAGTAAAAAAAGTGTATCATTTGGACGAATTACTATATCACCAACCTTACGATTTATCCTCTCTCCGCTTCTGTGGATAGCTAAGATTACTGCATCATACAATTTTCTGAAGTTGCTATCCCTAACCGTCTGACCAACCAGGGGTGATGAATTTGAGATCACTGCTTCGTAGGTTTTTGTTTTATCAGAATCCAAGTTTTTCACATCAAACTCTTTATCTGGAACAGTAATGAGACCCGGTATCTTCTGAAGCTGGAAAATTGTATCAGGTAATCCAGTAAAAAATAATCTATCATTCTCATGAATTACTTCATCGGGAGCAATAGGAGCAATTGTCTCATTATTCCTGTTTATCTGGAAAAGAAAAAGCCCTTGCAGGTGTCGTAGATGTGCCTTTTCGATAGTTTTGTTAAGATGGGGATATTTTTTGCCGACACGCATCTCCACGACAAATTCTCTAGTTTCTTCACCAAGTCGCACCATTACATCCTTTCTATCTGGAAGAAGTTTTTTCCCAAACAAAGCCAAAAATACTATGCCAAGAATCGCAACAGGAATACCAACTTGAGTGATCTCAAAGAAAGAAAAACCTGCATAGCCATTTTCAATGAGAAGTCCATGAACAACAAGATTCGTACTCGTACCGATTAGGGTGCAGGTTCCCCCAAGTACTGCTGCATAGGAAAGAGGGATAAGGAATTTTGATGCCGAAAGATTATTTCTTTTTGCCCAGCTTTTTACTATGGGGATCAATGTTGCAACGATCGGTGTGTTGTTGAGAAATGCTGACAAACCTGCCACTGGGAACATAAGTCTGAGATATTTCTCTGTATCCTTATTTTTCCTGGAACCAAGGATCGATAATATAAATCGCTCAAAAGCACCAGAACTTTGTAATGCAGCACTTACTACAAAAAGAAACCCAACTGTCAGCATACCCTTATTTGAGAAACCAGCAAATGCTTCATTTACTGTAATCACCCCGCCTGCGATAAGAAGCAAGAGTGCTGAAAATACAATACCAGCAGGATTAAACCACTCTTTTGCAAGCGAGATTATCATGAGAAGGATAACAGCAGTAGTATATATTAAGACAAACATGAATTACTATCTATTTTAAAAAGGTCATTATTCTATTGTAAAAATTGTCCATTCATGAGAATGCCGATCGATCAGATATCCTTCCAGCCAATCATATTGAGGATGTAGGTCAATAAATTCATTAGCATCAAATGACGTTCCGCAAGAGCTGCCCCAGCGAGCCCACATCTTCATATCACCTGCTATGTTGCTATCGACCACTTTACCATCCACGCAACCCTGTGGTGCATAGGGTAATCGTTCTGGCCAATACTGCATGGGATCGAGATCATAATGACCACAGATATTCCTGCTGCACATATTCTCCTCTTGAAGATATACATCATAGTGATCTGCAAGAAATACTCGAGCCATCTCAATATCGATACTTCCTTTATTCTCTTCTATAAGTTGGTTCCATCTAACTCGGCGAGCTCCCATTGGAGTACGGATATCAGAGTAACTTGCTTCTGAACATTCCTGATTTCTGATTTTCAAATCATTTGCTACATTATAACCAGCATAAAATCCATTCTTAGTACGCTCAACGCTATCATACTTCAGTCCCTGCTCGAAACGAGCGATCTCGTTTACATTGATATCCCCAAGGAGCCAGCTATTGGCATACGCACCGTTATTACCTTCCTGCATGATCTTCACCCATTCATCAATTGTATCTGCGTACTGCATTGCTTTGCGCTCTCTCATGAATTCTGGAACACCATCTGGATCGAATCCAGAATATCCGCCAATCGTAGTTTCTGTACCGATAATACCAGAGGATGTGATAAAATAATCTGTACTGCTGTCGATCAAACCCGGTGCTGATTGCATCAATATTTGATAACCATCATTTGGTTTAATATCCAATATGATGTTCACATGCTGTCCTGCGGCATAGAGATTCCAGGTATTATGAGCCATAACAATTTTTCCATCTTCAGTGTAATCACCATTGGCAATGAACGCGCTACACTTATCGTTCTTTAAGGGCATTTCACCAACAACGGTTGGCCACCAATAATCCAATAACTCGGTGAGCGAATTCCAGGCGAGTATTTCTTCGTAGGAAATTGTATATCCGGCTTTAGTAGCCCCATCAGCGATTCCCTTCATTTCTTCAACATACTCACCATCGATCTTGGATAAAAACATATCATTGCTATGTTGAATAAAGAAGTCGGAATCTTCTCCGGTACACCATTCTGCAAGAAACCAGTTTGTTCGAAGAGTTTCTTTCAACTCATCAGCAATAAGATACCCATGCTGGAAACCTCTCTCGTAAGGTTCTCCCTCGATATGGATGAATATCCAGCCATCTTTTTCATAGCGATCAGCTTTTTGCAGCCATTGCTTTTCTTGAAATGTAAGATCATTTGCATGCAGCAAAGAAACACAGCCAATAACAAGTATCACGAACAATATGCTTTTTTTGATCGTTACGCACATAGTGCTCCCCCTATTTTTTTGAATTTTGTATACTTGTTCTAAATAATTTTTTCTTTCTTCAAAAATTCAATGATCTTGTTTGCAGATTCTTCGACAGAGAGTTTATCCGTGTCAATCACTATTTCAGGATTCTCGGGCTCTTCATAGGGTGCAGAAATACCAGTAAATTCAGGAATAACACCAGCGCGAGCTTTTTTATAGAGACCTTTTGGGTCTCTCTTTTCGCAGATATCCAGTGGAGCTTTGACATAGACTTCTATAAATTCACCTTCTGGCATAAGTTCACGGTTTGCATCACGATCTTTTCTGTATGGTGAGATAAATGAAGTTATAGCGATTATACCAGCATCAGTAAATAATTTTGCTACTTCACCGATCCTGCGAATATTCTCCTCCCTATCTTCAGGAGAAAAACCCAGATCTTTGTTTAACCCATGTCGTATGTTGTCTCCATCGAGTATGAAGACTTGGGCAGAATTTTCAAAAAGTTGTGCCTGCAACTCTACGGCGATTGTTGATTTGCCTGAACCAGAAAGACCTGTCAGCCATATCACAATTCCTTTATGACCATTCTGTTTTTCTCTATCCTCTTTTGATATACCACTTTCGTGCCATGTAATGTTCTTGCTTTTTATCATGTTCATTCTCCTTTTTGTGTATAGAATTTCATTAAAATATCAGCAACAGGTTTTCTCATTATTCTCTGGTCGACGTCTTCACCAGTATGTAATTTTCTGCGTACCTCTTTACCAGAAATATTTACAGGATGATATCCTTTTGGGGCGTATTCTTCGATGAGACAGACTCGGTTAATCTCTTCAAAGAATGCCGCGAATCCGACATTCAATGGCTTAATCTGAAGCTCACCTTTGAGATTTTTGAATATTTCCTGGCCATCAAAATCACCCCATGCTGGAGTACCATCATCGAATGGAGCATCAGCATGTTTTCTACCAATGATGATATCTGTAAATCCGAAATTTTGTCGATAAATCGCATGCATCACCGCTTCTTTAGGTCCAGCATAAAACATTTTTACATCCATAGCGACAAGCATTAGATGATCTTTGAATGACATGCCCCTCTCTTCCCAAAGTGCTTCATCACGATCTCCCTCACCAATAATTCCGTTATCAATTAGCACTTCGTAGGTTCGCATTCTTACATCCGCTGGAACGTCATCAGATTTTGTGGCTCCCACCAGTGGATTAAGCACTGCACCAGCATTATATCCTTCTCGAATTAAAGTCTCCAATCCATAGATCAATGCATATTCATGCGCTCTATGAAGAGGATTACGGGTCTGAAAAGCGACAATCCTTTCCCAGCCCTTTTCCTTAAACATTTTTCTCGTTTCTGCAGGTGGATACATATATTTCTCATACTCATGAGTATGTGTGGGTTCCAATGCCCAGATCTCTCCACCAAGCAAATAATCTCTTGGATCATCATTGACAATTCTTGGACCCGGATGATCATTTCTATCAGTACCGTATACAGTTTTATTATATTTATCTTTATCAAAATAAAAGATGTCCGAGATCTTTAATGAGCCTACTAAATCACCTTTTTCATTCTTGACCGCTACAGTTTCGTTCACTGCTAATTTTTTAGCTTCATCCTTAAAGATTGGAAACGAAATCGGAATAGTCCATGCATAGTTCTTCCCATTTCTTTCGATAATCTCTTCATCAAGAACATGATAGAATTCTTTTTCACTCATTGGACCAACAAGTGGAGAAAGCAGTCCATTTGCAATACTGTAGAACATAGAAAGATCAGAGTCATGTATCGTGTAGACTTTCTTATCTTTCAATGAATCAATAAATTTTTTTCTTTTTTGTTCCGGAATAGTACGATGTACAAGTCCCATTCCACCATGAGGTTCAGGTAAGTTTTGCGACATAACGTTTACTTCCTTTTATTTTTTATTTTATTTGATAAATATTTTTCCAAGAGTTAATAATCCAAGACCAACTGTCACAACACCGATTATACTACGTAACTTGTCTGTTTTCATTTTTTTCACCGTAATACCTGACAAAGGTACAGAAAGCATCCCACCCAAAACAAGGAAAGGAGCAAGTCTCCAGTCGATTGTCTGGTTCATGGACAAGTACATAACGAGACCAACTAGACAGGTAAGTCCCTCTGCGAAAGAAGTGATTCCAATCGCATTCTTACCATTAACGCCGGATAAGAGTTGACCGCTTGTAACAACAGGTCCATATCCTCCTCCACTCAATCCCTTATTAAAAGATGCGACAACACTCAAACCAATTATCTTTTTCCAAGAAAATTTAAATACCTTTTTGGATGTGATAAGAATTAATAGACCCATCGTAAGAATCAGGACACCAATATAAAGTTTGACATAAAATCTTGGTAAACTTACTGAGATTGCCACAGCTGCAACTGTTCCAATTATACTGCACAGAGCTATAATCAATGATATCTTTAAATCCTTAGGTAGATAACTTTTCAGGTTGCTGATAAAATTCAGTTGGGAATCCTTAAACTTTGGTTTCTGCTTTGTGAATAATCGTACATTGCCCATCCTATTATGAATAAGTCCTGCAAAAATTCCCGTGAAAAGTTCCGATAGAAGTATACAAGGCACAATTTGCATAGGTTGATAACCAAGTAATAATAGAATTGGTGTAAGGGATGTGCCATATCCCATTCCAAGTGTTGAATCGAAATACTCGGCAACGAATGCCATCAATATTATCGGTACGCCAACCTGTAGAATGAATGACCATTCCATAAGTACCTCCGCTGATTTTGCAACCCAGCGAAGGTCTCAATATTTTATTGTCAAGTATTTCTATATACTTTATCAACTAAGTAGACTTTATTCAGTTACATTAAATCTGATAATGTAGTATTTTCTAATTTATTTGATGCGTAATCTCGTATATCTCGAAGAAGCTCTTTGAGTTTCTGGCACTGTTCAATCGGGGTAGCTTCATAATAATGGAGACTTACAGATATAACTGGTGCAAGAGGTCCATCTATGCTCCTAATAACCTCTGCAGTAGTGATCTCAACCGGACTTTTAGACAACTTGTATCCACCGCTGGGACCTCGTACACTACGCACGAATCCCGATTGCTTCAGTGATATAAGGATTTGTTCAAGGTATTTCTGGGGAATGTCATTTGCTTCAGCTAATTCAGATATGGTAATCAGTTTCTTCTCAAAATTTCGGGCGAGATTCACGAGAGCAAGAAGGGCATATTCGCTTTTTCTTGATAGTCTCATAATTGACCAACTACTTTCTCTAAAAATGGTAGAATGTAACCATCATCAACCTGCATGCCGAGAGGAATGTCCTTCTTGGTTGAACCATGAAAATCTGAACCTGCGGTGATCAAAAGATTATACTTCTTTGCTAAATATTTATAAAAGGATTCCTGTGTTTGTGTGTGTTTAGAATAAAACACTTCAATCCCCAACATTCCAAATTCTGTGAGTTCTGCTACTAACTGATCTAGACTCTCATCATCAAGTTTAGTTTGATAAGGATGAGCTATGACCGGAATGCCGCCTGCGTCAATGATAAGCTGAATCGCTTTTCTAGGCTGCAAGCGTTTCTTGTTCATATACAGAGGTTTCCCTTTATCAAGATATTTATCAAAAGCTTCCTGATAGTTTTTCACATACCCCTTTTTTGCAAAGAGGTTAGCAAAATGCGGTCGTCCGATCAATTCTCCACCTGCTTCTTTCTCTAGTTCTTCTATTGTGATATCAAAACCAAGTTTCGTCATATTTTCAAGCATTTTCTTATTACGTTTAAGGCGAAAATCCTGTAGCTCTCGTAAGGTCTTGTTAAGTTCTAAATGATCAGAATCAAAACCATAACCTAATATGTGAAGTGTTTTAGGAAACTCAGCACTTATCTCAACTCCGTTTATGAATTTCAAATTATTGGGTACATTATGAATGTGATCTAATCCATCAATTGTATCATGATCCGTTAGAGCAAGATAAAGTAATTCCTTTTGAGAAGCTTCATTCACTAGCTCCTGTGGAGTAAGTGTTCCATCCGATGCCGTACTGTGTGTGTGTAAATCGAGTAACATTTTCTTCCCTTGACGCACTTCGTGCCCGTCACTTACACTATTTTATCTGTGTAACTGATTGACTGACTGATGATTATGCTATTTTTATAAATTACTATTTACTTTTAACGTTTCTAATTCTTTCTTAAGAACTGTTTTTTTATCCACTTTTTCCCAAGTAAAATCTGGATCAGTTCTTCCAAAGTGGCCATTGGATGCAGTCTTTTGATAAATGGGACGTCGAAGTTTGAGATGATTAATGATTTCGTGTGGAGTCAATGGGAAGTGTTTTCTGATAAGTTCAATGATCTTTTCATTTTCCAGCACACCTGTTCCATAAGTCTCTACCCACACACTCAAAGGTTCAGCTATGCCAATTGCGTAGGCAATCTCGATCTCAAATCTCTTAGCAATGCCTGCGGCAACGACATTTTTTGCAATATAGCGAGCCATATAGGCAGCGCTGCGATCCACCTTAGTCGGGTCTTTTCCAGAGAATGCACCACCGCCATGTCTTCCCATTCCACCGTAGGTGTCTACTATGATCTTTCTGCCCGTAAGACCAGCATCAGCTTGAGGTCCTCCCATCACAAATGCACCTGTTGGATTTACATGAAAAACTGTTTCATCATCAATAAGATCTCCGCATACTGGTTTGATGACATGAGTGATTATATCATCATGAATTCGTTCCTGTTCAATCCCAAACTCATGCTGATTAGAAACAACAACTGTATGTACTTTTTTAGGGACTTTGCCTTCATACTCAATTGTGACTTGCGCTTTCCCATCGGGTCCCAGATACGGAATGATTTTTTGCTTCCTCACTTCAGCAAGCCGATGCGTGAGTTTATGAGCAAGCATTATGGGAAGCGGCATCAGTTCCTCAGTTTCTGTACAAGCATATCCGAACATCATTCCCTGATCACCTGCCCCCTGCTGCTTCTGATGGGAATCATCTTCATTCACACCTATGGCGATATCAGGAGATTGAGGAATAATACTTGAGAATACCCCACAGTTTTCGTAATCGATACCAAGTTTGCTGTGAGTATAGCCTATTTCTTTAAGAGTATTCCTTACAATTGCATCAACATCAACAAAACCTTTTGTCGTGATCTCACCAAACACCCAAACTGCACCATTTTTTACCGCTGTCTCAGCTGCAACCCGAGAATATTTGTCTTGACGAAGGCATTCATCTAGAACCGCATCACTGATCTGGTCGCAAACCTTGTCTGGATGACCTTCTGTCACAGATTCCGAACTGAAAAGATATTTTTTTTCACTCATTATTACTTCCTTAATATCTATAATGCTCGGGTTTATAAGGACCATCAACATCAACGCCAATATAGTCAGCCTGTTCCCGTGTAAGATGTGTTAATGTTGCTCCGATCTTATCCAGATGTAGACGTGCAACTTCCTCATCAAGTTTCTTGGGAAGTCGATATACTTTCCTCTCCAATGTATTCTGCCAAAGTTCAATTTGTGCTAATATTTGATTAGTAAAAGAATTACTCATCACAAATGATGGATGTCCGGTGGCATTACCAAGATTTACAAGCCGACCTTCCGAAAGGAGTATGATCGAATGTCTATCTGGGAATTTTATCTCATCAACTTGTGGTTTGATATTTATCTTCTCAATCCCAGGATTTTCATACAGTTTATCAACTTGAATTTCATTATCAAAGTGCCCGATGTTGCACACAATAGATTTGTCTTTCATCTTCTGCATATGTTCTACTCGAATAACATCCTTGTTACCAGTAGCTGTTACAAATATGTCACCAAATGACAACATATCTTCAAGTGTTACCACCTCAAATCCTTCCATGGATGCCTGCAAGGCACAGATAGGATCGATCTCTGTTACAAATACCCGTGCACCAAAACCTTTCATAGACTGGGCACACCCTTTACCAACATCACCATAACCACAAATAACTATTTTCTTACCAGCGATCATTATATCTGTTGCCCGTTTTATGCCATCTGCAAGAGATTCCCGACATCCATAGAGATTATCAAATTTTGATTTTGTCACAGAATCATTCACATTTATTGCTGGAAAGAGTAATATCTCATTCTTCATCATCTGATATAATCGATGAACTCCTGTGGTTGTTTCTTCACTCACACCACGAATCTTCGACGCGATCTTATGCCATCTGTCAGGATATTGTTGCATATCTTCGAGTATGGTCTCATGTAACAATCGCATTTCTTTGTTTGATGTATCCGGCTTTGGAAGCTTGCTCGTTTTTGCATATTCTTCCTCAAGTTTAAAAGCTTCATGCACAAAAAGTGTTGCATCTCCCCCATCATCAACGATGAGGTCAGGACCTTCTTCCGGGTCGAATAAAAGTGCTTGCTTTGTGCACCACCAATATTCCTGCAAGGTTTCTCCCTTCCATGCAAAAACAGGAACTCCCGCTTCTGCCATGGCAGCTGCTGCATGATCCTGTGTCGAAAAAATATTACATGAAGCCCATCTCACTTCAGCTCCAAGTTTTACAAGTGTTTTGATCAAAACAGCGGTCTGGATGGTCATATGAAGACTGCCGGTGATTCGAGTTCCCTTGAGTGGTTTGATCTTTCCATACTTTTCTTGTAAAGCCATCAAACCAGGCATCTCTGCTTCGGCAAGTGCTATCTCTTTCTTACCAAAAGAAGCTAATGATAAATCTTTAATTCTATAATCTTTATTTTCCATATCGACAAAGTAATGGTTATCCTTTTTGTTTGTAAATATTTGCTTGTTATTTATATAGTGTTAATTAGCAATTCTACATATAAAATATTTTATCTCTTATTCCGTTCCATGCCGAAGTATTTTTTATTAAAATTTTACACATTCTGCTCTTAACAAGGGTCACTGAGTCCCTATAATAGTTCTGTAGCGTATTTTCTTAGTAAAGTATTATTCTTCGATCTTAATTAATTTCTTGTCATCTTTCTCTGAAGGAGTGATACGGATACGATGGCCTCGACGATTTGATTCATCTTCATAAAATTTAAGACCAATATTATCTTCAGGATTCTGAGGATCTTCAAAAATAGTATCTGAGAGTTCATCAAAGAATAACAAAAATTCGTTCCAGCTTATCTCTTCTGATTCTTTTACAGGTCCGACATAAGTATCATTTGCAAAAAGCGTATAAGACAGAATTGTACTAAGTACAAAGATTAATACTACCGTTACATATACTTTCTTTTTCATAATTTTTCTTTTTTATTTTTATTTTTATTTTCCGGAATTGATTCTTATGAACAAATCTTTGTCAATAAAAAAATAAATTTTTGTAGTATGTTACAATAAACTACTTTTGATAATATTTATAACATAGTCTTTTTGCTCTTTATATAATTCGGGATAAATTGGAATGGAAATGACTTCTTGTGCTGCTTTCTTAGATTCGATCAAATCACCTTCTTTGTAGCCAAGATAGGCAAAACATTCTTGCAGATGAAGAGGTACTGGATAGTAGATCGCATTACCAATGTTTGCTTCATTAAGTTTGTCTTGTAATTCATCTCTCTTTTGAACTCGTATGGTATATTGATTGTAGATCATCTTGTTATAGGATTCAACAAAGGGTGTAGTAACGACCTCTTTAAGCGATTCATTATAATAATCTGCATTTTTCTGACGTCCTTTGTGCCATTTTTCTAGATAGGGGAATTTCTCAAGAAGAACAGCTGCTTGTATCGTATCCAGACGGAAATTGCCACCGATTATTTTGTGGTAATATTTAGGTTTGCTGCCATGTTGTCGCAAAATTCTAATCCTTTCTGCAAGATTATCATTGTTTGTGGTCACCAAGCCGCCATCACCGCAACATCCAAGATTTTTACTTGGGAAGAATGAGAAACAACCCACATCTCCAAGGGAACCTGCGCGTTTTTCTTTATACTCAGAACCGATTGCCTGAGCCCCATCTTCGATAACGAAAAGATTATTCTTTTTTGCAATCTCATTGATCCTGTCCATTTCTGCACACTGTCCGAATAGATGAACTGGAATAATAGCTTTTGTTTTTTTGGTTACTTTTTCCTCGATCATTTCAGGATCGATATTATAGGTTTTTGGATCAATATCAACAAAAACCGGTTTCGCGCCAACTCTAAATATAGAACCAGCAGTTGCAAAAAATGTAAAGGGGGTTGTAATGACTTCATCGCCATCACCAATGTCAAAAGCCATCAGTGATATAAGCAACGCATCTGTGCCAGATGTCACACCAATAGCATGTTTGCAATGGCAATACTCTGCAAGTTTTTCTTCTAGTTCTTTAATTTGAGGACCATTAATGAATCGCTTTGATGTAAAAACTTCCTTCATTGCTTGGATCACCTTATCTTTCATTGGTTCATATTGAGCATTAAGATCAAGCATTGGAACTTTCATTCATTTCTCCTTTTTATAACCACTAATAACACGAAAAGGGTGTAACAATATTAATAATACACTTAAATCACAGAATTGTTTTTTATCCATTTAGTATCTTTCGAGACTTTCGTGGTTAATTATTTTATTTATCAAGATTATTTTTTAGCAATTGTTTTTCATCCACATCTCTGAGAACCTTAGCTGGATGCCCTAGAACTACCTTTTCTTTGGGCACATCTCTAGAAACAACTGACCCAGCTGCTACCATACCATCCTCTTCTATGACGTTTCCAGGAAGAATGGTGGAATTCACGCCAATTCGTGCACCAGTTTTAAGAGTGACTCCCTTAAAGTGCTTATATCTTTCTTTATCACGACCCATGAAATTATCATTACTGGTAGCGACACAAGGGGCTATAAAACAATAATCCCCAACCTCAGAATATGCAGTTAGATAGACATTTGTTTCTAATTTATTCCTATTTCCAAGTGTCACAAAATTTTCTATTGTGACGTTCCTGCCGATGATATTAATATCACCGATGGTTACATTTTCTCTTATTGTAGAGGAATCTGCAATGAGGTTCTTTTTACCGATCACAGATCCGACATAGATCACTACATTCGCTCCAATAAGACAATCATCTCCGATCTCTGCAGGTTCAAACTCCTTTGATTTGAAGATACTTCTGGGTGAAAATAGAGGTTTCTTGCCGATTATCGTTCCATCATCAATTCGAACTCCGTTACCAATTTCAGATCCCTCATGAATGATTACATTATGTCCAATAAGGCAATTATTTCCAATTTTTACATTATCTTCAATAATAACATTGAGCCCTAATTTTGTTTCCTTGCCAATGGTTGCTTTTTCAGAAATAAATTCTTTCATTACTCTCCTTTATGAAATACTTACTGGTCTACCGTGATTCTCTAAGGATTCTTGAGCTGCAACTAAAACCTTTAGTACATCCAAACCATTCTGCCCATCGGTATAGGGTCTATTCTTATTAAGAATACAATCAATGAAATGGCTATCCTCTCTTTTTAGGGGTTCGGTGAGTTGTATCTTTGGAATTTCTATATCCCCATCATGAATAGACATCGATTCTGCAAAAGAATCATACATCACATTAGAAGCATCTACTCCTTTATCATATATCCTGATCTTTTCTCTCACTTCCATATCATCGAAAGTAACCATTTTTTCACTTCCAACAATCGTAAACTTTCTAATTTTATGAGGATCAAGCCAGCTAACCTGACCTGTCGCAATGGTACCATTTTCAAAATATATTGTGAAGAAAACTACATCATGAATATTTTTCTTTTTCTGCAGGAAACTCTGACCAGTTGCAGATACTTGTATAGGTTTCGATTTAATAAGATGCATCATAATTGAAATATCATGAGGAGCAAAACTCCATAATGCATTCTCATTTGAACGAACTTTACCCAGATTTACTCGTTGGGAGTAAATATACAGCACATCACCAATATCCCTTTCATCTACTAATTCTTTAAGAAAATCTATAGCGGCATGATATAAAAGCAGATGTCCAACCATCAGTATAAGTTCTCTTTCTTGTGCAATATTAACTAGTTCTTGAGCTTCATCTATTTGTAAAGTTATGGGTTTTTCAACCAAACAATGTTTATTATGTAATAATGCTTCTTTAGCAATTGTATAATGAGTTTCTGCGCTCGAAGATACGACAACTGCATCAATTTCCTCGTTAATAATAAAATCATTATAGTCTTTTGAAATTTTGACATCCGGAAATTGTTTGTGCAAACGAGTAAGATTCTTTTCATCCAGGTCTGAGACACCAACCAGTGTACAGTAACCTAAATTATAAAACGTTCTCACATGATTAAATCCCCATGAACCCGAACCAACTACCGCGATTTTTATTTTTTTCATTACTCTTTTGCTCCTTTCTGATATCCTTTACTTATTATTGAGTAAAACAATATTTTTCATATTAACCTCAATTGCTACAGCCTGTTTTATGAGGTCAATATTTAATACTAATTTATATGTTCCCTTCCGAAAAGATATCTTACCTTCATAGTTTTTGAATGGACCTCGAATAATCTTAACTCGCCTTCCTCTCGTAAGATATTTATGAGGAATTAGTTTAACCCCTTCCATTTTAGCTTCATGAATTTGTTTTAGTTCTTTAAGAAGCTTTTGTTGATCGGGTGTTGAGATAAAAGCACAAAGCATCCCTGTTTGATATAATTGTACTTTTTGATCATGATTACAATTACAAAAAATATAGCTCGAAAATACTGGTTTGGTAAAGGTTATGCTTCTATTGTGATAATACCTTACACTTTCGAGCAAAGGAAGATAATAGGTAATATGATTATCGATACAATACTTTGCGACCTTTTTCTCATGACGAGACTTTGTATAAACTGCGTACCAGCTTTTATCTTTGGAGAGATCTAATTCACCAAACAACTCATTTATATCATTTTTATTATCTGTCATAATTTATTTATAGAAATTTTTGCGAGAGATGTATGATATACTGAAATCTTGTCAATAAAAGTCAAAATTGGATAAAATAATAATGGCATGATCGTGGGATCATGCCATTCGTAAGTGACAATACTTGATTCTCTATCTACTAAAAGCGTCTTCTACTATCTCTTTTTGGACGTGCTTCATCAATCTTCATGGTTCGACCTTTTAGGTCTGTTCCATTCAAAGCGCTCATTGCATCTTCAGCTTCAGATGTTTCAGACATTTCAACAAATCCAAAACCTTTACCTTCAATAATTGTAACTTCAACTACTTCACCGTGCGCAGCAAATAAATCTGAAAGTTCTTCTTTTGTGACTGAATAATCAAGATTACCCACATAGAGCTTTTTACCTTGCATTCTTTTCTATTCTCCTATTTTTTTTCTTGTTCTCATACTTTTCATGAAGAATAGATGAAAAAATCTACTTTCAATCTTAAATATTTCGAACTTATATTTCACTTAATAAACAAGCTCAATATATTTATGTTAAATAACAAATTAAAAATTTTAATCGTCAAGAAACGTATCAAAAAATTTTTTTGTATAATAATATGGCGGAGAGAGTGGGATTCGAACCCACGGTCCACTGAAAAGCAGACAGCGGTTTTCGAGACCGCCCAGTTCAACCACTCCTGCATCTCTCCAAAAAATGGCGGAGAGGGCGGGATTCGAACCCGCGGTAAGCTTATGACCTACACACGCTTTCCAAGCGTGCTCCTTAAGCCAGCTCGGACACCTCTCCGTTTATCATCGTTTTGACGTAAAGAATTTCTTCAATATCTGGCTACACTCGACCTGCAAAACACCGAACACCACTTTTGGATTGTGGTTCAATCTAGTGTCATACAATATATTATACAGAGAACCAACCGCACCATTTTTTGGATCGAATGCACCAAAAACCACTTTATCTATTCTTGAAAGAACAAGCGCTCCTGCACACATGCTGCAGGGCTCCAGCGTCACATACAATGTACATCCATGAAGCCACTTACCAACTTTCTTTCTAGCTCTTTCCAGAACAAGAATCTCGGCGTGGGCTATTGAATCACCTTTTAATTCCGTTTGATTATGAGCTCTTGAAATAATATTCTCATCCTTTACAATCACTGCGCCAACAGGAATTTCATCTTCATCAAAAGCTTTTTGGGCTTCTTTAAGTGCACAACGCATCCAATATTCATCAGAATGAGCTTTCATAGAATGTGACCCTTTATTCATTGCATGGTTTCATTGTCAATTTTTCCTCACTGCAACAAATTTTTGATAAATGATAAAAGAAATTGACCTCGAATTGTTGAGATTCAAAAACTATCAAAAATTAATCGCAGGTAAGGATATTGAATGTTATCATTTTTTTCTTTGATACACAATGGCGTTGATTTCTGTCTGGTGGGTTTACGCAATCTCGTCAGTCATCATATTCTTTTTGCCATTGGCTTAGTCCTTATTGTTGGATATCTTCTGGGAAAACTTGCTGACAAATTCAATCTCCCGGCAGTAACTGGCTACATAATTGCAGGTATTCTGCTTGGTGAATCCATCGGAAAAGTTATTGAGTTAAAGATGGTCCATGCCCTTCGGCCAATTACAGAGATTGCTTTGGGGCTTATCGCACTGGCAATTGGAGGAGAATTTTCCAGAACAAAACTAAAAGCCATAGGAAAAGGGGTAATAATACTCACTTTCTTCCAGATTGGACTGACTTTTGTGCTAGTAAGTGGCGCACTTATTTTAGTAGGTTTTAAATACGAGTTTTCTCTTCTTTTAGGAGCCATTGCCACTGCCACAGCTCCTGCAGCAACCGTTGCGATCGTTCAATCACTACGGGCTCGCGGTAAATTCGTTGATTATCTCTATGGGCTTGTCGCACTTGATGATGCTGGTTCGGTTATTCTTTTCGGCCTTGTATTTGCTTTCGTTGGACTTACACTTCCTAATACAACCAGCATTCCCAGCAAACCTCTACTCATGTTCCTAACAGCCTTTGGTGAAATTCTACTTTCTGTGATCATTGGATTATTTGTTGGCTTTATCATGCACAAAGTAACACACAAAAAACAGAGTACCAGTGAGATAATGATCATATCTCTGGGAATGGTCTTCATCGTGATTAGTCTTGCTCACCCTCTCCACATCTCACCCCTCATTACAAATATCGTGATCGGTGCCACACTGGTAAATCTGTCATACAAAAACCAAAGAATTTCAAGAATACTTGAAAATCTTACCCCACCGATCTATGCAGCTTTTTTTGCTATTGCAGGGACAGAGCTTCAACTTGGTATTTTTGCCAAACCAGGAATTCTCATTTTTGGTGTGATCTTTGTGATTTTTCGAATAATTGGAAAATATCTTGGTGTATACCTTGGAGCGATTGCTGCTAAATCTGATAAAACAATACAAAAATATCTCGGTATTTGCATGTTCCCCCAGGCAGGTGTAGCGATCGGACTCGTCCTTGTCACACAAGCATCCCCAATTATCTCAAACGCAACTCCCGAAATGCAGGGAATTGCGATTACTATGGTGAATATTGTGATTTTCTCTGTTTTTATAAATGAACTTTTGGGTCCCGTCCTCTCAAAATGGGCAATCATAAAGGGAACAGGCATCAAGATTTTACGCAAGGATTAATATGAATTTATACGAAAAATTAATTAAAGAATGCTGCACTGTATCATTCAAAGCCAAAAAGAAAGATAATGCGTTGCACGAACTCGTCGAACTTCTTAAGAAATCACCGCATCTTAAGGAAATTCCATCAAAAATGTTATACGACTCCCTCAAAGCAAGGGAAGATCTCGGCAGTACTGGACTTGGTGGGAGTATTGCAATTCCTCACGCAAAGATAGAAGGCATAGATGATTTCATTCTTGCACTAGCAACATCAAAAAAAGGTGTTTCCTTTGACGCAGTTGACAATCGAAAAGTACATATCTTCTTTGCGCTTGTTGGACCGATAAACTCACCGAACCAGCACCTGAAAATGCTTTCTGCAATTTCACGAATACTCAGAGATGAAGACATCAAAAACGAACTACTGGCATCAAAATCAGCAGAATCTCTCTATGAAACCATCGTCATGAGTAGCGGTGAGCAAGCTCGGAAAGAGTTACCTCAGGAAAAGAAAAAACTTCTAATGATCATTCTCTATGAGCAGAAGTATCTTGAAGATATTATGGAACTATTCCTCGAGCTGGGCGTGAAAGGATCAACGGTCATTGATTCACAGGGAATGGGTGGTATTCTCACTAAGGTGCCACTTTTTGCGGATTTTATAAATTTCCTTGGTGAAAATAAAAATTACAGCAAAACAATATTTGCAATTATCAGCGAATCAGAACTCCACACGATCATACGAGGAGTTGAAGATCTGCTAGGTGATCTGGACAAACGAGGAGGTGCTTCCATAATTGCCCTTGACGTCCACTTCGCCAAAGGTACAATGGAATACATGTAAAAATAAGGAGTATCATGAAAAAAATTTTAGTATGTGTTAGTATTGCTTTTATCACACTTTCTTTATTTGCTGATCCCCCAACAACGTTTGACCTTCGTGATTATAATGGACAGAATTATGTCACCACCGTAAAAAATCAACAGGGTGGTACCTGCTGGACTCATGGTGCAATGGCATCCATAGAGGGGAACCTGCTCATGACAGGTGCATGGGCTGCAGCGGGTGAAATCGGTGAACCTAATCTTGCGGAATACCATCTCGACTGGTGGAATGGATTTAATCAATTTAACAATGATGACCTCACGCCACCTTCTGGGAGTGGACTTGAAGTACATCAGGGTGGCGATTATCTTGTGACAGCTGCATATCTCTCACGTGGTGAAGGAGCAGTACGTGACATCGATGGACAATCCTACAGCACTGCTCCATCACGATATGAACCAAGCTATCATTTTTATTATGTGAAGGATATCGATTGGTATGTTGCTGGAGCTAATCTGGAAAACATCGACACGATCAAAAACAAAGTCATGGAACATGGAGTTATGGGAACCTGCTTATGTTACAGTTCCCAATTCATCAGTAACTATATTCACTACCAACCCCCGACATCTTCCCTTGATCCCAATCATGCAGTTGCCATCGTGGGCTGGGATGATAATAAAGTGACCCAAGCTCCTAATCCAGGTGCATGGCTAATCAAGAACAGCTGGGGTGCAAGCTGGGGTTTGAGCGGGTATTTTTGGATATCCTACTATGATAAACACTGCGGACAGAATCCCACCATGGGCGCAGTCTCTTTATATAATGCTGAACCTCAGTCTTACAGCAATATATACTATCACGATTACCATGGCTGGCGAGACACTATGACTGATTATAATACTGTGTTCAATAAATTTATCTCTGAAAGTGACGAAGTCATTAAGGCAGTTTCCTTTTTCACTGCAGCAGATGATGTCGACTATACAGTGAAGATCTATGATGATTTTATCAGTGGTAATTTGCAAAATGAATTAACTTCTCAAGTTGGCACTATCGAGTTTACCGGCTTTCATACAATTGTTTTGGATTCTCCGATAACAATGGATACTGGAAATGATTTTTATGTATTTCTTGAGCTTTCTGTTGGTGGACAGCCAATAGACCGGACATCAGATGTGCCTGTACTCCTTGGAGCTGATTATAGAACCATCGTTGAATCATCAGCTAATCCTGGCGAGAGTTACTATTTCAACGGATTCTTATGGGCTGATTTACATAATTATCAATTCACTAATCCTTCATGGAATGGAACTGCAAACTTTTGCATAAAAGCACTTACTAAAGCGCGTGGTATAAGTGTGCATCCTGAGCAAAGTTTTCACTCCTCAGGTCCTGTCGGCGGTCCATTTGATCCCTTGGAAGCTACCTATTCCATTATTAATAATGAAGCGGAAAACATTTCCTATTCCATCACTCACGATCTTACTTCTGACTGGATAAGTCTTTCGGGAGATGTGTTTGGATCGATCGCTCCCGGTGATACTGCAGAAATTACCATACAAATTAATGATTCGGCAAATCTGCTTCCTGTAGGTGTTCATAATTCTTCGGTTTACTTTACCAACCTTACTAATCATTATGGGGATACTTCAATAGATATTACTCTTGCTGTCGGCGAACCTACATTACGGTATAGTTGGAACATGGATGCAAATCCCAACTGGGATAATGAGGGGCAGTGGGCGTATGGTCAACCAACAGGTGGAGGTGGACAATATGGAGGTCCAGATCCCACAGCTGGTTTCACGGGTGATAATGTACTTGGTTATAACCTGTATGGTGATTACCCGAACAATCTTGCAGAAACAAATCTCACTTCAACAGCAATCGATTGCTCAGGTATGTATGGTGTTACGTTAAAATTCTGGCGCTGGCTCGGTGTGGAACAACCACAATATGATCATGCGTATGTGCGTGTGAGTAATGATGGATGTAACTGGTACACAGTGTGGGAAAATGAAGAAACGATTGAGGACTATGCCTGGTCGCAGATGGACTTGGACATTTCACAATATGCAGATAATCAGTCTACGGTCTATCTTCGCTGGGTTATGGGAGAAACCGATGGTGGCTGGCAATATTGCGGATGGAACATCGATGATATTGAGATTTATGCCTATGATGCAGTATTTTCACCAATAGAACTTTCATCTTTCGAAGCAGCCTATGCTGACTCCACCGATTCTGTACTTCTGAGTTGGACGACTCTTTTTGAGACAGATGTCATCGGCTTTAACATATTCCGTTCGGAAACAGATGATTTCGCAACTTCTTCAATAATAAATTTATCAATAATCCCAGGACATGGAACTTCAACAATTCCTCATAATTATGAATTCAATGACGATACTGCGAATGTCACTACTCAGTATTACTACTGGCTTGAAGTTATTGATTATGGGGGGGGTACGAGCATCTATGGCTCATTCATTTACGTACCCAATGTGAGTAATGATGATGATCCTGCTTCACATCTTCCCTCATTACATAATTATCCTAATCCATTCAGACAATCAACTGAGATATCATTCACTTTGACAAAGGTAGAAAAAACTAAGATTCAAATCTACAACCTTAAAGGACAGCTTGTCGATACAATTCTTGATGAAATGAAGCAAGCGGGAAATCATTCACTTGAATGGAATGCAGAAAATCTGAGTTCTGGAATCTACTTTATAAAATTATCAGCAGAAGATAAAAATATCATTAGAAAAGTTGTGGTGATAAAATAGCTTCCCCAACCATTACGGAGGTATACGAACATCCGTAAGGTTTAACCTTCGTAATGGTTGAGTAACGAAACCTTGTGAATGGTTACGATAATTTATCATTCAACTATATCATTTTGATATATTTATATCAATTGCACACCTAATAATTTTATCAATTTTTATCAATTCAAATTTCTTATATCTTCTAACTTGCCTCTATATTGACGATTATGATTTTCTCTTGAATTTTTAGCACGGTACTTGCATTAGTATAAAGAAAAACATAGAGGTGTACAATGAAGCACACAACAGTTTTGGAGCTTTGGAAACAACGAAAGAAGTTATACAACCTCCCTAAAATAACATAGCTTCTACAGGGAAGCACCCCGCTTCCCTACCCTTTTTCAAAAAAATACGAAAGGAGAAACGTATGAAAAAGATTAGTGTAATCATGATCGCAATGCTGTTTGGCGCAGTCACGATCCTGAATGCAGAGACACCCATCGGAATCACCTTTGGTGGATGGGGACAGGAAGATGTCGAAGTTGAAGTTGACATCAAAGGTCTTGAAGATCTTAAAAAACTTAAGCAACTCGACGAAGAGCAGATTAAAAAGATCGAGATCGCAATGAGTGGTCAGTACGACCAGAATGCTCCGCTTATGGGAGTATATCTTCAGGATCTTGATTTCAAGCAAGCCTATGAAATGCACTATAACTACAATTATGGTGTGTTGCTTTCCGGCATTGTCCCCGGTGGTGGTGCCCAACAAGGTGGTTTAATGAAGGGTGACATCATTATGGAATTTGATGGACAGAAACCTCGTTATGAGGGAATGCTCTCCACAATGATCAAGAGCAAGAAGGTCGGTGATGTAGTAAAAGTAAAGTTCTTCAGAAATGAGCAGATCTACGAAACCGATGTCGTTCTTCAATCACGAGCCAAACCAAAAATTGATATGGAGACTGGCGAATTACTTCCTCCAGCAAAGAAGAAATTGTATGCAGGTGACGGGGGTGGTGGCTGGATCCCTATCTGGTACATCAATAAGAACAAATTTGAAGATGTAAACAAGATCATTACCGACTTTGGATTTACTGCACTTCGAGAAGATGGAATGTTCCTGAATGGTTTTGGTGGAAAAGGCAATATCGGTAAGAACTGGTTCCTCGGTGGTATGGGAGAATGGTATTCAATTGACCGTAAACTCATCGATGACCAGACCGGTGGAATTAAAAGAATGATGTATTCACTGGGTTATGGTGGGGTAACACTCGATAAGCGTATCCCACTTTCTAGAAATCTTGTCACATCCCTTGGCTTTATGCTTGGCTGGGGAGGTCATACGCTCGAACTATCTCACGTTGGTGAAACCTATAATTGGAATGATCTAAACGATCAACTTTCAAGCTCGGATAATAACTATGTAAAACTGACGAAGAATTATATTCTCTTCCATCCGAATTTAGAGATCATTTATCGTCTCACAGACTGGTTGGGTATCCGAATGGCTGGTGGTTACATGTTTAGTTATTCCTATCATAGTGGCTGGAATGCAGACATCTGCCAGGATGTCTTCGAAGTTAAACACTCACCCGAAACCAAACTTGACGGTGTGACTATCAGTATCGGTCCATGGTTTGGATTTTAGAAACTAAGTTTATAAAAAGCCCCGTCTTCCGACGGGGCTTTTTTTAAAGGAGTCATCATGAAATGTATGAAATTACTTTTCATTCTTCTGTGTATAACCCCACTTATTTTCGCATCATGCGAAATTAGTTTTGATGGAGATAAAGTTCGTGTAAAAGGAGTTACACTTGAGCATTCAAGGATCATCACCATCTCAGACCTTTCTCAACCTGAGACTTTTATCATTGATGTATCATACGGCGATATAGCTCTTGAGGGTGGTGATTCCTTCGAGCTGGATGTGAAAGTTTGGGAAAAAATTGAAGGAGATGTGAGTGTCAGCATTAAAGACGGAAAATTGGTCGGTGAAACGGAATCCGGTAAGCAATTTGCAATCAGCACAGTAAAAGGAATAATCCCAAAATCAATGTCAATTGATTTTGAATCTGGTGCTGGTAATATCTCCCTCAATAATGTTGACGGAAAGGCTCTTGAGATAGAAACGGGAGCTGGAAACATTGGTATACATAATTGTAATTTTGCCACGGTGGATGCATCCACAGGAGCAGGTAATGTAGATTTAGTGACTGCTAAAACAGAAAACATTGATCTTGATGCAGGGGCAGGAAACATAATAATAAAATCAGTGACAGCCCATGAGCTGAAATGTAATACGGGTGCTGGTAATATTAATATTTTTAATTCCATAGCGAAAAAAGCTGATTGTAATTCCGGTATTGGAAATATCTCGGTATCAGAATCCCATTTTGAAAAACATGATCTGAATGTAGGTATCGGAAAAATCAATTATAAAAATGGTAGTTCGGTGACAGAACTTTAAAATAAAACCAATATGAGGGTAAGAAGATAACACTCCTTACCCTCTATTTTTTTATAATTCTTGCCAATGTTTTATAAAAATATAAATTTTCGCAACCACAGGAGCACATAAATGTTTGGAGCTATATCGAAGCAAATAACCTCACTTGTCATAGCAGCGAGCTCGTTATTTTCCTCGCATGTTACCCCTCTTTTTCAGGATTGCTCCTTTCATAGCAACAATAATGTACTCGTATTTTCGTGCAGGATAATTAATTGTTACAACAAAGAAATCGAAAAGATATTACAATCGGGACAAAATGTAGAGCTCATCCTTACGTACAGAATATTTGAAGTAGGCAGACAATTACCAGCTCATGAGAATTCTAAAAAACATACTCTTAAATATGATGTCATTGATAAATTCTATACTATCGATAGAGAGGAAGGAGAAGATTTCTTCTCCCTTGATTTCGGTTTGGCAAAGGAGAATTTTGCATCATTTGAAGACATTCAGGTCCTGCATATAGATATTTTCGAAGAGGGAAGAGAATACATTCTAGAAATTACTGCTCAGTTCGAACCTGTGTATCTGGTGGATATGGATAAAAATATTGAGTTGATGAAATACTGGAAAAGACCTCCTCACCATAGAAGCAATCCTTTTGATCTTTCAGATATTCAATAATGAAGCTCCCTTCTTTTAAGATCCAAATTACTATCATTATTGTGATTCTTCTGGTTCTCTCCGGCATCCTGACGAGATATTTCTTCATGACACAGTTTAGTAATTATTCTGAGGACATTACCTCACTCAATCTTTACAATAAAATCCATGACGTATACAAAAAGCATGAAGAAATAATCGACAAGGAAGATGTTGCTCCAATTTTAACAGATATTAATCAAATAGAACTGACTACGTATATCTTCCGAAGAGAAATGACACTGTATTCCACATTATTCATCGTGATCTCCGGACTATTTGTACTACTTATTATGCTTGTTCTTCTCACATTGATCACCCGTCCGCTTAACCGCTTGCAGGCAGGCACGAAAAAAATTGCACAGGATGATCTTAGTGTTCGCGTGCGTGAATCTCGCTTCTCACCGATCAATGGATTGATCATTTCATTCAACAATATGGTGAGTGATCTTGAGGTAAATAGGGACAAGCTTATTCAGGCAGAAAAAGATATGATGTGGCGAGAAATGGCACAGGTTATGGCACATGAGATCAAAAATCCACTGACGCCATTACGGCTTTCTGCAGAGCGTATGGAAATGAAATATATGTCTGGCAGCGAGAACTTTGATAAAATTTTTAATGATTCGATGGAGGTTATCAACGAAGAGATCAATAATCTTCAGCGTCTTGTGAAAGAGTTCTCAAAATTTGCCCGTATGCCAACTGCAAATTATGTGGATTATGACCTCAATCAGCAAATTCGCGAGATAATTCCGCCCTATCGTGATGAAGCTGATATTACACTCTCACTTGAAAATGACATTCCACTTTTCCACGGTGATAAACTTCAGATGAAGCAGGTTTTTGTGAACCTCATTCAGAATGCGATACAGGCAATGCCTTCTCGCGGAGCCATTGAAATCTCTACAGAATTCATAAATGATTCTTTTCTTATCTCGATCAGAGATTCTGGTAATGGAATTCCCACAGAAGACCTGCCAAAGATTTTCCGCCCCTACTATACAACCAAAGAAAAGGGAACAGGGCTGGGACTGTCAATCGTGAAAAGAATGATAAATCAGCATAATGGAACGGTAGAAGTGAAGAGCAAACAAGGTGAGGGCACAACATTTAACATTAAGATAGAAAGAAAGAAAGGGGATAGTTACGATTATGAAAATTTTAGCAGTTGACGACGAAAAAAACATACGAAAAACTTTAACCGATATTTTGGAGGATGAGGGCTACTTTGTTCTCTCTGCAGAATCTGGTGAAGAAGGACTGCAATTACTCCAGCAGGAAAGTATAGACCTTATGCTTCTTGACGTGAAGCTTCCCGGCATGGATGGCATCGAAGTACTTAAGCAGGTTCGGAAGGATTATCCCAACCTTGATGTGATCATGATATCCGGACACAGCACGATTAAAACCGCTGTGCAGGCAGTGCAGATGGGTGCCTATAATTTTCTGGAAAAACCCCTCTCATTGCACAAGATCATCATATCTGCACGAAATATCGCTGATAAAATTCGACTGTACAAAAAATACAACGAAGAACACAGAGACATTGCATCTCAGTATACAATGATCGGCATCTCTCCGGAATTTGAAAAAGTGAGAACACTTATAGACAAGGTCTGCAAAACAGATAGTAAGATACTTATCAGAGGAGAAAGTGGTACTGGCAAAGAACTGGTCGCGTATGCTATTCATAATAAAAGTGATAGAAAAAATGGTCCGTTCGTAAAATTCAATTCCGCAGCAATTCCTAATGAATTAGTTGAAAGCGAGCTTTTTGGTCATGAGAAAGGCGCATTTACTGGTGCAGAGAGCAAGAAACTCGGCAAGCTGGAAGTAGCCCATGAAGGTACCCTGTTCCTTGATGAGATCGGTGATATGAACCTTAATGCTCAGGCAAAGATCCTGCGAGTAATACAGGAAGGAAAATTCGAGCGTATTGGCTCAAACACCATCATAGACATTGATGTAAGAATATTGGCTGCCACCAATAAAAATCTGGAAGAGATGGTAGAAAATGGCACTTTTCGTGAAGATCTTTTTTACCGGCTCAATGTCATTCCCATTCAATTACCTCCCCTCAGGAATCGAAAAGCTGATATTCCAGTACTGCTTGATTATTTCATGGATTACTATGCTGCAGAACTGACAATGCATCCTAAGAAAATGACCCCGGGTGCGATCAAACTGTTGCAGAATTACGCCTTTCCCGGTAATGTACGTGAGTTAAAGAATCTGATCGAGCGTCTGTACATAATCACTTCGGGAGATGCAATAAGTGAGGATGATGTATCACCTCAACTCAGGGTCGTACTTCCGCAGTCTCAAAAGGGAGCGGGATTATTGGCAATTCCAAATTTTGCAGAAGCAAGAAAACAGTTTGAGATCGAATATTTGAAAGAACAGCTTGACAAGTTTAACTGGAATATCAGTATAACTGCAGAAAATATTGGTTTTCAGCAGTCCAATCTTTCTCGCAAGCTCAGGGACCTGGAGATCAAAAAATAAGAAACATGCAAGGACTTGGTTTATGAGCATTGAGTTGATAAAAGTCATTTTTCTTTCTATTGTTGGATATTTGTATGGATCTCTATCCTTCAGTTTGATCCTCACAAAGATTCTGACTGGCAAAGATATTCGCAATATCGATTTTAAAAATGCAGGCGCCTATAACGTATATAAGAATATTGGAAAAGGATGGGGTTCACTGGTTGCTGTAATGGATGGATTAAAAGGATACGTGATCGTTATTATCGGATTTCTACTCAACATGAATCCCTCGCATGTGATCATTGCAGCCTCGTTTGTTATAATCGGGCACTGCTTTCCGGTGTATTATAACTTCTATGGGGGACGTGGGGGAGCACCGATCATCGGTATTCTCCTTCCTTTTATTCCCCTTCAATTACTCTTGGGATTGATACCTGCGGTAATAATAAGTCTGATCATCAGAAAATTTGGTACGTTCCCTGCATTCTGGCTACTTTTTGTGCTTATCGAGATCCTGCTGCTGAACATTGATGATCTAAGTTCAAAAACCATTAATGCCCTACTCTATGTCATGCTCCTAACTGGGGTAATGAATACGATCATCATTATGACGAACCGAGATGCACGGGTCGTAAAAGAATAACCGCTATGCTACACATTCACCTTCGATTCTACGAAGAGTTGAATGCTTTTATTCCACAAGATCTACGAAAAAAAAGATTTACACATACTCTTAAAGTACACACTTCTGCTAAAGATCTTATAGAATCGTTCAATGTTCCCCACACACAAGTCAATATGATACTCGTGAATAGTGAACAAGCTGATTTTTGCCATATCATTAAGGATCAAGACGATGTAAGCGTATTCCCCTATTTCCATAGATTTGATATTGATGGCATCACCAAGATCACTCATCCAAAACCTTACATTATTCGTTTCATTACTGATAACCACCTAGGAAAACTCGTCCTTGATTTGAGGATGCTGGGATTTGATACACACTTTAATAAGAGTATAACTCAATCAGAATTGGTTAGCTGTGCAAATCATCAAGAGAGAATTGTACTCACAAAGAACAGAAATATTCTCAAAAGAAAGGATCTGAAATACGGTTATTATATCTATGAAGATAATGCGGATGAACAGCTGGCAGAGGTAATACTCCAGTATGATCTCTTTGATGAGGTTAACCCTTTTTCACGCTGCCTTGTATGCAATTCGCTGATGGAACCTATCAATAAAAAACTCGTTCTTGATCGCTTACCCCCGAAAGTTAAGCAAAAACATACCACCTTTACCTACTGCCCAACCTGTGACAAGATCTACTGGAAGGGCACCCATTATAAAAAAATGAAACAAAGAATCGAAGATATTCTTACAGCAAAAACATTAATCCAGAAAAATACGAAAAATGCGAAAATATAATTGGAGGTAGAAATGCAAGATGCAAGTAATCTAAATATCGGCGTTGTACTTTCTGGTTCCGGCTGGAAGGACGGCACAGAGATACATGAAGCAGTGTGTACCCTTCTGGCACTGGATAATGCACATGCCGGCATCATTATGATGGCACCGGATAAAGAGCAGCTGGACATGGTCAATCATCTTACCAATGAACCAGTAGAAAATGAAACAAGAAATGTGCTTCTTGAATCAGCACGTATCGCTCGAGGTGAAGTCACACCGATCAAAAATGTAAGTGCAGAAAATCTGGAAGGTTTGATCCTTCCGGGTGGAATTGGTGCGATGAAAAATCTCTGCAACTTTGCAGTCAAAGGTATGAATATGCAGGTCGACTCTGACCTTGAAAAATTACTAAAAGATATGCACGAGCAAGCAAAACCCCTTGGATTTATCTGTATTGCACCGATGATAGCAGCAAAAGTTTTTGGAGCAGAACACCCAAAACTCACCATAGGAAACGATTATGGAACTGCCCAAAAGATCGAAGCTCTCGGTGCACAGCATGTTGACTGTGATGTTGAAAATATCGTGGTGGATGAGAGGATGAAGATCGTTACCACCCCTGCGTACATGCTGGGTCCGAGTATTTCGTATATCTATAAAGGTATCGAAAAGCTGGTGAATAAAATTCTGGAAATGGTTGATACCAGGAATCTGTAGTGGAAACACGAATCAAAAATACATCCCTCAAGATACTACAGGGTGATATTACTATGCAGAATACACAAGCAATCGTTAATGCAGCGAACTCATCACTGCTTGGTGGAGGTGGCGTTGATGGTGCGATCCATCGCGCAGGAGGTCCCGAAATCCTTGAGCACTGCAAAAGGATACGAAACGAACGGGGCACACTACCTCCCGGTAATGCAGTTATCACTCCTGCAGGGAATATGATTTCTGAGTATGTCATTCATACGGTGGGTCCAATCTGGAGAGGTGGAAAGAACAAGGAACCTGAAGTCTTGAGAAATTGCTATCAGATTGTGCTCTCACTCGCTCAAAATGAGTTTATCAAAAGCGTTTCATTTCCGTCGATCAGTACCGGCATCTATGGGTATCCGATCGAGAAAGCAAGTAAGATCGCATTAGCCACAGTTATTGAATATATAGAGATACACGGTTTTTTTGAAGAGATACGGTTTGTGCTGTTCTCTAAATATGATTTTGAAGTTTATCAAGCTAATCTGAAAAAATTGACATTATGAACTTCAATATAAATTTGCTCATAACCTATCATAAAATAATAAGGAGTCCACATGAAAAAAAATAGAAGAAATTTACTGAAGATTTTTGTGACCCTCATCTTCCTGGCATCCCTATTCGCCTGCAGTAATGCCTATAAAAAACTTATTCCCTACACTTTCCGCGATAAGAGTGTGGCAGCAGTCGTTTCCGGGACACCATGGGGTAATGTGCAGACGAACAGTTATTTTACTATCTCACCTACTTCTGGAAAATCTGATACTGATAAACTTCTTAATACAATTGTGAATATAGGAACCACTGTGATCAACAGCATTGAAGCGAATAAGGCGCAGGCAAAGCTGGACAGTGCAATGAAAAAGGTGAATGTTGCAGAGATTATCAAAATTCGAACTCTCGAGCAAAGTTCAACACTGTTGCATTTCAATCCAACGGATAACACAAAAACTGCAGATTTCCTCTTCAGTATCACGATCAATAATTATGGCATCAGCGCTAATTCCTGGGCATCGTCTGTGAATTTTCAGATGGATGTCACACTTAAGATCTATGATAATGCTACATCGGCGCTGATCTGGAAGACCGGGGTTAATGATAGTAGACCAGTTTCATCATCCTTCTTCCTGATGGGTAGCACCGCTGCTGGTAATGTGCTCACTGCTCTGCAAATGTCTCAACTCTCTGCTGATCAGATGGCAACTGGTTTCCAGAACATGGCTGAATATACTGCCCGTGAACTGGCAAATAAACTGCAAAAAGATTATGCAAAATCCCGTGAAGCAATGAAGAAATAGATCCCTTCCAATAAAAAAGCCGCAAGTAAACTCGCGGCTTTTCTCTTTTTATATCAGAGATTTCAGATCATCAATCTCTTATAGCTTTTATTGTATAGAAGTATTTATTATCTCGATATTTTGATCCTGCACCAGTGTCTGTATAGGTTGTGGGACCACCGGTGTAATCAAGATGAGTAAATTCATCATAAGGTTGAGAGCTTCTCAATACTTCATAATCTGTAGCACCATAGACTCCTTTCCACGAAAGCCCTACATCCAATCCAACCACTTCAATAAGCACACCTTTCGGTATTGGAACCGTATTATCCCAATAATCAAAATCAAGGATCTGGGTCGAGTCACTATCATCTATAGTAAATGAGCGATTAGAAACATTTTCCCATGACCAATTATTATCGTTATCCTTGCGGGTAAATTTATATTCAACATCATAGGGTGATCCTTGTGGAAAGGTAATGTCAACAGTATACAGTGAGTCATCATCTGTATCACTCATGAGATTACTTCCTGAGGTCCAATCAAGTGGTGATACGTTACCCTGAATCGAGACACCATTATTATACCAGAGAGGATGAAGGTTTCCCATATAGACACCAAAAGTGACCGTCACATCTCTTGAGATTTGATTAACCCAGGGCAAAATATACTGCAATGTTTGAGGGGAATCATTATCTACATGAAATTGAGGATTTGGTCCATCAATAAGCCATTGATTATTTTGATCTTCTGCTCCCCATTCCCAAGTTTTTGTGGAATCAGCACGAAGATATTTCAGTCGTGACCAAAGATGGTCATCTGGAGTAAGATCTCCATGTGTGCCATCATCATACATTTGTTCTGTGGCACCTCCACCCCAGGTTGGATCATATATTCCTGTTTCTTTATTCCAGCTTCCTTTAAGATGACAATCTGTTAAACGTATATTTGCAGTATCAGCAATAACAAAGGTAATAGGTGCATATTCATAGGAAGTAAACGAAGCTGTGTTGTTATTCGAATCTAAATGAGCACCGCTACTATCTGTTACAGTAGTATCAACAGTGACTGTATATTCTGTATTACTATCAAAACCTGTCGTTTCTACTCTATAGATATGACTCGTTATCATACTCACATCTTGTACAGTAATATCTTTTTTACTTGGTGAAATTGAGTAGTTTGTCGGATCAAGCGCGGCTGTAGTATCCATTGCTTCACTAAAAGTGATGTCAACCATAAATTTATTATAAGTATCAGCAGACACAACTTTTGGTTTTCCACCTACAGTATATGTATAATTCGTTCCACTATTAGTATCATAAGCCAATGTGATTAAATCAAAATTCGACGAGGGATTTGTAATTGTTGTTGAAAACACATAATAACTCACTAGTGTGCCTTCCGTTTGCGTGGGAATTTCTGCAGAACCTTGTGTTCCAGTAAAAGAAACTTCTACTAAAGTATCAGATGTCCAATTATCAGTAGAATATCTAACATAGATATACTCTTCAGCACACTTTGTTGTATTGATATCTACTGTAACGTTAACCGGGTTTTCATTTGTGACTGAATCCGCAACGGGATTCTGAGTAACAGAAGTAATACTTACAGGTAAAGCGCTGGTTTCCAATACAATTCCCTGTGTATTGGTATATCCCACATCTTTAAATCTAAAGGTATAATAATAATTTTCGGTAACACTACTGGTTATCCAATTACTTACGCCCGGATCATAATTATAAAAGGTCAGATCAATAACCTCATTTGCATTACCAGAGCCACCTACCCAACGGTTTCCCCAGTTCCAATTCATAAAAAGATACTCTGAAGAATCTGAATCAGTACTTGTTGCTTGAATAGTCATATACCAAAAATCCTCAGCTAGATTGTCATCGAATTCCATTTTTGTCGTATTCCAACCATTCAATTCTGGATGAACACGAAGCGTGTCATTTAATTTTGCAGAAAGAGCGGTTGAAATAAATAACAAGAGTAGAAATATTATAATTTTTTTCATGTCTTTTCTCCTTAAATTTTTTTTTGATTAACACCTTCGATCTTACATAATAAGTTAGTTTAAATTTTCTGCATTTCTGCACCAGCATGATCCATTGTATGAATAATTATTTTCAATGAATAAGCAGCTTGAAAATGTATTATTATTTATTTGCTATTTAAAAAAATTCTGTCAATTTTTTATTCGTCATCCCTACCTTTTGAAAAACAATCGATAGTTACCAGTACCATATTCATTGTCTTATTCTTTAGTAATCATAAGAGAAGTGGGGACTTGTGACAAATATCTAAATCTCTGATTAATCAAAGATCAGCGTGAGATTAAAGGAAAAACTACTGATCTCATTATTCGAAAGACGATATTCAAAAGTAGCTGGTTTCACACCCCATACATATCGGTAGCTTACTCCAATTGCGATATCCATAAAAGATCCAGCTTTGATCACCGCATCCAAACCAGGTTCAAGGACAAAGAACATATCTCCGTTATCGTTATCACTCTTGCGGTAACTCAGAAATCCACCTCCTAGCAGGGTATTGACCTTTGCATGAATCGGTTGCTCGGGCATGAATATGTATTCTACGATGATTCCACCGTATCCAAAATTCATCAAATTCGTATCCGGTTGCGCAGGATTGATCTCAATATCATTCATCAAGCCGTAACCACCAAACCCCAGAGTAAGGACATCATTGAATACCCATCCCCCGCGAGCTCCCACTAGATATGTATCCTGCTCATTAAGACGTGTATATTTTGCAGCAGGACCACCAAAGGTATTCGTGAAAAATCCGCTTGCAAACACTGCTTGATAAAAAATTAGCCCTTGAATGGAAAAGACAAACACAAAAATAATACAGATCATCTTTCTTTTCATCGAACCTCTCTTTCGAGTTTTTTGTGTGCATTTGAATATTTTTGTAAAGAATTTATGTATGGATTATACAATTTTATTGACATAGATTACGATGTAACTCTCAAAATTTATACATTACAGAGATTTTTAAGTAAACTCGAACCGTATATTATAATATACTTTCAATGACCTGGAGGTCGTATGTATTATAAAAAAATCATCTTCATGTGTATAATAGTAACTCTCATTTCGTGCAGTGGAATAAAAAGATCTGTCAATATCATACGAACTGTCGAGGAAACTGAGATCGCTGATTTGAACGTCGATTTTTTTCCCGAATCCATTGTCGTGAGCTCCGATGTACGCCATATTGCATATGCAGAGGAGGTCTATTCTGGTGTGAGGGTCGTGGTCGACACAGTTCCTCAGGAAAAGTATGATAATATTGGAGCTGGCATAACATTCAATCCCACTTGTGACTCTGTTGCCTATTTTGTTTATAATGAAGGATATGCTGGAGGTATATTTGGCTTGTTTGCGAAAGACCCATACTGGGAAGTTATTGTTAACAGCCACGAGTATGGTCCTTACAATGACCTTCTTAGCAAATCTCTTGTTTTCAGCCCTAATGGTCAGCGTGTTGCCTGGGGTGTTATGGACTATTCTATTGCAGAAGTTTATCTTGATCATACCCCGCTACCTTATCATTTTCCACATGAGTATTCACCAGCAGATTCGGTCTATGTCGCTGATGTTTTTCATCCCTTTCTTTTCAGTCCAAACAGCAAGAAATTTGCTTATGTTTCAGAGATCTTAGAATACGATACTGATGATTGGCGTTATTCTGTAATAGTAAACAACAAAGCTAAAAAGGGTTATGATTACATCTATCCTCGCTCGCTTACCTTCAGCCCCAATAGTGAGAAGCTGGCCTATGTGATTCAGGATTCCATCTATGAGAGAGTCATAGTCAATGGTGAAGAATTAGCGGAATATGAATCTGTACCAGAATCCTCACTTAGATTCAGTCCAGACAGCAAGCATCTTTCGTATGCAGCACTCGAAAATGATGAATGGTACGTTGTTCTGGATGAAATCAAATCTGAACCGTTTGATGACATCGGACAAATTGTATTCAGTCCAGACAGCAAGCATCTTGCCTATACTGCTAAGGAAAATGGAGATTGGATTGTCATTAAGGATAAGAAAAAGATAGAAAGGCATTCTGCAATAGTTAAAACATCTCTGACCTTTTCGCCAGATAGCAAACATGTTGTCTATGCTGCAGCTTCTGATAGTTGCATAGTGATCTATGAAGATGCGAAACCATTAACTTATCATCAAATGCTTGTAACTCCACCCATTTTCAGTTCTGATGGAAAATTTCTGGTTTATACGATAGAGGAAGATAAGACACAATCAGTTGTTGTAAATGGCACAATAGGACAACCTTATCCTGCGATCATCTCTCATAATGGTGGACGAATAGTATTTGATGACAATAATTCGATACACTATCTTGCAGTTAAGGATGATGATAAAGTATATCTTGTGGAGGAAAGTTTCTCGGATTAAAAGGAAGCCCCTTTCACACTGGTTCAATCTAAGTTGGTGGGTTAAAACCCGATTAATTTAACCACTTTTATCCACGAGATAACCCTATGGAATATTACTTTCGAAATTCCACAGGTTAGGAATCTCTTAGCAATTCATCATGTATCATATCTCACAAAATTATCTGTGGTGCTATGAATCACTCCGTGAACTAAAAGTCCTTTGGACTTGTTAGTCTGGAAAACTTTATTCGTATTAGCGAGAAGTTTCAACTCTTCGCTGTTTATTCATCGCTGTAAGCGTGACATGTTGTTGCCCAATCCGTCAGCGTTGGGTAACAAGAATGAAATAAACTTCAAGCGCCATCCCTGCGGCATATACAGAAGAATAATACTTCATATTTTTCTACAAAACATTCGTACATTCCCAAATCAGTCTTCATTTCATTACGCCCAGATAAAGTGGGCCTTGAAAATGAGATACTTAAGAAGAGCTAGTGCATGAGATTTCTAAGACACCTCACCTTGATCTTCTTCGTTCGAGGAGAGGAAAAACACAAATGTATTGTACTCGAGATTATTCCTTCATGTATATTTCATTGATACAGACAATAAAGTTCTTGTTCCATCGCCTTGTTAAGGAGAGATGCAGGGTGAGTTTTACAATTGATCATTTCCATTCCACACGATAATTCGAGGGCGGAACGGAATCCATCGTGATAAATCACAATCTTGTTTAACATTGTATAAGTATAAGCCTTTAGGAAATGAAAAATAGGCAAAAAAAAAGCAATCCCATTGTATAAATGAGATTGCTTTATAGTTAATTTTAGAATTACTTCACCGCTGTCACATAATAGAATTTCTTCTCTTCGGGAATTGTTTCACTCCATGTTGTTCCTGTTACTTCATCCTTGTAATTCCAGTTTTCATGAGATTCATAGGGATCATCAGAAGAGTATATTTTATAAGAATTTGCGCCGGTAACTTCATCCCAGGTAAGAACAACATCATTCCCAACGATCTCAATAGTCAGATTTGTTGGTGGATCAGGAGGTGCTACTGTCGAAGTAGTGAATTCTACTTCATTCCCATAGGAAGTTCCTACAGCATTTGTAGCATAAGCTCGCACGTAATAGTGCGTGTCGGGATCAAGACCGGTAAGTGAACTGACGAATACTCCGATGCCCAAACCATCTATTGTAAAATCATCAGCTAAAGTAGGATCAGCGTTTATACTCCAGCAAATACCCCGTGCTGTAACCGAACTTCCGCCATCAGCTGTTACATTTCCACCGCTGGTGGCTGTTGTAGAAGTAATATTGGTTACTGCATCTGTGGTTACAGTAGGAGCAGAAAAACCTGACCAGTGAATGCGATTGTAGGTATCATTCTCATAGTCAGGTCCGTTGAAACTACCACCGGAATTAGTAAAAGTAATTTCTCCTGTATCAACATTTTTGGTCACATTATAAGTAGCATCTTTCGTTCCAGCATAAAACCATACTCCATCCAATTCCAATGTTTGATCGTTATCGATGGTCAAAAGTGTACCACCAGATTCTCCATTTCGGAATGTACAATCCCAGAAAAGACTGCCACCATCTATAATAGCACCAGGTTTTATATTCACACCATTTACATCCATATATTCGAACATGGTTGAGAATGAACTGATCGTTCCACCGGATTCCACATTGAAAGCATAGGGATCGACACCATATTTTGTGATAGTCGGAGCATCATCATTGGCAGAAGTACTGAGTTTTGTTCCGTTTTCTATATTCAGAGAGTTTCCAATTTCCAGTCTTGCCAGATCACCCATCAACAAGTAACCGTTCGAAATATCCAGATCTCCGGCAACCCTGGCTGTTTCCATAATCTCTAAACGATCACCGGAAGTATCTTTATCTATAATCAAGTTTCCGAAACAGGCATCTGCATCATCACAATAAATATGCGAATTTTCAGATCCATTAAAATTCACTGTATTTCCAGTTCCAAGTTGTGCTTCTGTTCCGTCATTGAAATACCAGTCTCCGGATACGTCGATAACACCAGCTACGATATTATCTGTAGAACCAGAATTCCAATATACATTTTTTGCAGAGAGAAGATCAAGAGCACTGTCCATCCTGATATGACCATTTATAATTAGATCATTGTCAACCTGAAGAAGATCATCATTCAGATAAAAAGACCTATCGACTGTCATATTATTCGTCACATGGATTGGAGTTTGTGGGTAAATTTTACCAGTTATTTTCAAATTATGGAGAGATGTCCCTGTTCCCATTTCCATGAAAATTCCTGCAGGTTCATAGGTGAGTTCTACAGTTCCTCCTGTTGGTTCAAATGTTGCACCCTCATTAACTTTGAAAACATGCCCACAACTAATTGTTCCTCCAGTGATATTGTATAAGCAGCTCGAACCAAATGTTAGGTTCTCAGGTGATATTTCAAACAAACCATCACTCATATTGAATACTCCCCTAACTATGCAAGTAGTTGTTCCTAAAGAATTTGGTCCATCACAAATCAAACTTCCGCTATCAATTGTTAAGACACCGGTAGTTTCTTGATCATATTCACCATGAAAGAGGGCATTCCCACCATCAATATCCAGTTCTCCATTTAAAGTAAAATCGGAATTGTTGATCAGTTCGCCACCGACATCTTCGAGATACATTTTACTGCCATTTTCAATATCAATTGTTCCATCCACAATTAATGTGTTCGATTGAACTTGCAATCTGCTATTATTTGTTAGAGTAAGATCACCATCTATCTGGACATCATGTGTGCTGCTGTTATCCAGCCAGACAGGAGTGATATCTGGTTTATTTACTGTAACATTATTAAAAGAAGCATCAGCATCAAAATTGTAAATAAGCTGAGAACCACTTCCTACAAAATTCACTGTATTCCCGGTTCCCAGTTGCACATCAGACCCATCGTTGAAATACCAATCTCCGGAAATATTGAAAACACCATCTGAAATGGCTCGAGACGCTGCTGCGAACCAGTTAATATCATTTCCAACATTGATGACTTCAGATGCATCATCCATATTTATGGTTCCATATATGTTCAGATCGTTTAATACTGTTACTTCATGACCATTAATAACTAACAATCCATCAGTAACATCAAGATCATTTTGGATGATAATGTCAGTATAGAATTTAGCACCACCGCTACTACAATTTACTTTAAAGTCATGGAAATAGTTACCATTTGAACATTTTATTGTTGCAATTACTCCATTAGATATATCTATTTCTACAGTACTTCCAGATGGTTGGAATGTTCCGCTCTGTTCCGCTTGAAATCCTCTACAACGTATTAGACCACCCGAAATACTCGTGAATGCTCCTGGCTGGATGTATATTGAACCATCAATTGAATATTCTCCACCTGCTAAATTTAACGTTCCATATATATAATTAATGTTTACTGCGTTATCCCTTGTAAAGGTTCCACCATCAATAGTGAGAATACCACTCGCATAAATATCGAATTCACCATTAATAAGAACATCACCGTTACCGACATCAAGTTCTCCATTCAATATGAAATCGGTATTATCTATGAGAGAACCTCCTGTTCCTATAACCATTGATGAACCATCATAGATATCAAGGGTTCCATCAACGATAAGTTCTCCGCTTTGGACATTAAAACTATTAACGTTCATCGCATCCAGATTTCCATTAACTCTCATTGGTTGAGTACTGGAAGTATGAATATTTAGATTTCCACCGGTTTTATCTACTTCAATACTATTAAATGAAGCATCTGCATCATAACAATATATATTCTGAGTTGTTGAACCATTGAAATTCACTATATTCCAAGTACTCAATTGTGCATCTGTACCATTATTGAAATACCAGGAACCTTCAATATTAAAAATTCCGTTTGTAACATTACCAGTAGAACCAGATTGCCAGGTAATATTGTGACCAACGTTCACAAAATTATAACCATTCTGCATAGTTAATAAACCGTAAATATTAAAATCATTTTGAATAACAGCATTACCACTATATCCCATAGTTAATTCTCCATTTAAAATAAAATCTGAATTTGAGTAAATCGTATTTGAAGAGCCTACTAGATTCAATGTAGCTCCACTTTCGATAGTATGATTTCCTTCTACAATAATATCATTAGGTGAAAACCAATCCACTCCTGACAGGTACGTGCAATATCCCGCGACTCGGCGGGGATAAGACCGTATCCATTCTTTATCGTTTCGAGAGTTTGAAGATTCTTTACTAAAGTCAAACGAACCTTCACTAAAAAGAAATTCTTCTTTGCTAAAATCCAGTTCTTTGGATTGGATATTTTCTCCTAAGCTGGAAGAAGGTTCAATGATTAGGTTTCCAAATTCAGCATCATCATCATTGGTTGATATCCCTGCAACAACATGAGCAGTATTTCCGGTTCCTAACTGAGCATTAGTTCCGCTAAACCAAGTCCAATATTCAGCATAAATATTTCCCGCAGTAATTGTATCATCTGAACCCGAGAGCCAGTTTATCCCCTGACATTCTAAAACATCATCGGCATTTGTCATGCGAAGAACACCGGAAATATGAACATAACCCGTAACATCTACTGTATGACCATTTAGTTGAAATACATCGTTTTTAATACCCAGATTAACTGAAATATCAATATCCGAATTCAATGTTGTAAAGTCATGAGTATGCAGAATATTAAAGGAATTTCCGCTATTCATAAAGATATGACAATCACCACCTTGTGTGGTCATTACAACCGTTCCCCCTGTTGGGGTGAACACACTTGTTCCTGAAGCTGAAAAATTCTGTCCCACATTGATTGTTCCTTCAGTAATATCTTCTGAAGATCCAGTATAGAAGTTAATATTTTTAGCATAAACAATATCATCAGAATCGATCATTTTAAGTTGATCGTAAACATAGATATTTTCATCGACATCTATAGTATGTCCATTAACTTTAAAATAACCGGAATTTATTGTCAGGTCGTTATTTATGGTTAGATCTGTCATTGCCCAAGTGTCATCTTCAATGACCAGATCATACATATAATTGGAACTATGCATCTGGATACCGTTTCCGCTGGATCCTGCCATTTCTATGATTCCACCGGAAGGTTGAAAGGTTCCGCTGTAAGCAGCACTCAATGCACCACCAACCCGAATTGTTCCTCCAGTAATATTATCGATACAGGTAGAAGCAACACTCAAAGAGTTATGAGTGAGTTCAAAAAGCCCTGAACTGAGATTAAACGTTCCTCTCAGGTATTGGTATGCTCTTTTATCAGCAGTTGCATCACCAATAAAACTCCCTCCATCAATTGTTAAAGTTCCTGTTGATGCGAGTTCAAATTCCCCGTGACAAAGTACATCGCCTCCATCAATTTCAAGTTCTCCATTCAAAGTAAAATCAGAGTTTAGGATCATTTCTCCACCAGTATCTTCTGCTGTGATTTTTGAACCATTTTCAATATCAAGTGTTTCATCAATGGTGAGAGTTCCAGTTTCCACTTGTAAGCGACTGTTATTCGTAAGTGTAAGATCATTATTCACGTGAACATCATAAGTACTACTGCTCGATAACCAGATTGTGGAAGCTGAATTATCAATGATCACATTGGCAAAATACGAGTTGGAATCCTGAGCTAAAATTGATTGACTTGCAGACCCATCAAAAACAACAGTATTTCCTGAACTTGGAGTAAAATTGGTACCATCTTCAAACGTCCAATCGTCATTCACATAAATTATCCCGGATTGAATATTCTCAGTTGAACCACTTTTCCAGAAAATGTCGTCATTCACATCCAGTTCACAACCGGAATTCACCATTTCAAGTTTCCCGTAAACTGTTACATCATAAGTAACTGTTAGCGTTCCATTGCTGCTTAATCTTAATTGCCCATAAATACTTCCATCCTTTTGCACTGTTACTGAACGGCATACTGCATCTGTACTTGTTATACTCGGATAATATGTGTAGTTTGCTGAAGATGGAACGACCACATCTTCACTGGCATAAGGAACGTGTCCTTGAGACCAATTGGAAGCAGTGCTCCAGGAATAGCTTGTATCTCCTTCCCATGTATTGGTTACTGCTAGCAAACTACTTGAAATTAATACTATGATAACTACTAATGCACTTGTCTTCATGTAAATCTCCTTCTCAATTTGTTATTTTTTGTAATATTTCGTTAACATCCTTATGGAGAAATGGTTTTTTCATACAACCAATTACTCCCTCATCAATCAAATCCATCATTACTGATTTTTGTAAATTTCCTGATATCATGATTACTTTAGTGTCGGGATATTTTTTTTTGACCCGAGCAAGTACCTGTCTTCCGTCCATTTCGGGTAGCGCGAAATCAAGAAATAGGATTTCGATATTATGTTTCTCCATTATGAGAAAAGCTGAAGAAGGAAGCTGGTTAGTGAAAACTCGATATCCTTTTCTGCTGAGGAATTCTTCTAACTCCTCACATATTCTGGGATCATCATCCAGAATGAGAACTGAGCTTGCTTTTCTTATCATACCCTACATAATGCAAATCTTATGCCAGAATTTATGAGATCATTCGTACAGAGGAATTCTGAGTATTAAATTTTCCCACCAATAAAGGGTTTTACTAAGCATATATATATCCTTTACTTTATATTCTTTAAATACTTGCAAATATTTATACTCAGGTGTGCGATTTTGTTGTACTATTTTCGCACAGTGTTCGATCTCACATTAGAGGAAGAATCTATGTTTTTATATGATATTTATTAATCCTTCTGATCAATGTGTGACGAGAGATACCAAGAAGATTTGCTGCTTTTGTTTGATTATAATCAGCTTTCTGTAATGCGGAAGTGATCATATCTCTTTCGTTGCGTTCCAGATCATAATCCTGTTCGTCACTTGAACGCTGATATTTCTTTTCAAAAAAAGGAAAGTATGAACGGTCAAGCTTGGCACCCTTCGACAAAATAAGCGCTCTTTCAGTAAGATTTTTCAGTTCACGTACATTGCCAGGGAAATCATAATTTTGTAGATCCTTAACTAAATTTATATCTATTTTCGGTATAGAAATATTTGATTTTTTAGTAAATTCTTGTACGAAGTGATGTAATAATGGTTCGATGTCCTCAACTCTTTCCCGAAGCGGGGGAATAACTATTTCAAAAGTATTAAGCCGATGATAGAGGTCAATACGGAATTTATTTTCAGTTATACGTTTCTCAATATCATGATTAGTTGCAGCTAATATACGGACGTCAACACCGAATTCTTTTTCCTGCCCAATCCTTTTGATCTTCCTATCTTCTATCACTCTTAGTAGTTTCGCTTGAAGCTGCAGGGGCATGTCAGCAATTTCGTCGAGGAAGAGTGTTCCTCCGTCGGTTAGCTCAAAAAAACCTTTTTTATCTTGAAGGGCTCCGGTAAAAGAACCTTTTTTATGACCGAAGAATTCACTCTCTACAAGGGTTTCGGGTATTGCAGAGCAGTTTATCGGGAAAAAATTATGGTCTTTTCTCTTACTGGCAAAATGTATAATCCGCGCAATGATCTCCTTACCGGTACCGCTTTCTCCTGTAATGAGAACATTCACATCATGCTTTGCAGCTTCCAAAGCAAGTTCCAGCACTTTTTTAATAGCTTTACTTTTACCAACTAAGTTTCGTTCGATATTCTGTTCCAGCTCCATAGAAATAAGGGAATTTCTTTCTTCTACTTGATTCAACTTTTGTTGTATAGCAACGAACTTCCCGATTCTTTCAATAGCCACCTGTACATCGGAATGTGTAAAGGGTTTATTGAGAAAATCTATTGCACCGAGACGCATTGATTCAATGACTGTGTCCATGTCTCCATGGGCAGTCATCATGATTACTTCTATCGAAGGATACAAGCCCTTTACTTTCTTAAGAACCTCAAGTCCGTTTGTTTTCTTTAACTTAATATCAAGAATCAGAATATCGAACTGCATATCTTCCATGACTTTATATGCAGACTCTACATCATTTGTTGTATAGACCGTGAATTTTTTCCTCAGAAGATATTCGGACAACTCATCAGTGATCCTTTTTTCATCATCCAAAATAAGAATATGTAGACTCATAGGTTATTCTCCTTCTTTTCAAGGGGTAAAGAAATAGTGATACTTGTTCCTTTATTGATCGAGCTTTCTACTGTAATAGAACCATTCATTTCGTCAACAATACCAAATGCGATTGAAAGTCCCAATCCGGTTCCCTTACCTGGCTCTTTAGTGGTGAAAAAGGGATTGAATATCTTTTGCTGATCTTCATCTGAGATACCGACCCCGTTATCAGCAAATATTACTTTAATCGTATCGTTATGCTGCTCGGTTTTTATCGAGAGATTTCCATTATATTCTCTACCGATATTATCTTTCATTTGCTCAACTGCATCCCTTCCATTAGAAAGCATAACAAGAACAACCTGTTCGAACTTATAAAAATTCCCCATTACTTCGGGAAGATCTTCCTGAAGATTTAGATCAATACGAATCCCATGATTCGTATATTGCTCGCGGATCATTTGCAACGCACTAGTGATACTTTCATTAACATCAAATAACCCGTTCTCAATATCCGTCTGTTTATGAGAAAAAGTTCTGATATGATCGATAATACGCTTCATCCTTTCAACATCTTTGAACAAAAGCTCAATTTTCCTATTGAGATATTGTTCATCTGCATCATTATCTTCAACAGCAAGTTTAAGGTTATCCAGAGCAAATGCAATACTATGAAGCGGTTGATTGATCTCGTGTGCGATGCCGGCTGCCAGTTCACCCAAAGCAGCCAGCCGTGACTGCTCGAGTGCTTTATGTTCTTGTGCTCTCCTTGTTTTCACTTCTTCTTCAACTCTATCTTCGAGATTCTTGTTAATATCTTCTATTTCTGCTTTACTCTTTTCCAGCTGCGTCTTTTGTTCTTGCAATATCTCATTTAGTTTTTTGTTTTTCTTGTATCGGATTATCAAGATTGCTACTATGATGATAATGAGAAAGAGAAGGATGAGAAGGAGGTTTCGAATCTGTTTTTGAGAATGCAGCCGGAGCTCTTGAATTTCATTATTTTTTGTTAATAGTACAATCTCCTGTTCCTTTTTTTCGGTTTCATATTTGGTTTCTATTTCGGTAATCGTAGCGACCTTTTCCTGATTGAACAGAGAATCGTTCATTATAAAATATTTTTTATGATATTCAAGTGCTTTTTGAAAATTTCCCATTTCTTCATAAATCTCTGATAACTTTTCAAAGCTCTTGCTTGCTTGATGTTTAGTGCCAATTTTCAGCGATAAATTCAAACTTTTTTGAAAAAAATCTTCGGATTTAACATAATCTTTTTTCATTAAAAATATTTGCCCGATTTCTGCATATGAACTTATCAATTCTTTGGGTTCGTTAATCTCTTTTTTTATTCTTAATGATTGATAATAATAATCTAATGCTTCGTCATATCTCTTCAAAGAAAAATAAACACCACCAATATTTCCCAAATTATATGCTATGTATTTCTTATAACCCAACTTTTCATTCATTTCTAAAGCTGAAAAAAAAGATTCAAGAGCTAGATCATAATCTCCAAAGTTTTTATGAATTACTGCAATATTATTATATGCTGATGCAATACCACTCACATAATTAATTTCCTTATATATTGTTAGTGCTTGGCCAAAGTAATCCAAAGCCTTTTCTAACTCGTCCAAACGAAAATAAATAGCTCCAATCTGATTTAAAACTTTTGCTTTTGTTTCAATATCACTGTTTTCCTCACTGAAGGTCAATGCCAACAAGAGTTTTTCGATCGCCTTGTCATATTCACCTGATACATTGTATATTCCGCCAATCGTTCTTAAATTCTTAATTATAAATTCTTTTTCATTAATTTCAAAACAGATATCATATGATTGATCATAAAGTTCTAAAGCTTTTTTATATTGTCCTAAACGATGATAATTATTCCCCAGCCTATGCATGGATTCTGCTATTTTCAAATTGTCTTTAACTTTTTTTCGAAGTTCCAAAGCAATACTATCAGCTTGGATTGCCTCTTCGAATTTTCTGAGTTTTCTGTAAGACATTCCCAAATAACTATAACAATTTGATCTCAATTCTACATCATCAAAATCTTTAGCAACTTCTAATGCTTCATTTGCAACTTCAAGTGACTTTTCAGGATTATTTTTCTTTAATTCTAATGATAAATCGAGAAGTAATTTAACCTTTTCTTCACCTTCTGCTGTTTCTAATGCTTGCTGAAGGCTATCAATGGTATTTTCTAATGAGGACAGAAATGTAACTCTGAGTAACAAGAAAACCAGGATAAGATATTTCTTCAAAGTAACTCCTTCTGTGTAAATCCATGCTTGAAATTGATGATTTAAAATATGGAATTATTACATATTTGCTGTCAACTTTCAAGGAAAGAGAGTTTGTCTTGTTTTGAATATTTTTTGTTAGACAGTATCTATCTTTTTATTATCAAATGATCCTGCTCCTGAATAAAGGGTTTCTGATATTTGAAAAAATTCTCATAGATATATTCAGTGATTTCTTTTTTCTGGTCAGCAGTGTAATCATGCACATTTGGATAGAGCAATATCATCCAGATCACCGCCATAAATTTCTCAAAATCATTGATGAAAAACTTCACTTTGTGGGTTTCTTGAAGTATGTTTAAATTTCTGAAAATGGAATTATTCCTTAACTTTTCTCCAAATCCTTTCAGATCTTGATCGTTATGAACTCCAAAATATTTATCTGCAAAATGATTGTAGACCCAGGTTGTCGAATCCTTTTCTTCACATCGAGATGACATCATAACTGCATGCATAGCACCTTTCTCAGAAAGAAGTATGTTACTTAGTGTGTTAAAGAATTCCTCCCAAACGGATGCACTGCAATAATAGAGAGAATGATGCAATACGATCAGGTCAAGTGTTCGGTTTTTGAGTACTTCTTTTTTGAAGCGCTTGGCATCTTCCGCATGAAGAATAGTGATGTTATAATCTGCTTCGATTGGTACGACATGATCTATCGAAAGATTTTTGATTTGCTTTGTGATTATCGAAAGTGGGTGAGGATCAATATCAAGCAAGCATAATCCTCCCCGAAATGCAGATTCGAGAATTTGAAATTGCGGCTCTGATCCGCTCCCGATCGATAATGCTCGCAGTTCATTTCCTGTTGATGATAGGGGGAATTGCTGGCGCACTAGTTTCATCAAAACCTGAGCAATATCGACTTTATCACTACTATGGGAGCACCAGATCGCATTCTCCTCATTCATATCTACATCACCTGCAGCGATGCCCTTTTGTATCAGTTCTTCAACGGATTCTGAACCGCTCATAAGATGTCCTTAATAAGTTTTGGACTATTGTAGCAATATCATCCTTTTTGTTTCAAGATTTTCACCATCAAGGAACAATCGATACAGATACACACCTGTCGGCAATTTGTTACCATCCTCGTCAGTTCCATCCCAATTCAACACGTACGAAAGGTCATGTCCGGAATACAACGTGTTTACCCGCTGCCCGATCAGGTTATAAACCGATATCTCAACAAAACCTTTTTTATATAATGTATATGAAATCTCAGTCGACCCGCTGAATGGGTTGGGTACATTTTGTTGAAGACAGTTTTGTTCGAGTTCATTGTTGGGATCAACTAAATAAATTGGATGGATATTCCAGAGATCAAGACTGTCCAGCACCATGTTCGTACCTACTGTCTGGAAATTTATTACTTCATCTTCATCGATACCCGGATTATAATTCACACCTATACAACTTTGCTGAAATACTGTTGCAAAGATCGTACATGCCATGAGATAGGAACCTCGAAGTGACGGATGGTTCCAGTCGCTAATATGCAGGTAGTGAAGTGGGAAGTTAAGATCAACCAGCACTTTCTTCCATGACCAGCCGACTGGTGAGATCTCGAAGCCGATCATATTTGACCACTGGAGTGTATTATCATAAATATGATTCTGCATATCCACATACGTGTCAGTCCAACCGGGCACCCATGTCATACCATCCTCAAATGCCCAGGGCATACAGAAAACCATTCTTGTTGAATCGCAGTTATTAATGATCTTATTCCGCAAGATCACCAGTGCAGGATATACCGGGTGATTAGTGTAATAATCGGGGTAAGCGGAGACGCTTCCTGCACCTTGGAGGATCACATAATCCCAGTCTTTCTCCTGAATTTTTTGTTCAGTAACCAGATTATACGCATGATCATATAGATAGAGACCGTTGACAGCATAAATATCAAATTCAACCGCAATCCCAGCGCTGTCAGCAAGATTTTGAAGATGGTTTCTCAGGTTATGATAGTTAAAATAACTCGAGCCGATCAGGAGCATATCCTGTGTGCTCATCTGAGATTGGTCGGCAGGTATTGTACTGTTGATAAGTAGTAATATCAAGAATATACTACTTACAAAAACCCCTTTTTGTGTTTTCATTAAGACCTCCGTAAAATAACTATGATTCTATCTCAATATAATCAACCTCTTTGTGTCAACTGTTTAAATTTTTTATTTGGGATACCCCCAAAATTTTTTAGGAGTATGACATTTTTAAATAATGACACCAAAATAGCATAAAAAATAACTAAGAATTAGTGCTGGGACATATCCTCGCAAAGTACTGACACAACAATGATTCACAACGTTTGAGAGACCCTTCGACAAGCCCAGGGTTACAAAAGTATTTTATGTAAAATTTCCATACTTCCCGGAAAGTAATTTTCCAGCTTCAATATCACGTAAATCCTTTATTCATAGTACTTCACAAAATTCATCCAATAATTTTTGGGGGCATGACTG